>JGI24724J26744_10003218_pt1 | contig 10634 bp, 10 predicted proteins | sample Cruoilmetagenom7_FD_26744 | JGI IMG/M metagenome (IMG submission 26744)
GGTCACCTCAAACTCGCGGCTAAGGCCGTCTACCGTCACTTTCCCGAGGTCGCGGGCGATGCTCAGTATTTCATCATGTCGAAGATTTTGGGCCATTGGAGTTTCCGTGTTCGCAAATGTTCGTTATGGGTGCTTTTATGGCATTACCGCGCGTGAAACAACAAGGATTTTATTGGGCGCTTCGTTGCCCTTGTTGAAACGTACATTATCGAAGAAAATAGAAAATAATCGTTGACGTTCCCAGCGGTATACCTGAATATGCGGCCATCGAAGCATGGCTTCGGTAAAGAAAGCTGGTGGGTTCTTGTTGGGCCTAGAGCACGCCAACCTTCTGCGAGGGGTGGGCCTCCCCAAGAGGCCCACCCCTTGCAGGGCTTTCGGCAATTNCCAAAAATCAAATAGCGCTAGAGTGGCGGTGGTTCGGGGCGTTAAAGGCGTCAAAACCGGCGGCAATGATCCGCGTAAGGGGCCGACCTTCNGGCAATATGCGAAAATNTCCGTTTTCGAGCTTAACGAAGTCAGGATAGGTTTTTGNCATCCGTTTGCAATCGGCCTTTATCGGCTTGGCAAAGCTGCCAAAATCGGCTTTCAGCGCGNCTAAGTCGATTTCAAAGTCACACATCAGGGCTTCAATCGCGCGCGCCCGCGCTTGGTCTGTGTCGCCAAGGGCAAAGCCTTTGGCCGCTGACCAATCCCCGAGCCGATAGACTTGATATAGTTGGTGGTGGCGGCATTATTCTGGATATAGCCCTGCGGAAAACGCGAAATAGACGAAGCGCCGAGGCCGATCAGCGCCACGCAGCGGTCATCGGTATAGCCTTGGAAGTTCCGCCTAAGGTGGCCGTTGCGCGCCGCAATGGCGAGGCTGTCCTCAGGGCGCGCAAAATGGTCAATTCCGATCACGTCCATGCCGCTATCCGCAAACATTTGCGCCGCCACTTCGGCTTGCTCAAAGCGATCATGCGCACCGGGCAGGCTGTCTTCCGAGATCATTTGCTGCCGCTTGGCCATCCATGGCACGTGGGCGTAGCCAAACAGCGCCACCCGGTCAGGGGTGAGAGATTGCACAAGCTCAACTGTGTTCTTCAGTTCGGCAAGCCCCTGAAATGGCAGCCCGTAAACCATGTCGATATTCACCGAAGTGATGCCGTGCTGGCGCAGGGATTCCACGGTGTCACGGGTCAGCTCATAGGTTTGCGGGCGGCCAATGGCCTCCTGCACCTTGGGGTTAAAATCTTGCACGCCAATGCTGGCGCGATTCATGCCGCCGCGGGCAAAGGCTTCAATTTTGGCGTCATTGCAGGCGGTCGGGTCGATCTCGACCGAAAATTCGTAAGCGTCATCAAACGGTGTGGCGTCCAAAATGGCCGCCATCAGCTTGTCTATGAGCGCTGGTGATAGGATCGTGGGTGAGCCACCACCAAAATGGAGCCGCCCGAGCTTTAGCCCCTCAGGCCGCGTGGCCTTAAACATGGCGATTTCTTCCAGCAGCACATCTACATAGGCTTCAACGGGCGATAGCGTGGTTACCCCTTGGGTGCGACAAGCGCAAAACCAGCAAAGCCGCTCACAAAACGGGATGTGTATATAGAGCGAAACCGGCTTGGCGGTATCCAGTGTTTCCAGCCAAAAGGCAAAATTCGCACCGCCGACATCGCCGTGAAAATGCGGCGCGGTCGGGTAGCTTGTGTAGCGCGGGACGTTTTTATCAAAAAGCCCGGCTTCGGTAAGTGCATTTAGGTCTGTCATCTTGACCGAGTATTCGGATATAACGAGGGAAACCTTGATCGAGATCAAGGTGGACATGTTTTATCTTCGAAGGTAGGCTTGCCTATGCCCCACTCGGTGCCAAAAATTGATGCGAATATGCGCTGCGGCGATTGCCCGATCCGGCATCGCGCCATTTGTGCGTATTGTGAGCCGCCAGAGCTCGATCAGCTCGATGACATCAAGTCTTACAAAACCTACCAATCGGGTGAGACAATTGTCTGGGCCGGAGAGGAAATGCCGCTGATAGGGTCGGTAGTTTATGGTGTGGCGACACTATCACGCAGCCTGCCTGATGGGCGCCGCCAAATGGTGGGTCTTTTGCTACCGTCGGACTTTATTGGCCGGCCGGGGCGCAAGGTGGCACCTTATGATGTGGTAGCGGCAAACGAGGTCATGGTGTGCCATTTCAGGGTCAGTAAATTCAATAATTTGATTGATGAAACCCCCGCGCTAGAGCGCCGTTTGCTTGACATGACCATGGACGAGTTGGACTCGGCGCGCGAATGGATGCTGCTCTTGGGGCGCAAGACCGCACGCGAGAAAATCGCAAGTATGCTCGTGATTTTTGCCCGCCGCGGCACAGAGATGAGCCAAGAGAAGCTCGGTGACGGGCTGCGCTTTGAGGTGCCGCTCACTCGGGAGGCCATGGCTGACTATTTGGGGCTGACGATTGAGACCGTGAGCCGCCAGTTTTCGGCACTCAAAAAGTCAGGCGTCATCATCATGGAAGACGCCCGCCATATCCGCGTACCGGACTATGTGCGCCTGCTTGACGAAGCCTCGGATGATTCCGATGGTGGGTTTATCAGCTAAATATTGTAAATTAGATTGGCAACTTGACGTAGATCAATGTTGTATTAAGCTCAATGCAGCACTACCCAGCCATAATAAAGGGCGGATTCTATCTGTCTGATTCTGCAATGAGGGCGTAAATATGCAACATATCATAAAAGCGGTTCTGCTTGGGGCAATTGTCCTCGCAGCAGCATTCGCGACTAATTTCGCACGAGACCTGTCTTATCAGGTGAGTGCGATTGTGATCATCCTATGGGCCGGATACCTGTTTATCCGCGAAATCGGAAAAATCGGAAACCCACCTGTACCGGCTGAAACCGGCTATTTAGACGGGGTTGTGCGCGCCGGCGTTATTGCCACCGTGTTCTGGGGTATCACTGGTTTTACTGTGGGTGTCTGGATCGCCTTTCAGTTGGCTTTTCCGGCGTTAAACCTGAGCGAGCTCACAAATGGCTACCTCAATTTTGGGCGTTTACGCCCGTTGCATACCTCCGCCGTGATCTTTGCTTTTGGTGGTAACGCTCTTATCGCCACCTCGTTTTACGTGGTGCAGCGCACCTCGGCGGCGCGGCTATTTGGCGGCAATCTGGCATGGTTCGTATTTTGGGGCTATCAGCTCTTTATCGTTTTGGCGGCCCTTAGCTACGTGCTGGGCGGAAGCCAAAGCCGCGAATATGCCGAGCCAGAATGGTATATCGACCTTTGGTTGACCATCGTTTGGGTGGCTTACCTGATTGTTTTTGCCGGTACGATTTATAAGCGCAAAGAGCCGCATATCTATGTGGCCAACTGGTTCTACCTCGCGTTCATCATCACCATTGCTATGCTGCATATCGTGAACAACCTCGCCGTGCCGGTGTCGATCTTCGGCTCCAAGTCGGTTTCATTGTTCTCGGGCGTGCAAGATGCCATGACCCAGTGGTGGTATGGCCACAATGCCGTGGGCTTCTTCCTAACGGCTGGTTTCTTGGGCATGATGTACTACTTCGTGCCAAAGCAGGCGAACCGTCCGGTTTTCTCATATAAGCTTTCTATCGTTCACTTCTGGGCGCTGATCTTCCTTTATATCTGGGCTGGCCCACACCACCTGCATTACACAGCGCTGCCTGACTGGGCGCAAACGCTGGGCATGGTGATGTCGATTATCCTCTGGATGCCTTCATGGGGCGGTATGATCAACGGTTTGATGACGCTCTCGGGCGCGTGGGATAAACTGCGCACTGACGCGGTGTTGCGGATCATGGTTGTGTCTATCGCTTTCTACGGCATGTCGACCTTTGAAGGGCCGATGATGGCGATTAAAGCGGTGAACTCGCTCAGCCACTATACAGACTGGACCATTGGCCACGTGCACTCCGGTGCTTTGGGCTGGAACGGGATGATCTCGTTTGGTGCGCTTTACTTCTTGGTGCCACGCCTGTGGTTCCGTGAGCGGCTCTACAGCATGAAGCTGGTTAACTACCACTTCTGGCTCGCCACCATTGGTATCGTGCTTTACGCATCATCCATGTGGGTTTCGGGCATCATGGAAGGCCTAATGTGGCGCGAAGTTGATGCGCAAGGCTTCCTTGTGAATGCCTTCTCAGACACGGTTGTGGCTAAATACTCGCTTCTGATCATTCGCGGCACAGGTGGATTGTTCTACCTCACCGGCGCCTTGATCATGGCATATAACCTTCGGATGACGATGATCGGGGCTGGCGATGCAACGCCAAAAGAAGCCACGACCGCCGTGCCAGCTGAATAAGGAAAGAGACAATGGCAATTTTAGACAAACACGGCATTATCGAACGTAATGCCACACTCCTGATGGTGCTCTCCCTTGTGGTTGTGAGCATCGGCGGGTTGGTGCAAATTGTGCCGCTTTTCTTTCTGGAAAACACCATCGAGGATGTAGAGGGCATGCGCCCCTACACCCCGCTGGAGCTGGCCGGGCGTGATATTTATATCGCCGAGGGTTGCTATGTGTGCCACAGCCAAATGATCCGGCCTATGCGCGACGAAGTTGAGCGCTATGGCCACTATTCATTGGCTGCCGAAAGCCGCTATGACCACCCCTTCCAGTGGGGCTCTAAGCGCACAGGGCCAGATTTGGCGCGTGTTGGTGGCCGTTACTCTGATGAGTGGCACGTAGACCACCTGACAGACCCACGCTCGGTTGTGCCAGAGTCGATTATGCCGGAATATGGCTACTTGAAGCACACGCCGCTTAACATCGACTTTGTCGAGGATCGTCTGATCGCTGACTCAATGGTGGGTGTGCCTTATACCGAAGCTATGATCGCCTCGGCCAAGGACGACCTTCTGGCGCAGCTTGACCCTTACAGCGACGGTATCGACAATCTTTTCGCCGGTTATGGTGAAAACGTTGTGGCCCGTAACTTTGACGGCCAAGACGAGCTAACCCAGATGGACGCGCTGGTCGCTTATCTGCAAGTGCTGGGCACAATGGTTGATTTCTCAACCTTTGAACCCGTCGCAAACCGCTAGGAGGGAATGATGTATACATTCCTTAGAGAATTGGCTGATAGCTGGGTCATGCTTGCAATGCTGGCCACCTTTATCGGCATCGCTATCTTTGCTTTCCGCCCGGGAACCAAAGAATCCTATGATCGGCTGCGTAACCTGCCGCTGCAAGATGATGACGTCTTGGTTGAAGACAAGTCAGGAGAGAAATAATGGCTAAAAAACCTGTAGAAAAGCAAGAAGTCGGAACCACAGGCCATGAGTGGGACGGGATCCAGGAGTATAACAACCCANTGCCGCGCTGGTGGTTGTGGACAACGTATCTAACGATCATCTGGGGNNTNGGNTATATGATCGCGTACCCTGCGATCCCACTTCCGGGCGGGGCCACACCGGGCCTGCTTGGCTATTCGTCCCGCGGTGAAGTGGCGGCTGATATTGCGGCGATTGACGCAATGAATGCGCCACTGGTTGCCCGCATCAATGAGTTGGAGCTCACAGAGATCGCGTCAGACGAACTCGTTGGCGGTGAAGCTGATGGCTTTGCCTATAACGGTGGCCAAGCGGTGTTCCAAACCTTTTGTGCCCAGTGCCACGGTGCCGGTGCCAACGGTTTTGTTGGCTATCCAAGCCTGATCGACGATGACTGGATTTGGGGCGGTACCATCGAGGATATCCACACCACGATCAGTTACGGCATTCGCTATGAGGAAAACCTAGACACTCGCATTTCTGAAATGCCGGCCTTTGGTGAATTCCTCAACAAAGAGGAAATCGGTGGGATTGTTGAATATGTTGGTTCGCTATCTGGCATCAACGGCGCTGTTGCCACGGAAGAGAGTGAAATGCTTTTCCTCGATAATTGCGCGTCTTGCCACATGGATGACGGCACCGGTGACCGTTTTGCCGGCGCACCCAACCTGACAGACGCTATCTGGCTTTATGGTTCAGACGTGGACACGCTAACCCATACGGTTACCTATGCCCGCTCAGGTGTTATGCCAGCTTGGGAAGGCCGCCTGTCTGAAAGCCAAATTCGCCAAGCGGCGGTTTATATCCACTCCCTCGGGGGCGGCGAGTAGAAACGCCACTCACTGAGGCTTCTAAAGGCTCGGCAGCAATGCCGGGCCTTTTTTTATTAAAAAACACTTAGTTGATATGGGTCAATTTAACATAACCGAATCACGGCTATACAAAATATGCGAAGCCAAGATTGTTAGGTTCTAACGCTTTTGACTTTTGACGTGAGGCCCTTGCCTCACATCACTCCCCTCGCGCCAATATGGCGCAACCTTATGCCTGATCACCCCGTGTGATCAGGCTTTTTTTTGCCTGCGTCAATGTGCTAAGGTTTTATTGATCGAGATCAAGGATACTGCGCACCAATGCAGCGTATGCCCTGATTAAAATCGGCCTCTTGCGTGGCCGATATCCGTATTTGGAGCCTGAAGTGAACGACGAATCATCTAAACCAGCGAGCTTATATGCAGCGCGCGAACCGGTTTTCCCCCGCAAAGTTAAGGGCAAATTTCGCAATTTAAAATGGTGGTTAATGGGCCTAATGCTTGGCGTTTACTACCTATTGCCATGGATACGCTGGGATCGGGGCATAAACTTGCCGGACCAAGCCGTGCTGCTTGATATGGCCAACCGCCGGTTCTTCTTTTTCTGGATCGAAATTTGGCCGCATGAATTCTATTTCATTGCCGGATTGCTGATTATGGCAGGGCTGGGCCTGTTTCTGTTCACCTCGGCCTTGGGTCGGGTTTGGTGCGGTTATGCCTGCCCGCAAACGGTGTGGACAGACTTGTTTATTTTGGTGGAGCGCTGGATCGAGGGTGACCGTAACGCCCGTATCCGCTTGCTAAAAGCCAAATGGGATGCTCGTAAAATAAGGCTACGCCTTACCAAATGGGCCGCGTGGCTGCTGATCGGCATGGCCACCGGCGGTGCGTGGGTATTTTATTTCGCTGATGCGCCCACGTTGGCCCGAGAGCTTGTCACCGGCGATGCCAACATTATGGCCTATGGCTTTATCATCGCGCTCACCGCAACCACCTTTTTCTTTGGTGGCATTGGCCGCGAGCAGATCTGCATTTATGCCTGCCCATGGCCGCGCATTCAGGCCGCCATGATGGACGAAGAAACCCTCACCGTGGGCTATCGCGATTGGCGCGGAGAGCCGCGTGGCAAAGGCAAAAGCCGTGAAGGCGAAGAGCCGCTCGGGGACTGCATTGACTGCATGGCCTGCGTCAATGTTTGCCCCACCGGCATTGATATCCGTGATGGCCAACAGCTGGCCTGTATCACCTGCGCGCTGTGCATTGATGCCTGCGACGATATCATGACCAAAATCGGCAAGCCCCGCGGCTTAATCGACTATCTCGCCGTTTCTGATTTTGAACGCGAACAAGCGGGCGAGCCGCCACGGAAGCTCTGGCGGCACGTTTTCCGCTTGCGCACGATGATCTATGTCTCCCTTTGGGGCGCTGTGGGGCTTGGCATGCTGGTCGCACTGTTTGTGCGCACTGATATTGGCCTTTCGGTCTCTCCCGTGCGCAACCCGACATTTATCATGCTGTCTGACGGCTCGGTGCGTAATGCTTATGATGTGCGCTTGCGCAACATGCAGGGTGATGACGTGGTATTTAATATTTCCATTGAAGGGGGCGAAGAGCTGGTGCTGGCAATCGAGGGCCTTGAGGGCGCTTCTGTAATCGCTGCTGCTGACGAGACCACCAAAATCCGGCTTTATCTCACCAGCCCGCGCGAATCTACGTTCTCGTCTACGCAGTCTTCTCCTGTTAGAATACGCATCGAAAACGACGAAAGCGGCACCGATGCTTTTGCGGATACCGTATTTAACGGAAAGGACCAATAGACATGACCACCGCAAAACCAAGGGAATTTACCGGCCGTAAAATGCTGATGATCATGCTCGCCTTTTTCGGCGTGATCATCTCCGTGAATGTGTATATGGCCTATTCGGCCGTTAGCACCTTTCCCGGGTTGGAGGTTGATAACTCCTATATCGCCTCCCAGCAGTTTAACGAGCGCGCCGCCGCCCAGCGGGCGCTGGGCTGGACGGTTGAATTTACCCAAGAAGGCGATGAAGTCGTGCTCAATCTGCAAGATTCAGATGGTGCTGCGGTGATACCCGCCGCGATTTCAGCAACGCTCGGGCGGCCAACGTTCTCGGGCGAAGATATAGCACTTGAATTCCGCCTTGTCGGAAACGAATACCGCGCTGACGCTGACCTAGCCTCCGGCCCTTGGCGGCTGTTTCTTGATGCGGTCGCGCAAGATGGCACGCTTTACAAAAAGCGCATGCATTTGGTTGTAAGTGAGTGAGATGAGCACCGAAACACCATCTATGGCCGCGTGCCCTGCTTGCGTAGCCTTGCCTGACATCAGCAAACGTCTGCCCAAGCTGGACCCAAGTGAGGTCGTCATGCGACGGGTGGAGCTCACGTTGCCCACAGTACATTGTGCTGCCTGCATATCGGCAGTAGAGCGCCAGTTGGCCAGCCGCCCAGATGTATTTGGCGCGCGGGTAAACCTGACCATGAAGCGGGTTTCTATCACCGCAGCCGACCTGCCGGAAATCGAAGATATGTTGATCGAAGAGCTGGACGGCTTGGGCTACCCTGCCAAGCCGCTCGATAGCGCGGTGCTGGCCAAAGCTGAGGGCGACAAGGCCGGACGTGACATGCTGGCGCGGCTTGGGGTGGCGGGTTTTGCCATGATGAATGTCATGCTGCTTTCTATCTCGGTATGGGCGGGGGCCGAGGGCTATACCCGTGAGCTTATGCACTGGATCAGCGCCGCCATTGCCCTGCCTGCCGTGGCGTTTTCTGGCTATCCGTTTTATAAATCGGCATGGCGCGCGCTGCGCCGTGGCCGCCTCAATATGGATGTACCGATCTCGCTGGCGATCATTCTAGCCTCTGGTGTTTCCTTGTTCGAAACCATGGAGGGCGGCGACCACGCCTATTTTGATGCAGCCCTATCGCTGACGTTTTTCCTGCTAATTGGCCGCTATCTTGATTACCAAACCCGCGCCACCGCCCGCTCTGCCGCGTCTGAGCTGGCGGCCCTTGAGGTGCAAAAAGCCCGCCGCATCACGGATGATGGCGAAGAAACCGTGCCACTGGATGCCCTGCGCGAAGGCGACGTTTTGGCTGTTGCCCCCGGCGAGCGCCTGCCGGTTGACGGTGTGGTCACGTGGGGTGATAGCGAGCTGGACCCCTCGATGCTGACAGGCGAAACCCTGCCGCAAGCGGTGGGGCAGGGGGCTGTGGTGCGCGCTGGCATGCTCAACATCTCCGGCCCGCTGAAAGTGCGCGCCGAGGGGCTGGGCGAAGAAACCCTGCTTAAGCAAATCACGCGGCTGGTGGAAACCGCCGAAACCACGCGGAATAAATATACATCTCTGGCTGAGAAAGCCGCTAATATTTATGCACCCGCCGTCCACCTTCTTGCTCTACTGGCCTTTTTGGGCTGGGGCTTCGCCACAGGAGATTGGCGCTTGGCGGTTAATATTGCGGCGGCGGTATTGATCATAACCTGCCCCTGCGCCCTTGGCCTTGCGGTGCCCGCCGTGCTGGCAGCGGCCTCAGGGCGGCTTTTTGCCCAAGGGGTGCTGCTGAAAGATGGCGTGTCGTTGGAGCGCCTTGCGGATATTGACACCGTGGTGTTTGACAAAACCGGCACGCTGACCACAGGTAAGCCTGCTTTGATGAATGCCGTTGATATCCCTGCCGAGGCGCGCGAAATTGCAGCCGCTTTGGCGCAACATTCTGCCCACCCGCTTTCCAAAGCCATTGCAAAAGCCTTTTCCAGCACATTGCAGGTAGAGGATATCCGCGAGCATCCGGGCTTTGGCACATCGGGCCGCCTCAACGGCGAAGATATCCGCCTTGGCCGCGCTGATTGGTGCGGCGCCCCCNCCGCCGCGCAAACCGCTGTTTGGCTCAAAGTCGGCACCCAGCCTGCCGTGGCGTTCCTATTCCAAGACCAGCTCCGCCCCGAGGCCGCNACCACGGTAAAGGCGCTTCAAAAGGCCGGCCTCGCTGTGCGNCTCCTNTCCGGCGATGTTCCGGCCTCGGCNGAGNCCATTGCCCAAGCTGCGGGCATTGAGCATTGGACCGCCCAAGCCAGCCCCGCCGAAAAAGTGGATGCGCTCAATGCGCTGGCAGNCGNGGGCCACAAAGTGCTGATGGTGGGCGATGGCCTGAATGACGCCGCTGCGCTTAAGGCGGCGCATGTGTCTATCTCACCCGCTTCGGCGGTCGATGCCAGCCGCTCTAGCGCTGATATGATTATTATCACCAATGATCTGTTTGAGGTTGCGAAAGCCCACAAAATCGCGGTCGCCTCCAAGCGCCGCATTATTGAAAACTTCAGCATTGCGGCCGTTTATAACCTTATTTCAGTGCCGCTAGCCCTTGCCGGCTTTGCCACACCACTCATGGCTGCCCTTGCTATGTCTGCCAGTTCTATTACAGTTTCCCTGAACTCCATGCGGATCGGACGAATGAAATGAACATCCTTGCTGTTCTGATCCCTATTTCGCTCATCTTGGGGGGGGTCGGCCTGTATGC
>JGI24724J26744_10003219_pt1 | contig 10634 bp, 9 predicted proteins | sample Cruoilmetagenom7_FD_26744 | JGI IMG/M metagenome (IMG submission 26744)
ATTGAAGGCTGTGCTGCGAGGAAGGGGTGGAATTAGTCATTCATAGCCTAGTGTACTTGCGTTGCGCCTGTCTTTTCATACCGCTTGCTGCCAGTCAATATACAGATAATGGGCCAAAAAAACCGTGTTTTGCCAAATTGAATAGTGGAATATTGCAACAGTTCAGGTATTAAGGCGAGATGCGGCATTTTGCGGGGTGATTTTTGGGTCATTTCTCATTTAGTAAAGCCAAACATTGAAAGTCGGAGACCATACCATGGATTATAACGCTCATTTGGACACAGCGCTAGACGCGCTGCACGCCGAAGATCGCTACCGTGTGTTTATGGATATCGTTCGGCAAAAAGGGCAGTTCCCGCGCGCTAAGTGGAACCGGCCAGACGGCAGCGTACAAGATATTTCGGTGTGGTGTGGCAATGATTACCTCGGCATGGGGCAAAACGATGTTGTGCTTTCCGCTATGCATGAGGCGATCGAGTCCGCGGGCGCAGGCTCTGGTGGCACGCGCAATATTTCCGGCACCACGGCTTATCATAACGCGCTAGAGGCCGAAATCGCAGANNTNCANCAGAAGGAAGACGCGCTGGTGTTTACCTCGGCGTATATCGCCAATGATGCCACGCTTTCGACGTTGCCCAAGCTCTTTCCTGGCTTGATCATTTTCTCTGACGAGCTGAACCACGCTTCGATGATCGAGGGTTTGCGCCGGAGTAATGGTGAAAAACATATTTGGCGGCATAATGATGTGGCGCATCTGCGTGAGCTCCTTGAGGCCGCCGATCCGGCAGCGCCCAAGCTCATTGCATTTGAGTCGGTTTACTCCATGGATGGCGATTTTGGTCGGCTGCAAGAGGTGGTTGCGCTGGCAAAGGAATTTGGTGCGCTGACTTATCTGGACGAAGTGCACGCGGTGGGCATGTATGGCCCGCGCGGTGGCGGGGTGTCTGAGCAGCTAGGGCTGACGGGCGAGATCGATATTATTAACGGCACGCTGGGCAAGGCGTATGGCGTGATGGGCGGCTATATTGCCGCTTCACGCAAAATGGTTGACGCTGTGCGCTCCTACGCGCCGGGGTTCATTTTTACCACATCATTGCCGCCAGCGGTTTTGGCGGGGGCCACGGCCTCTATTCGCTATGTGAAAGAGCATCAGGAGCTGCGGGACCAGCAGCAAGAGGCCGCTAAGGTACTGAAATTGCGCCTAAAGTCGATGGGTTTGCCGGTTATGGATAGCCCGAGTCACATTGTCCCAGTGCATGTGGGCAACCCTGCCAAGTGCAAAATGCTGTCAGATGCGCTGCTAAATGACTTTGGCATTTATGTGCAGCCGATCAATTTTCCAACCGTGCCTCGGGGCACTGAACGGCTGCGGTTCACCCCTTCACCCGTGCATGATGTTGGCATGATGGATGAGCTGGTAAGTGCACTTGATAGCTTATGGCAGCGGTGTGAACTCGCGCGCAAGCCGATTGCCTGCTAGGCGTGGGCGTAAACCCGCTTAAGCCACTGGACAGTCAGTAAAAAAGCACCTAATTACAATCAATAAAGTGTTACTAACGAAGTAAGACTTCGGTAAGAAGTGATTCGTTTCATGAGTTGGCGCAATGCGAACACAAGGGCAGTACAGTGAATTCCACTGAGGTAGATAGCGCAGATTTGCAGGGGTTTGACTCGTTCGAGTTGCGCCTAGGCGATGAACTGCGCGGCGAGCGTGCCACGCTCGGCAAGTCTTTGCTGGATGTGCAGCGCGACCTTCGGATCAAAGCTTCCTATATTGCCGCCATTGAAAACTGTGACCTTTCTGTCTTTGAAAACACTGGGTTTTTAGCCGGTTACGTGCGGTCTTATGCGCGCTATCTGGAGCTGGACCCTGAAGCCACTTATGCTCGTTTTTGTGCTGAATCGAATTTCAAGGGTGCGCATGCTGACCTTGGTCGCCGCCGTGAGGGGGGGAGCAATGCCCGCGTTGCCGCGATTAGCGCCTCTGCCGTGAATGACATTAACCCGATCTTTGGGCGGGCTGCTGTTGGTAGTGCGCGCACCACCGATTTTTCGGCCTTCGGGCCGCTTTTGGTGGTCGTTGCGCTGATTGCGGGCCTGATCTTTGGCGGCTGGACGTTGTTAAAAGATATTCAGCGCGTTGATATTGCGCCGGTTGAGCAATCACCTGTGGTGCTTGATACCGTTGAATTTGCCGGCTTTGCGGATGCGGCCGATAGTGCTTTTACCGAAAGCACAGTTGGGCAAACGATGGACCTAAACCGGCTTTATTCAAATCGGGCGCTGAGCGTGCCCGTGGTCACCCCGCGGGACGGCCCGATTGGGGCGATTGTGCCGCAGGCGGCGACTGTTGCGCTGGCGCCGGTCGAAACGCCGGAGGCCGCTATTGTAGCCGCTGTGGAAACTTTGGCTGAAATCGGCAACCCACAAGTGACCTTGGCCGAAAAAACGCCGCTTATTAGCCTGTTCGCCCAGCAAGAAGCTTGGGTGCGGGTAAGTGCTGCGGATGGGTCTATCCTTTTTGAAAAGCTTCTGGGCGCTGGTGAAGAATACACGCTACCTGAGCGCGCTGAGGTTTCCAGCTTGCGGGCTGGCAATGCGGGCCATCTGTTCTTAATGGTTGACGGGCAGGTCTTTGGGCCGGTGAATGGCACCAATGGCGTGGCGCGTAATGTATCGCTTGCCGCCGCTGATATTGTTGAAAGCTATGCTCCACTTGGCACGCTAACCGCCGAAATGCGCACCGTATCTGAAGAGCTCACGCGCGCAGCTACGCTAAGTGACGAATACTAGCCAAGCGTTCGCAACGGTGGTAGTGGTGACAAGTAGCGCTAGACAGGATACATTTCCCCTCACGTATAATTTGAAGAGCGGCCAAGCCCCCCTATGACTCATAATCCAATACGACCATGGCGCGATATCGAGCGCCGCAAAAGCCGCCAAATTATGGTTGGCAATGTGCCCGTTGGCGGGGATGCCCCGATAACGGTGCAAACCATGACCAACACCATCACCTCCGATGTGGCGGCAACGGTTGCGCAGGTGCAAGAATGTGCCGAGGCGGGGGCCGATATCGTGCGGGTTTCCTGCCCCGATGAAGCCTCAACGGCGGCCTTTAAGGATATCGTGGCGGAAAGCCCTGTGCCATTGGTGGCCGATATCCACTTTCATTATAAGCGCGGCATTGAAGCTGCTGAGGCAGGCGCGGCCTGCTTGCGGATTAACCCCGGCAATATCGGCTCCCCTGACCGTGTGCGCGAAGTCATTGCCGCCGCCAAAGATAACGGCTGCTCTATCCGCATCGGTGTAAACGCTGGTAGCCTAGAGCGGCATTTGCTTGAAAAATACGGCGAGCCTTGCCCAGATGCGATGATCGAAAGCGGGTTAGACCACATCCGCATTCTGCAAGACAATAACTTTGACAACTTCAAAATCAGCGTAAAGGCCTCTGACGTGTTTATGTCTGCTGCCGCTTATCAAGGCTTGGCCGAGGCTACAGATGCGCCCATTCACCTCGGGATTACCGAAGCCGGCGGGCTGGTTTCGGGCACGGTGAAAAGCGCCATCGGCCTTGGTTCGCTTTTGTGGGCGGGCATCGGAGATACGCTGCGGGTTTCGCTTTCGGCTGACCCTGTGCGCGAAGTGAAGGCTGGTTTTGAAATCCTGAAATCCCTCGGGCTGCGGCATCGAGGCGTGAATATCATTTCCTGCCCGTCATGCGCGCGGCAAGGGTTTGATGTGATCAAAACCGTTGAAGCGCTTGAGGATCGGTTGGAGCACATTCGCACACCGATAAGCCTGAGCATAATTGGCTGTGTTGTAAATGGCCCCGGCGAGGCCTTGATGACCGATGTTGGTTTTACCGGTGGTGGCGCGGGCGCGGGCATGGTTTATGTGGCCGGAAAGCAAGATCATAAGCTGGGGAACGAGTCGATGATCGAACACATCGTCGATCTAGTTGAAGCGCGGGCCGCGCTGATCGAAGAGGGAAAGTAGATGCAGAGAATGGCAATTTATATGGTTTTTGCGATCCTTCTTGTGATCGGGGCGTTTTATGTAAGAGCTGTGACGGCCAGCCATGATCCGGCGGAATGGCACGTTGACCCGCTGACGGCCGAGCGGCCGGTTTCGCCTAATACATACTTTGTGGCGCCGCAAAACATGGTAGACGCATTGGTTGATCTGGAGGCTCCGATTTATGCGGTTCCGGCCATAATAATGGCGAATGCCTTTAATGATTACGTCATCACCCAGCCCAATGCGCTGGCAATTGACGGCAGCGTAGACGCGCTCTGGCTGACCTATGTGCAGCGCACGCCCACCCTTAAAATGCCGGACTATATCACCGTTAAGTTCATTGAGCTTGAGGAGGGTAAGTCCACAATCGCGATCTATTCTCGCTCTCGCTATGGCTATGGCGATATGGGGGTTAATAAGGCGCGGATTACCGCTTGGCTGCAATCCCTCTCGTCTTTTGAAGAGTAAATTATGATACCTGAAGAGAAACTAGAGCAAATCTGCCAGCGGTTTGCCTTTGTCGAAGCCAAGCTCAATGAAGGCGCTGAGGTGTCGGAGCTTGCAAGCCTGTCTAAGGAGTATTCCGACCTAAAATCGGTCGTGGAGCAGATAGAGGCCTATCGCCAAATGCTGGCCGATAAGGCCGAAGCCGAGGAAATGCTGGCCGACCCCGAGATGAAAGAGCTTGGCGAAGAAGAGCTTTTGGGCCTGCGTGAGGCGCTGCCAAATGCCGAGCATAATGTGATGCTTTCGCTCCTGCCCAAAGACAAAGCCGATGCAAAGCCTGCGATTATGGAATTGCGGGCGGGCACGGGCGGCGATGAGGCCGCGCTTTTTGTGGCGGATCTTCTGCGCATGTATCAACGCTTTGCTGAGAATAACGGCTGGAAGCTGGAAATCGTGGAGGAATCCCCCACGGAAATCGGCGGCTATAAAGAAGTGATCGCCAATGTGAACGGCAAAGACGTATATGCGCGGCTGAAGTATGAAAGCGGTGTGCACCGCGTGCAGCGAGTACCCGCGACCGAAAGCGGGGGCAGGGTGCATACGTCAGCCGCTACGGTTGCCGTGCTGCCAGAGGCCGAGGAGGTCGATATTGACATCCCGACCACAGATATTCGGATTGATACCATGCGGTCCAGCGGGGCCGGTGGCCAGCACGTGAATACGACAGATTCGGCTGTGCGCATTACTCACCTGCCCACAGGCATTGTGGTAACAAGCTCTGAAAAGTCCCAGCACCGCAATCGCGCTAAGGCGATGCAAGTGCTGCGCACACGGCTCTATGATCTTGAGCGGCAAAAGCTGGACGACGAGCGGTCTTCGGCGCGCAAAGGCCAAGTGGGCTCGGGTGACCGTTCCGAGCGCATTCGGACCTATAACTTCCCGCAAGGGCGGCTAACAGACCACCGGATAAACCTAACGCTCTATAAGCTTGAGCAAGTTTTGCAGGGTGATTTGGACGAGATCATCGATGGTTTAACCGCCGCTGATCAAGCCGACAAACTCGCCGAGCTATCAATGTGAGCGAGACCGTTGCCGACACGCTGACGCGCGCGACTATGATGCTATCGGCGGCAGGGATAGACGGCCCCGACCGCGACGCCCGCGTGCTGCTTGCCCATGTGATGGACATCGACCAAGCCAGCCTGATGGCGCGCATGAACGATCCGCTGCCGCAATCTGCGCTTTATGGTATGGACCGCGTGGTGGCCGTGCGGAGCCTGCACCAACCGGTTTCTCATATCACGGGTAAACGGGGCTTTTGGAACCACGAATTTATGGTGAATTCAGATGTGCTGGACCCGCGCCCAGACACCGAAACCCTTGTTGCCGCCGCTTTGGAGCAGCCGTTTAGTAACGTGTTGGACCTTGGCACAGGTAGCGGTGCGATTATTTTGAGCCTGTTGGCCGAAAGCCCGCAGTCCATGGGCGTGGCCACCGATATAAGCGCCAAAGCGCTTGATGTTGCGCGCCGCAATGCGGGCCGCATCGGGGTGGCTGACCGAGTGAAATTTACCGAGGCCAACTGGTTTGAAGGGGTTTCAGGCCGGTTTGACCTGATCGTTAGCAATCCGCCCTATATCGCTGAGTCAGAAATGGCGGGCCTCGCCCCTGAAGTGCGTGATTGGGAGCCGCATTTGGCGCTCACTCCGGGAGTGGATGGGCTAGAGGCCTATCGCCACATTGCGGAGGGGCTAAAGACGGCGCTGTCCCCGAAGGGCCGCGCGCTTTTCGAAATCGGCTATCGACAAGCCGTTGATGTTAGTGAAATATTTACGAATGCAGGGTTTACTCAACTTAAAGTGCTAAAAGACCTCTCTGGCCATGATCGTGTGATTGCGCTCACTACAGATTGAACCGAATATAATCATACGATTTCAAGAAAGAGCTTGTTATGTATGTGCATTTCCGCTTATTGTATCGCACCTGCACGGATTGAACCTAGGGCTCTCCAGTTAAACGCAGATATGTTAATCGAAAATCGGACGGCTAATAACCAAATTCCAAGCCAATGGGCTTGATGGCTCCGATAAGGATAGAAATCAAAGCATGAGACCTTCGAATAAATCGCGCTCGCGTAATAAAGGTGGCAACCGCCGCCAGAACAATAGTAACAATAACGCCAATATTGTGAATCGCGTGTTTGACTCCGCTGGGCCAGAGGGCAAAGTACGGGGCACGCCGCAGCAAATTGTCGAGAAATACTCGCAGCTTGCCCGTGATGCTCAGCTTTCCGGAGACCGCGTGGCGGCTGAAAGCTTTATGCAGCATTCAGAGCATTACTCGCGCATGCTGGCAGTAGCCCAGCAAGAACAAGCCACCCGCCAAGCCGAGCATGCCGCGCGCCAAGCCGAGCAAGCCGAGCAGCAGCGCCAGCGCAATGAACAGCGCGCGCAACAACAGCAGCAAAATGCGCCGGCCCCTAAGGCAGAAGACAACCCAGCCGAGGAGCCGCAGCCCGAAGTGGCCCCGGCCCAGCTTGTGGAAACCCCTGAAAACGCCCCGGCACCTAAGCGTAAATCACGGCCCCGTACGCGCAAACCTGCGGTTAGCCCCGAAGAGGTGGCTCCTTCAGTCGTTGAATAAAGCCTGCCGCTGGCCGTAGCCTCGCTACGCTCGGCGGGTCACGTTCTGGCCGCCCGCACAGCTTCGCTTAACCTGCAAAACTCCTCAAGGCTCACGGTTTCGGCGCGCCTTTGAGGGTCTATATCTACGCTCTCAAGAACGGTTTGAACGTTTGGCACCAGCCCTTTCAGGCTTGCGCGTAGCATTTTGCGGCGCTGATTGAACGCGCGGGCAACAACTTCTGAAAGCAGTTTTGGCTCGGCAGTATAGCGCGGTGTGGCGCGGGCTTTAATATGCACCACGGCCGAAGTCACTTTTGGCGGCGGGCTAAAGGCTTGTGGCGACAGATCAAAACAAATATGCGGGTCCGCTCGAAATTGCGATAGCACGGCAAGGCGGCCATAGGCTTTGCTACCCGGCTGCGCAACGATCCGCTCGGCGACTTCACGTTGAAACATCAGCGTCAGGCTTTCCCAAAAGGGCGGCCACGTTTCGGGCGTTAACCAGCGCACAAGCAGCTCTGTGCCTACATTATAGGGCAGGTTGGCCACGACCTTTATCGGCCCGTTTAGGTGCGGCAGGGGGTCGAGCTTCAGCGCATCACCACTCAGCACCTCAAGGCGGCCGGGCGCCGCTGCGCTGATATCTGCTAAGGCCGGCAGACAGCGCGGGTCTGTTTCAATGGCTACAACTTTACGTGCGCCTTCCGCGAGGAGCGCGCGCGTTAGACCGCCTGGGCCAGGCCCGATTTCCAGCACGTCGTGGCCGCGTAAATCACCTGCCTGCCGCGCGATTTTGCTCGTTAGGTTGAGGTCCAACAAAAAGTTCTGGCCAAGAGATTTGCGTGCCGCCAACCCGTGGGTCGAAATGACCTCACGCAGGGGCGGCAGGTTTTCGAGGCTCATTGGCGCTCGATAATGGAGTTTCGGCGCAGCTCAAGAAGGAACCCTTCTGAAAGCGCGTTGAAGTTTTGGCTGAGCAACTGGTTGCGCAATGTGGCGCGCCCTTCGGGGCTCATTTGGGACACACGGTCACATAAAACCAGCACCCGCAAGGCATTGCTGCCTTGCAATACAGTGCTATCGCGCGGGTTTAGGCGCGCCAATGCCAAGCCTACATCTGCGTCAACACTGTTGAGCGAAACTGGCCCGGTTAAACTGCTGCCATTGCCAAGCTCTGCTACGCGGGCTTCAACGCCACGGCAGCCATCAAGCGAGCGCCGTAGCCGATTGGCAATGCGGCCTGCTTCACGCGGGCCCGCTTCGCCGTAGGGAATGACGAGGTCCGCATAAGTTAATGTTACGCTCACCGGCACTTCGATTTGCCGAGAAACGGTGCGCGCATTCAGAACTTTGATGATCACAACTCCGGTGGGGATGTAGATCGGGTCCGCGACGCCACCACGCCCGAGCCCGCGTATAGCTGCGCCAATTTGTGCAGGTAGCCGGTTTGGCGCAACCCACCCAATTACGCCGCCATTTTCAGCGGTGCGGGAGCGCGAATATTCCTTTGCCAGCTTGGAAAAATTGCCACCGGCGCGAAGCTGCGCCACAATATCTGTGGCCAAAGAAACGGTGGCATCTTGCCCGCGCTCAAGGTAGGGCAGCACGATTTCACCGAGCTGAATGGTGCTTGAGCTTGAAATGGCATAGGTGTTGAGCTGGGCGTTTAGGTCTATCTCTGATGGGTTGGCTTGGTCGCCAAAGCGTGAACGCAAAATGTTACGCCAAATAACAGAGACCGATACAAACTCATCAAAGCTTTCGGGCTGCACACCGGCGCGGCGCATCTTGGCCAGCAGGCTTTGTGAGGTCAAATTCCGTTGATTTGCATAGGCTTCAATAGATTGATCCAAGGTGGCCCTATCTAGGTCTGCGCCAAATAGGTCTGCGGTTTCTTGCTTTAGGCGGTCATTAATCAGCGCGTCAATCGCGTCTTGCCGAATATTTGAGCCAGATGCGCCGAGCGCACGCATAAGCCGCACCCGCTGGTCGATATCGTAATGGGTGATCACGCCCTGGTTTACACGATATGCAATCGAAAACGCCCCTTGCGCGGCGGCAGGCAAGGCAAACCCGAAGATCAGCATGCCAAGTAGTAATAAACGTTTACCCAATAAAACCATACCCTTGCCCTTTATTATTGCACCTCAATGCATGTGCCTGCTCTTTCGCGGCGTGTTATCCCGCCGCCGAATCCGGCCAACTTAACTGATACATCAAAATAGGTATCGGGGGGAACATTATTCGATGTCGTAAAGCGACGCGAGAGGGAAACCGCTACTTCGACGCACTCATTGGCATAGATCAGCCCAAATTCGCTGAAAATGTTCTCTTTTCCCCGCAAATCACGGCGAAGGGACGCGGATGTAGACCACTTATCCGTAATTTGATACCCAACGGCGATATTGGCTTCTGAGCGGTCCACCGGCGAATCAGCTACGACGTCGGCAGCAAGAAAGGCAAAGGTTGCCTCCACATCCAGCCTATCAAAATCCAGCGCCAGTTCGGTTTCTGCCCGCCTAATGCCCACATTTTCGGCCACGAGCAAGCGGCTGATAAGCCGGTATTTTGGTGGTAACTCAAAGCTTACAGCGGCCAAAATATCGGAGCTTTGGCCGGAAAGCCCTGATCCGGTTGAGAACTGAGTGTTTGCACGGGTTCGGAATACCTGCCCGACGTCTACACCGATGGTCCAGCCCGATGGGTCATACCGCCGATAGCTTACCCCCACATTTGCCCGAAACCCGGTTTCCTGCCGATCTTCGCCGGGAAAACGGCTCAAACCAAAGAGGTTGGTTTCGTCAAATTCAACCTGCAAGCTGTCTTCATTCGGGACGATATCATTAAATGCCAGCTCGGGCGTATAAATAAACTGGGCGACGGGGGCCAATACCAGCAGAGCGCCGGATTTTGTGGAACGCGATAGCGGCAGGCTGAAATCACCACCGATAGACGGGGTAAGGCGAAACAGAAAATCATCCCCAAAACCCAAATCATCCCAGACGCGATAAACATCGCCCTGCACTTCGGAAAACGTTGTGGCCTGAATGCCCAGTGGCGCAGCCCAGTCTTTTCGCCAGTCAACAGACGCTGTGGCCCGCGCGACATCGCGGCCAGATTCTCGTATGAGCCCGACGGAGGATGCATTGACCCCCATGCGCCCCCCTGTGAGGGATTCTTCCCATGTTTTCCGGTAGTTAACCATAGGGAGCGCGAAGGGCACTTCGCTATCGATCTCATCATCCCGCAGGCTCTGAAAAAAGATCGCGCTGACTTCTGAAAACGTGTTGGGGTTGAAGCGGCGCAGGCCGACTTGGCTCACCAGCCGGTCAACATCGCTATAGCCATAGCGGCGCATAAAGGCGTCGTCGGTCACGAGTGAGGCATCAAGGAAGAGCTCAAATTCGTTGGGTAGGGTAAAACTAACATCGGTTTCGATAAAGGCGTCGCCGCTATCATTGGCACTACCTTTCAAGGCAAATGCACCGTGGATATCCATACTGCCGTTGGCATAGCGCCGCCGATATTCGGCTTCAAGCAAAAAGG
>JGI24724J26744_10003220_pt1 | contig 10631 bp, 10 predicted proteins | sample Cruoilmetagenom7_FD_26744 | JGI IMG/M metagenome (IMG submission 26744)
GGCCTTGGGGCAGGCGGCGCGGCGTGCAGCCAGCGAGCTGCGGCGGGCGGATACAGGGTTGAAAAACCGTGCGTTGATGGCCATGGCTCATCGCCTAACCGAGTCGCGAGGCCAAATACTAGATGCCAACGCTGATGATCTGCAGCGCGGCCGCCAGAACGGTTTGGAGAGTGCCCTGCTAGACCGCTTAGCCCTAAATGACGCGCGTATCGACGCCATGATTGAAGGACTGCAGCAGGTAGCGGGCCTGCCCGATCCGGTGGGTGAAATTGGCGATATGCGCTATCGGCCTAGCGGTATCCAAGTGGGCAAAATGCGCGTGCCACTGGGGGTTATTGGGATTATTTACGAGTCGCGCCCGAATGTAACCCTGGAAGCCGCAAGTCTATGTTTAAAATCGGGCAACGCCTGTATTTTGCGTGGCGGGTCGGAAGCGAGTCAGTCAAATGCCGCGATTAGCGCCTGTATCCAAGCCGGTTTAGCTGATGTAGGGCTGCCTGCCGGTAGCGTGCAGGTAGTGGCTACCACCGATCGCTCGGCGGTGGGAGAGCTGATCAGCATGCCGGAATATGTCGATGTGATTATTCCGCGCGGTGGAAAGTCGCTGATTGAGCGTATCAGTCGCGAGGCCCGCGTACCGGTTATCAAGCATCTCGACGGTGTCTGTCATGTGTATATCGATACCACCGCCGATCCCGCCAAAGCACTAGCCATTGCTGTCAATGCAAAGACCCATCGCTACGGCACCTGCAATACCATGGAAACGCTGCTGATTGATGCGCCGATTGCTGATTTGCTACTGCCAGAGTTAGCCCGCGCTTATGCCGAACATGAGGTCGAACTGCGTGGCTGCCAGCGCACACAGGCGCTGTTGCCCCAGGCCGGAGCAGCAGACGAAGCAGATTGGTATGCCGAGTATTTGGCCCCCGTGCTGGCAATCAAAGTGGTCGATGGTATCGATGAAGCGATTACCCACATCGAGCAGTACGGCTCTCACCATACTGATGCGATAGTGACCCAGGATTATTCACTTGCTCGTCGCTTTATGGCGGAGGTCGACTCCAGCTCGGTGATTGTCAATGCCTCGACCCGCTTTGCCGATGGATTTGAGTACGGGCTGGGCGCTGAGATTGGTATTTCCACTGACAAGCTTCACGCCCGTGGGCCGGTGGGGCTAGAAGGCCTAACCACGCAGAAATATGTAGTATTCGGTGACGGTCAGGTGCGTGAATAGGGTGGTGAGATGAGTCAAGCGGAACAACGCATCGGCATGCTAGGCGGTACCTTTGACCCTGTTCATCTGGGCCATTTGCGCAGCGCGGTGGAGCTGCATGAGGCGCTGTCGCTTGATCGGCTGCATATGATACCCGCCCAACAGCCACCGTTACGTGGTCGGCCCCAGGTTTCTGCGCAGCAGCGTTTTGAACTGTTAGCTGCGGGGATTGGTGATACCCCCGGGCTGGTTGCTGATGCCCGCGAGCTGCGCCGTGAAGGCCCCTCTTACAGCGCCGACACGCTGGCGGATCTGCGTGCCGAGGTCGGCGACCAGGCGCGTCTGGTGATGGCAATTGGTTTTGATGCGTTTCTTCGGCTCACCCAATGGCATCGGCCAGAGCGCTTGTTTGAGCTTGCCCATTTAGTGGTGATTGCAAGGCCGGGCTATAACGATCCGCTGCCGTCATCATTAATGGAACTGGTAGAGCATCGTAGAGTCGATAGCGTAGAGACATTGATGCAGCGGCCCTTTGGGGGCTATCTTTCGCTGGCATTGCCATCGCTAATGGCGATCTCAGCAACTTACGTTCGTGAGTGTTTAGAAGCGGGGAAAAGCGTGCGTTATTTGCTGCCAGACCCCGTTGAGCGAGCCATTGAGCAGGACAGTCTTTATCGACAGCGCGAATAGCGCTGGCAGTCATCAAAGAAGCCGTTACAATGGCCGGCTTTATTGACCGATTAACCAATAAGGTTGTCTTTAGGAGTCATGCACATCGATACATTGAAAAATCTAGCAGTTGACGCGCTAGAAGAACTGAAAGCACGTGACATTACGCAGTTGGATGTTGCCAAATTAACCGAGGTTACCGACCTCATGCTCATTGCCAGCGGCACTTCGACCCGCCATGTTGCTGCGCTGGCGCAAAACGTCGTGGAAAAAGCCAAGGCCGCAGGGCTTGGGCCGCTGGGCGTTGAAGGTGGCGATAACGCAGACTGGGTGCTGGTCGACCTGGGCGATGTTGTTGTCCACGTGATGATGCCTGAGGCACGTACCCTGTATGACTTAGAGCGACTGTGGGCCGATCTGCCGAGTGATTCGGGCGCTATTGGCGAGTCCCTTGAGCGCTTTCAAGAGCGAGCTGGCATGTCATGAGGATACGGCTGTTAGCGGTGGGAAGTAAAATGCCTGGGTGGGTAGAAGAGGGCGTCGACACTTACCGCAAGCGGCTACCGAGAGATTTTAATCTCGAGATAGAAGAAATTGCCCTCGGCCAGCGTGGCAAAAATGCAGATATCGCGAAAGCGCGCGCTCAGGAAGCNCAGCGTATTCGCGATAAGCTGCGTGGCGACGAATACGTGGTAGCCCTTGAAGTTAAAGGTAAANCTTGGACCACCGAACAGCTGGCACAAGAGGCTGACGCATGGCGCATGGCAGGGCGCGATATTGTCTTGCTTGTNGGTGGGCCGGATGGCCTCGAGCCCTCGCTGTCTGCGATGGCTGATAAAAAGTGGTCGATCTCCCCGNTGACGCTGCCTCACCCCCTGGTNCGGATTATGCTGGCCGAGCAGCTCTACCGTGCCTGGACACTATTGNTAGGTCACCCTTATCACCGCTGAAGGCTAACTGAGATGGTGAGCGATCACTGTTATCGCCTGCTGCGTCTTTNTGTTTGATTTGATTGCCTGATTTGAGAGTCATCGTTGCCATGCTCAAGCGCCCCAACACGCTAAAAAACTCCGAGCAAGAACTGCGTATTTTTCGTGTTAGAGCGCTTCTNGCGGTGTTAGTGGTTTTTACGCTTGCGGGCTTGCTAACGAGTCGCTTGGTTTATTTACAGATCGTCCAGCATGATATGTATAGCACGCGCTCCGAAAATAACCGNGTTCGCGTCGAGCCGCTGCCGCCGAACCGCGGTTTGATCTATGACCGCAACGGCGTACTACTGGCTGAAAACCGTCCNACCTACAATCTCACGCTGGTTCGCGAGCGTGTCGATAANCTAGATGAAACCCTGGCGCTATTGGTCGACCTGCTTGAACTGCCTGAAGAGGAGATCGAAGCGTTCAATGTGCGTTCACGCCAACGCCAGCGTCCTTTCCAGCCAGCCCTCCTTACCAGTGACTTAAGCGAAGCGCAAATTGCCCGTTTGGCGGTTAATCGTCATCGTCTGCCTGGAGTTGAAATAGAGGCTCAGCCGCTGCGCTACTACCCCGATGCCGAAATCATGGCCCACACACTGGGCTACGTCGGGCGTATTAACGCCGAAGAGATGGAAACGCTGGATGCGGGTCGCTACGCGGGAACTCATTTTATCGGTAAGACGGGGGTTGAGCGTTTTTATGAAGAGGAACTGCACGGTCAGGCAGGCTTACGCAAAGTTGAAACAAACGCTCGCGGTCGAGTCNTGCGAGAGCTTGGNCGAACCGATCCAGTGCCTGGTAAGAACCTAACCCTAACCCTGGATAAGTCGCTGCAAACACTGGCCTACGAATTGCTGGATGGCCGTCGCGGCTCCATTGTGGCTATCGTGCCGGGCACTGGCGAGATCCTCGCCATGGTATCGACACCGGGTTTTGACAGTAACCAGTTTGTGACCGGTATTGACGTTGCTTCTTATCGCGATTTGCAGCAAGACCTTGACCTGCCCCTGTTTAACCGTGCAACTCGCGGCCACTATCCTCCCGGCTCTACGATAAGCCGTTTCTGGCGCTCGCGGGTTTGGTGGAAGGGGTAATCACGCCAGACAGCACCATCAATGACCCCGGTTACTACCAGCTGCCTAATGATTCCCGTCGCTACCGCAACTGGTTACGGTGGGGGCATGGGCGTGTCGATATGGAGCGCTCGCTGGCCGTTTCCAATAACACTTACTACTACACCTTGGCACATGATTTAGGCATCGATAATTTGCATGAGCAAATGAGTAATTTTGGTTTTGGTCAGCGCGTAGCCCATGACGTTCAGGGAGAGAGTAGCGCTTTAATGCCTTCGCGAGATTGGAAGCGTGGCCGCTTCAATCAACCCTGGTATCCCGGTGAAACCCTCTCGGTGGGGATTGGGCAAGGCTATTGGCAGGTAACGCCTCTCCAGCTTGCCAGCGCTACGGCAACGCTGGCCAATCGGGGCCACTGGGTGAAACCAAGGCTGGCCCGCCAGATTGGCGATACTCCGGTGCCACGCGATCTACCGGATACGTTAGATGACATTGAGCTCGCCAATGATAGCTGGTGGGATCGCGTATTCAGTGGCATGGAAAAGGTGATTAGTGGCACAGAAGGCACTGCCCGGCGAACCGGGGTTGGCCTTGAGTACCGGATGGGCGGTAAATCTGGCACCGCACAAGTATTCTCGCTGGGGCAGGATCAGCGTTACAACGCCGATGAGCTGGCTGAGCGACTGCGTGACCATGCGCTGTTTATGGCCTTTGCACCACTGGACGACCCCCAGATCGCCGTTTCGGTTATTGTTGAAAATGCCGGTGGTGGCAGTACTCACGCCGCCCACTTGGCCCGTGCAATGACCGATGCCTGGTTACTTGAGGATGAGGCCCCCGATGTAGAAGAAGTGCGTGAAGTGTTGGAAGAAGATGATGCCAATGTGGAGGGGAACTAAGCCATGCCTTGGCATTATATAGCCCGTTCGATGCGTGGCCATCCTGTGCGACCGCCTGAGAGTGGTATCGCCCGCCGTAAAAGTATTTGGGAGCGAATCCATCTCGATCCATGGCTNCTGGGTTTGCTATTGCTGCTCATGGGGAGTGGTTTGATNGTTCTTTACAGTGCCTCTGGNCAATCCATTGATGCAGTGATTGCCCAGAGCGTGCGCTTTCTTATCGCCCTGGTAGGAATGGTGATTATTGCCCAGTTTTCGCCATCGACCTTTTTGCGCTTTGCGCCNTTGGCCTATGGNATTGGCGTTGCCATGCTGATTGCCGTCGATGTGGTGGGCGATGTGGGNATGGGGGCCAAACGCTGGCTAGTGATTCCTGGCGTGATACGTTTTCAGCCATCGGAAATGATGAAGTTAGCAGCCCCGCTAATGGTTGCTGCCTATCTGAATCGCTGTGAACTACCGCCACGCCTGCGCGATATTGTCGTGTGCGGGGTCATTATTGGCGTNCCTGTNGTGCTAACCGCGATTCAACCTGATTTAGGGACTTCGNTATTGGTCTCTAGTGCAGCCCTGATTGTAGTGCTGCTGGCGGGCTTGTCATGGCGTTTAATCGGNTTTATTGCCGCCCTGGGGGCTGCGGGNGTGCCGCTACTCTGGATGAATATGCATAANTACCAGCGNCAGCGGGTATTGACGTTTCTAAACCCTGAAAGCGATCCCCTGGGGTCAGGCTGGAATATTATTCAGTCGACCACCGCCATCGGGAGTGGTGGGTTATGGGGCAAAGGATGGCTGCAGGGTACCCAGTCCCAGCTAGAGTTTTTACCTGAGCGGCATACCGATTTTATTATCGCCGTTCTGGGAGAAGAGTTTGGCTTGGTGGGTATGCTGGTACTGTTGTTCCTGTATCTATTGATTGTCAGCCGGGGTTTGTGGATGGCAAGCTCCGCGCAAGATACCTTTGGACGCTTGGTAGCGGGCAGCATCATCTTAACGTTTTTTATCTACGTATTTGTCAATATGGGCATGGTGAGCGGCATTTTGCCCGTGGTGGGGGTTCCGCTGCCGTTGGTCAGTTTTGGCGGTACCTCAAGCGTGACCTTGTTAGCGGGTTTCGGTATTCTCATGTCGATACATGCGCATCGTCGGTTGCTGTCGCGCTAGCGACGCTGCCTGCTTCAAACGCTATTGTTGCTCAGTAATGGAAAGCTCAGGCATGGATGATTCTGGAATGAATAGCTCAAGAGTGGAGAGCCAATGAACAAGGTTCAAGGGAAGACGAGCAGCTATGTATTGGCCGCGCTGATGTGCTGGGTGGCCTCCGCAGCGTTTGCTGACCAGCCTTCTCAGCAGTCTCAGTTTGAGGCTCCTCGCCACTTTGCTCCCCAGCAAAATGCTGACAGCCAAGCGCTGATGGAAGAGTTGGTGGAGCAAGGGTTGCCGCAAGAATGGCTGGAAGAAGCGCTGGGGCAGGCGAGCTTTACCCAAAACGTATTAGATGCCATGGAGGGTGCTGCTGAGCGGCGCCTGAAGTGGTACGAATATCGTGCTATTTTTCTGACCCAGCAGCGCATTGAAGAGGGCGTGGAGTTTATCGATGCTCATGCCGACGCCTTGGCGCGAGCGGAAAGCACCTATGGTGTGCCTGCTGAAATCATTACCGCTATTATTGGCGTTGAAACCTATTATGGTCGCCATAAAGGACAGCATCGCGTGCTGGATTCGCTAGCTACGTTGGCGTTTCATCATCCAGCAAGAGGGGCTTTTTTTCGTGGTGAGCTAGCGGCCTTTTTAAGGATCGCCTACGAGCAGAAGGTTGACCCTACCGAACTACGCGGCTCTTACGCGGGCGCCATGGGCTACCCGCAATTTATTCCCACCAGTTATCAAGCCTATGCCGTGGATTTTGATGGCGATGGGCGGCGTGATCTTTGGGAGAACCCGGTTGATGCGATTGGCAGCGTCGCTAATTACTTTGCTGATCATAACTGGAAGCCGGACGCTGATATCTACCACCACGCCAGTGGGCCAGACGTAATGCCGGTAGAGTTACTCCAGGAGCTCTCATTTAATCAAACCTCACCTCCCGAAGTGAGCATTGCTCAATTAGCCGCTCATGGGCTTGAGCCCAGCGAGCCACTTGATGATAATTTGCCAGTGGTGCCGTTAGCGCTTGAGTTCGCCGATGGAGAGACCCGCTACCGGTTTGGCGAGTATAATTTTTACGTGATTACCCGCTACAACCATAGTCACCTCTATGCCATGGCCGTAGCCGAGTTGGCAGAAGCGATTGCTGAGCTACACGAGGATAAGGGATGAAGAGCAAATTGAGGACTAGCCAGCGGGCGGTTGGCGCGATTGTCTTATTGGCGCTGGNCAGCGGCTGTGCCAGCAATGGCACCCAGCGGGTAGATGCNTCCGGCTCTGCGAATCAATCGGCGGCTCCTGCTTCAACGTCGGCCAGCACTAGTGATGGCCGCTATGCCATGAGTGGTGATGCCTATCCACTCGAGCCGCCGGATGTTACCAAGGTGCCTGATGCAGAGCCCCGCATCGAGCAGCCTTCCAGAGCAGGCAACCGCTCTACCTATGAAGTGTGGGGGAAAACCTATCACGTGCTGCCTGAGGCAACGGGTTATGAGAAGCGCGGTACTGCCTCCTGGTACGGTGAAAAATTCCATGGCTACGCGACCTCAAACGGTGAAATCTATGACATGTATAAAATGTCGGCGGCGCATCGGTCGTTGCCTCTACCCACCTTTGCGCGCGTTACAAGCCTGGATAACGGGCGATCAGTCATTGTCCGCGTGAACGATCGCGGCCCCTTCCACAGTGACCGTGAGATTGATCTCTCCTACGCGGCAGCCGCCCGGCTAGGCTTCCTCGACAATGGTACCGGTTCCGTGAAAGTGGAAGCGATCAACCCCGAACAGTGGCTAGCCGAGCGGGGCAGAGGTGGTAGCGCTCCCACGCAGGCAAGGGGGNCGGAGGCTCCGCGAGGTGAATCAAACGCTTCACCTGCGCCTGTTCAGCCAGTGGCNTCTGCGANGCCAGCGTCTGCACCCCCGTCACAAGCACCAGCGGCGCAGTCACCATCAGGCCAAGAGGAAAAAGGTGACGCCGTGTATTTNCAGATAGCGGCGTTAGGTAATCCGGAAGGCGCCCAGCAGTTACAGCAGCGTTTAGAGGGCGAACAGCCCCACGCGGTGCGGATTATGAACGACGCTGACGTTTATCGTGTTCAAGTGGGNCCNATCGCTCCGAGCCAAGAACCTCAAGCGCGAGAAACACTGCGCCAAGCAGGGTTCCCCCAGGTCTTTGTTGTGCGATAATTCACCNTCTGTTTATTTNCTGTGGCGCGTCTTACGCGCCGCCGTTTTTTTAAAATAAGCTTTTCAAGTAAGCTTTCAAGTAAGTGAGACTGACGTTATGAACGTGTTTACATCCATTGGTCGCTCTGCACGCCTGTGCCTCTTTGCTGCCATGGCGACAGTTGCTGTGCCTGCCATTGCCCAGTCAACTCCTCAACCGGTAATTCCGCAGCCGCAAACCATTATCCCTTCAGCCCCTCAGTTAGCGGCTAGTTCTTGGATTCTGATGGATGCTAACAGTGGCCGTATCCTGGCCGAGCATAATTCCGATGAACGTCTGCCTCCGGCGAGTTTGACTAAGCTAATGACCGCCTACTTGGTTGAGCGTGAGCTAAATCGTGGCACCATTAACCTCACTGATATGGTTAATATTAGCGAGAACGCCTGGCGTACCGGCGGATCGAAAATGTTTATCGAGGTAGGTGATCAGGTTTCGGTGGATAACCTGCTTCATGGAATTATTATTGTTTCGGGTAATGATGCCAGTGTCGCTATGGCGGAGCATTTAGCCGGTGGTGAAGTGCCCTTTGCGGATCTTATGAACCAGCATGCCACTCGGTTGGGCATGGATAACACCAATTTNCAGAACGCTACNGGTCTGCCGGCTGAAAATCATTACTCAACGGCCCATGATCTTGCACGTTTATCCCAACATATTATTAACGATTACCCCGACCACTACGAGATCTACTCTCAGCGCACTTTCTCTTATGGCGGTATTGACCAGCCCAATCGTAATCGTTTGTTGTGGCGCGATCCGTCTGTAGATGGGCTGAAAACCGGCTGGACAACAGAAGCTGGCTTTTGCCTGGTATCATCAGCTAAGCGTGACGATATGCGCTTGATCTCCGTGGTAATGGGTACTAACTCTGACGAGGCGCGGGCTCAGGAAACTCAAAAGCTGCTTAGCTACGGTTTCCGCTTTTTCGAAACCATGAAGCTCTATGAGCGTGGTGCTGTATTGGCAACACCGCGGGTTTGGGGTGGCGATATCAATGAGCTGCGTGTTGGTGTAGATGAAGAGGTCTTTATGACCCTGCCCCGCAACCGTAACGAAGAGCTGCGCGCGCGTCTCAACCTCAACCCAGACCTGCAGGCGCCGATTGCCATTGGCGATGAGGTTGGCACGCTGGAAGTTCATTTGGGTGACGAGGTGGTCGGTGAACGTCGCCTAGTGGCATTGGAAAACATTGAAGAAGGCGGCCTTTTCAAGCGTCTGTTTGATCAGGTGCAGCGCTTCTTTAGTAATTTGCTGAGTAGTTTTACTGACTAGCCTTTGGGTAAGCTGAGGCGGTTGATTTTGTATCTGTAACGATGGGTTTGCTATGAAAAAAGGTGCTCCACAGGGACTGCGCGATTTACGCCAACCGGCGGCTCAAGAGCCACCTAAAATTACTTTCCCGTGTGATTACTCGTTAAAAGTCGTCGGCGATGCGGCCGAAGATTTTCCTGCCTGTGTGTGTCAGGTGATCGTGCGTCATGACCCTGACTTCGATGCAACGGCAATGCAGGTGGTCGATAGTCGCAATGGCCGTTTTCAATCGGTACGGGTGGTGATTAGAGCTACCGGAGAGCAGCATATTAAAGAGCTGTTTGAGGATCTCAAGGCCACTGGCCGTGTGCATATGGTGGTGTGACCGTGGATAACGCCGTGCCAATTGAGTTGCACGACTTGGGGCACCAAGCCTACCTGCCCGTTTGGGAGGCTATGCGTACGCTGACCGATACCCGGGATGCGCAAACCCCAGATCAGTTTTGGTTGGTCGAGCATGATCCCGTGTTTACCCAAGGTCAGGCCGGCAAACCTGAACATCTGCTGCTGCCTGGCGACATTCCGGTGGTGCACGTTGATAGAGGGGGGCAGGTCACTTATCACGGTCCGGGGCAGGTGGTGCTGTATCCGCTTTTGGATGTGCGGCGAAGTAAAATTGGCGTGCGGGATTTAGTCACGGCGTTGGAAAATGCCGTGATTGACGTTTTGGGCAGCTATGGTGTGAGCGCCCGAGCAAGGCCTGATGCCCCCGGAGTTTATGTGATGACTGAAGCGGGTGAGGCTAAGATTGCCTCACTGGGTCTGCGTATTCGGCGAGGAGCAAGCTTTCACGGCGTGGCGTTAAATGTAGACGGTGACCTAGCGCCTTTTTTACGCATTAACCCCTGCGGTTATGCAGGTATGCCTATGGCGAAGTTGGCCGACTTAGTCTCGCTGCCCAGCGATCATCGAGTGGGTGAGCAACTGGCTGAGGCGTTGGCTACACGGTTAAATCGCGAATTGGTCAGTGTTGATCGATCAACACTGTAAAAATTCGCCAGCGTTTTTTTAAAACGTTTGAAAATGGGGCTTACAACCAGCTCAATAGCGTTAAGCCCCATATCGCCCTAGGTTAAGGCCTATCCAACGTTGAGAGCTGGAATGATATCTGGGTTTGCTT
>JGI24724J26744_10003222_pt1 | contig 10628 bp, 10 predicted proteins | sample Cruoilmetagenom7_FD_26744 | JGI IMG/M metagenome (IMG submission 26744)
TCTCTAAACCATTGAACAGCATCTGTAATACTTTCTTTAATAGGGCGAGGAGAATAAGCTAATTCACGCTCCGCCTTTGCCCTGCTCACAACTGCGTTACTGGCGAGTGTACGGAGAGAATAATCGGTAAAGAGTGGTTTAGTATTCGTCAGGCGATAGTATATAGGGCTGAAGGCGGCCCCTATTCGAGCCAACCATATAGGCACTCTGGAACGTGGTGCTTTTATTCCGGTCACTTCTTCCAGCGTTGCCATTATATCAGCCACGCTAATCCACTCGCCCGACAGGATATATGCTTCTCCGGTACGCCCCTTTTCACAAGCGAGAATATGTCCTGCCACCACATCACGTACATCGACAAAGTCATAGCCTCCCTCTATGCCAGCCTTGACCTTGTTTCCGGCAAAATCTATAAACAACTGTCCCATCTCCGACGGCTTGAAATCATAGCACCCGATTACACCTGTCGGACAGACAATTATAGCATCGAGTCCCTCTTTCACCCCCTCCAACACTTCCAGTGTAGCCTGTGCTTTGCTTTTAGCATAATCCCCTGTCACTTTATCAGGGTCGAACGGAAACGTCTCGTCGATAACCGTTCCATGAGGAGGCTCTGCTATTGCATGGATAGAACTGGTGTAAACCAGGCGCGGCACAGCGGATTTAAGACATGCTTCCACCACATTGTGTGTCCCTAACACATTGACCTGATACATTAAATCCGACTTCCCCATGATTGATACTATTCCAGCCAGATGATAGACCACTTTAGCCCCATTGAAAGCCCTGGCTAGAGAGTCAATATCCCTCACATCTCCTTCAACTTTTTCCACCTCCAATCCATCAATCGCCGTAGTATCCTCGAATTTAGGTATTATCAGTCGAAGTTCCTCACCTCTTCCCAGCAATTCACGGACAAGTACATTCCCTATATGACCCGTTGCTCCTGTAATTACAATCATAACGCCTCCCACCTGAACATCGATTCATCTGTAGCTAGAATATACTACTATTGCTATAAATGGCAATTATCTTCCTTCATGCCTTCCAGCCGACGAATCTACTATAAGCAGTATTCCTCACTGAAAATCCGGCAAACGAAGCGGTTATACACCACTTCATCCTTCCATCCTTATAAAGCCATAAATCCTATGAAGTCTATCCACCGTCTAACATAATAAATTTACTGTAATACTAAAAGAATACCGAATATCCCTGTAATATAACCAGGCATGGTTCGAATAGGAATAGTACGCCTAACCAGCATCTTCGCTGGTAAGACAACCCAAGCCCATCTATTCATTGACAGACCCATCCCCAACCTGAGCGAGTGATTCTCCCATCCATAACGCCCTTGCCTTATCCACGACTCAATTAATATTTTCCTTCTTAAGTTCTCTAATATACCCGATATCCAACTCTGCCTGGATAAGCCCCTCCCCACCACTATGTTGCATTACATTTGTTCCCTCGAATACTCCCGTTCCTCTTGCTATCCCCGGAACAGGCTCAATAACGGCAGCATTACCAACAAAATTCATCCCCACATACTTTCCCATGAAAGAAGACATTACGACATAACAACGGTTTTCCCATGCCCGTGTCTTCGCCAGTTTAAGCATTATGTCATCTATAGCCATTGTCGAGAAAAAAAGTATCTCCGCTTCTTTTAAGAACTGGGCATAGTGGGGATAGATTATATCCAGCCCCCGGACCAGGCCTATTTTTATGCCATCAATCTTGAAAACCCCGACGTCAGATCCGTGCTTGAACCAGCGTTTTTCCCCCCAGTAGAAATGTTGTTTGTTCTGAATCCCCACTACGTCTCCATCCTTGTTGAGAATATGCATCGAGTAATAATTCTCTTCCCTGATGCCTGGAAAACGCCTGTGATTAGCATCGACCGGAGCGACAACATTGCAGTTAAAACGACTGGCCATTTCTGCAAGTGGCAGATATGGGTCACAATTTATAGATTCATTCAGGGATAATTCACCGCCAATTAAGGCAAAATCCGGACTATCCGCTTCTTCCAGATAGCGCTTCGCTTTTTCCACATTACCCTCGTAGCTATCTGCCCTTTCGAATTGTAATACACAAACTCGGACCTTTGTATCCATGACAATCCCCTAAAGATTCGACTATGCTTGTTCCCCCTTTATCGCCTTAACATCGACCAGTGCTTAACTTCTGTCCCGGGAATAACGCCAGTCTCTACCACTATAAACCCATAATGCCGGTACATTTCCATATTCTTTTCCTTGTGGGTTTCCAGATAGCAAGGTAAATCATCTTCATCTAATCTAGCGAGCATGGCTTTTATCAATGTACCACCATGACCTCTCCCCTGAAATACTGAGTCCACGCCAATAGGTGCTAAATACCAGTGAGGGAAATCGGCAAGGCGGTCGTGTAGTGCAGAGGCATATTTATCATAAGACTGCATTCTCGAAATAATTCTTATGCCCACTTTAGGCACAAGTGAGAATCCTCCTGAGCGCACCGTCGCCCACGCTGACATCTTAGCCTTGCCGGGTGGGTGCCAGACAGCAACTCCTTCCAAATCAATTGACGTTGCGTAAACTCTACCATAAATGACACCATAACGAATTATTACTTCAAATATGGTTGCCAGCAATTTTTCTCTTTTCCGGGCATCAGGAATCCAGTAAATAGACAACGGATCATCCTGAAACGCTCTGGCAAGCATTCTGCATGCCGGTTTTACCTGGGATTTTGTTAAATGGACGAGATCTTCTAAGTCATTTGTCATCTTACAGCTACCTGATGCTTTATCAATTTCCGTTGTCTGGATAGAGCTTAGTGTAATCTCCCGGAAAGGTTCAGGCCAACGGCACCCACTATAATGAGTCCTATCGAGACTAGTTTCAAGGCATTTGCGGGCTCCTTAAACCACAAAATTCCTACCACCGCCATAAGAGCTGTTCCTAGTCCAGCCCATACTGCATAAGCGACACTTACTTCAAGCTCTTTTACTGCGAAGGCCAACCCGACAATACTGAGTCCATACAGAATAAACATCAATATAGANGGAACTAATTTAGTTAGTCCCTGGGACATCTTTAAAAAAGTAGTGCCCGCCACTTCTACAATTACCGCTAATACTAAATAGAGCCAGCTCATTAAATACCTCCATTATATTCTTCCTGCTAGAGCATATCCGCTATGAGTATATCTCATAGGCAGCATTGCAGGATACTTCCCCTGGCATATCCGCCGTCTCTACACCAACTAGTCCTTTATTTTCCAGCTTGCTTCACCAGCCAGTACTCCATGCTGTCTGCCAGAGCCAGCCAGCTAGCCTCGATGATGTTGGTGGAACTGCCAACAGTCCTCCAGTGTTCCGTACCATCGCTGGATTCAATAAGCACACGGACGTTAGCCGCCGTGCCGGCAGCTTCTTCTAGAATACGCACTTTATAGTCGGTAAGCGTCACAGCAGTTAAATCAGGATAGAATTGAACCAATGCCTTACGCAAAGCCTGGTCAAGAGCGTTAACCGGCCCGTCACCTTCAGCGGCAGTATGGACTATCCTGTCGCCCACCTTGACCTTAATGGTAGCCTCCGCCAGCGACTCTTCCTGGTCTCCTTTAGTGGAAAGCCGACGACGCCTTTCTGCAACTATCATAAAATCAACCAGCTCGAACGGCGGTTGATAGCCCTGTTGAACACGGCGAACCAGCAGGTCGAATGATGCCTCAGCGCTATCGTATTGAAAACCCTGTTTCTCCAGCAACTTAATCTGTTTTAACACTCTAGCGATTTCTTGATCTTCGGGAACGGGCAGTCCCCGTTCCTTGACTTTGTAGATGATATTCTTCTTCCCTGCCAGCTCAGAAACTACGACGCGCTGTCGGTTACCCACTGCCTCCGGATTTATGTGCTGGTAACTCGCCGCCCACTTCGCCAAGCCGGAAACATGCATGCCACCCTTGTGTGCAAATGCACTGGCGCCCACATAAGGAGCACGGTCATAATGAGGCAGGTTAGCCAGTTCCGACACATAGTGTGAGATATCACTCAGCTTGTTTAGCTGCTCATCGGTAACACAATCAATCCCCATCTTTAGTTTCAGATTTGCAATTATAGAGCAGAGATTGGCATTGCCACAGCGTTCACCATAGCCATTAATAGTCCCCTGTACCTGAGTTGCACCTGCATCAACAGCGGCTAGAGAGTTAGCCACAGCCAGCCCTGTATCATTATGAACATGAATGCCCAGAGCAACTGGGGTTATTTTTTTCAGCGCCCTGATGGCTCTTCCTATTTGTTGGGGCAAACTGCCGCCGTTGGTATCGCAAAGAACCAGGCATTCGGCACCGGCTTCAGCCGCAGCTTTAACCACTTCTAACACATACCTGGAGTTACTCTTATATCCATCGAAGAAGTGCTCGGCATCGAAGAAAACCCTGAGCCCTTTAGACCTGAGATAACTTATAGAATCTGTAATCATGTTAAGATTCTCTTCCAGTGTGGTTTCCAGTACCTGGGTTACCTGTTTATCCCAGGCTTTTCCCACAATCGTGACTACCTTCGTTTTAGCATCAAGCAAAGCCTGGAGATTAGCATCTTCATCGGCCCGGCAATTCGAGCGTCGGGTACTGCCAAAAGCAATAAGTATTGAATGCGCCAGGTTTAAATTCTGTGCCTGGTCGAAGAATTCCGTGTCTTTGGGATTAGAACCTGGCCATCCGCCTTCGATGAAGTCAATGCCCAATTCATTCAACTTCTCAGTGATCTTCAGCTTATCCTCGACGGAAAAGGAAATTCCTTCTTGCTGAGTACCGTCTCTCAGCGTTGTATCATAAAGCTGTAGCACCGACATAATAATTATCCTCTATGCTTTTATCTTTTGCGCAATCAATTCACCCATCTCCCTGGTCCCCACCCGGGTTTTCCCCTCCGACATTATATCGTAAGTCCTGTAGTTATCCTCCAGCACATTCAGTATTGCATTCTCAACCACCATAGCATCTGTTTCCAGTTCAAAGGAATAACGCAGCATCATGGCTACACTTAAAATAGTGGCAATGGGATTAGCCAGGTTCTGCCCCGCTCTAGCTGGGGCACTGCCGTGAATTGGTTCATACATGCCAAAGGTTTTCCCTCCAGGAATTCCAGCCAGGCTGGCCGAAGGCAGCATCCCCATGGACCCTGCCAGCATCGAAGCCTCATCGGTAAGTATATCGCCGAACATGTTTTCGGTTACCAGAACATCCAGGTCAGCGGGACGCTGAATAAATCTCATGGCGCAGGCATCAACCAGCATGTGCTGAAGCTCGACATCAGGGTAATCGGCAGATACTTCAGTAGCGATTTTCCGCCACAAACGGGACGTTTCCAGGACATTGGCTTTATCTACCGACGTCAGCTTTTTACGACGACCACTAGCAAGTTCAAAACCAACCATCATTATTCGCTCGATCTCCGCCTCAGAATATGCCATCGTATCAACTGCATGCCTTCCTTCTGGAGTGCTCCACTGTTTCTTAGGCTGACCAAAATAAAGTCCACCGGTAAGCTCCCTGACTACCATTAAATCCACTCCTTTTACTATCTCTGGCTTGAAGTTAGTAGAATCCACCAGCATTGGAAAAACTTTCACCGGACGTAAATTGGCAAATAGCCCTAATGCTTTTCGTAAAGCCAGTAGTCCATCTTCAGGACGCACCTTTGCTCCATGGTCATCCCATTTATAACCACCCACGGCTCCCAGAAGCACTGCATCGCATTGTTTACACATATTCAATGTTTCCTCACTCAGAGCAGTCCCTTGAGCGTCTATGGCAACGCCACCTATCAAACCCTCATAGAGATGGAAACTGTACCCGGACTTATCTTCTACGGCACGTAAAACCTTTATCGCTTCGGCTATAACCTCAGGGCCAACACCATCTCCCGGTAAAACAGCTATTTCAAATTTCATATTATTTATCACTCATTCCTTATTTTTTTATCATCCCAATCCCTCATTTGCCATTTTAAATCATCCTGTCATTCTGAGCGAAGCGAACAATCTCGCAGATTCTTCATTCCACTCCGTTCCATTCAGAATTACAACAAGGAGACCATTCTTTTTGTCATCTATTATCATAACCTTGAATAAAAGTGGCAGCTAAACACCTTTTGATTTATTCCTGGTGTATTCGACTAATCCTCCAGCGTCAATGATTTCCATCATAAATTCGGGATAGGGATTGGCAGTATATTTCTTATGCCTGGATATGTTACCGATTTCGCCGCTGGACAAATCAACTTCCAGAATATCACCATCCTCAGTTTCATCTACAGCATCAGTGCATTCCAGGAGCGGTAAGCCGATGTTTATAGCATTACGAAAGAAGATACGAGCAAAACTCCGTGCGATAACACAGGATATACCACAAGCCTTTATAGCTAATGGAGCATGCTCACGGGATGAACCACAACCAAAGTTGGTACCGGCCATTATAATATCACCAGGTTTAATTTTAGCCGGGAACTCAGGAACAATATCTTCCATACAATGCTGCGCTAATTCCTCAGGCTCAGAAACATTAAGGTAGCGTGCGGGAACGATCGCATCTGTATTAATATCAGCTCCGAATTTATGAACCTTACCTTTAAACTTCAAGTCTTCTGCCTCCTTGAAAAGTACCTTAATTATATATTTGCTTTACCCTTTTGACTAGGTGGGCAAATATTGCAGAAATATTTTCAACTTAACAACCCGCTGCTTGCCATTAGCCAGATTGGCACATGTCCAGTAGTTCACATATAATTTTAACCCCTGTTGCCAGCGAGAAACCGGCGTCCTTGTGACACGGCATTTGCACTTCTGGTCAAAGTCAACTAGTATTTACTGGTATTACTGAACCCTGCACCGCTAAAGTGAAAACGATGAGGATTGGACTAATCTCCGATACACATATCCCCAGAGACGCCGATGAAATCCCTTCACAAGTGAGCGAAGTTTTTAGCGGGGTTGACCTTATTTTTCATGCTGGCGACATTTACACCTTCCAAGTCCTGGACGAGTTGGAGAACATTGCCCCAGTATTTGCTGCCGAGGGCAATGGTGATATATGGCTACCTGAAGACCATCGTATAAAGGAAAGCCATGTACTAAATCTGGAAGGCTTACGCATCGGGATAACCCATAGCTTAGATTACCCCGAGCCATCATGGAGAAGTATCGAAGCAGCAATGCAAAGTGAATTTAACGGGCCTGTAGATGTCTTGGTCTTCGGCGGCAGTCACAAGGCACTGGTCGAAACCTGCAAAGGTGTCCTCCTGGTAAATTCTGGCAGCCCAACCTTGCCCATGGGATTACGGAAACTGGGCACTGTAGGCATTCTGGAACTCAGTCAAGGTAAGGCGGAAGCAAGTATAATTCAATTGCAGTAAACAGTGATGCAGTTATACGATTTTGCTCAATATAGCCATGATTACCGTAAATCCGAGCCTAATAGCCCGCATAGCGAAACTGCTGCCTTGAATGGCAAGTCCATTTTTTTCTTTACTTCACAGGTGATTAGTGAGACTAGATGATTTCTTTCCCCGTCGGCTTGACAGAGAACTCGGCAAGAAAATAGCTATTCCCACGTTCCGTTTCTGGCAATTGAGTCGCTTTCATTCCTACTACGTTAACAGTATAATTCAAGATAGAGAAAATCTCATCATGAAACAACTTGAGCAATACCTTAAGCCGACATATGCCATCGACTCCGATAGTCCGTCTATAATAGAAAAGGCTGCCGAAATAACCAGCGGACAGGAAGATATTACTGCCAATGCCCAAAGTCTATTCTATTACGTTAGAGACCAGATTAAATACAATATGTTCGTGCCGATTTCCCTTCTGGAACATAACAGGGCCAGCAACATTCTACAAAATGGTGAGGGCTACTGCGTACAAAAAGCTGTGCTTTTAACCGCCTTAGCCCGGGCATCCGGAATCCCGGCTCGCCTCGGATTTGCCGATTTTAGAAATCATCTGCTTCCCCAGAAATACGTTGAGATACAGGGCAGTAACTTAATCCTCTATCATGGGTTCTCCGAATTCCATCTTAACGGCAAATGGATTAAGCTCACTCCAGCTTTTGATATCAAGATGTGTACAGAATATCATATCATCCCTGTTGATTTTGATGGTGAACATGATGCCATATTCCATCCGTTCGATAGGGATGGTAAAAAACATATTGAGTACGTTAAATTCCACGGGTCTTTTCAAGACCTTCCATTCGATGACATAACGAATTACAGATTTAAAGAATACGGCATGTCACCGAATGAAATGCAAGCGCAAGTCACACCTGCATCTGTTGAGGAGGATTCTTAATGGCCTATTACGATTGAAAGGCACACTCAGCCATACATATCATATATAGATTCAGTAATAGAAAGGATTAACCATGGAAGATTTAAAAAAATACCTTGAGCCCACCCTAACCATTGAATCGGACAACAAGACCATAATAGAAAAGGCCAATGAACTGATACAGAATCAGGAGGATATCAAAGAAAAAGCTAAGAGCCTTTTCTACTTTATCAGAGACCAGATTAGATACACGATATTCGTACAGATACGGAGCGAAGAAGACTACAAAGCCACGACCACTTTACAAAATACCTATGGCTATTGCGTCCAGAAGGCCGTGCTTATGACTGCGTTATCCCGGGCAGCCGGAATCCCAGCTCGTCTCGCCTTTGCCGACATAGTAGACCACATGCTTCCTCAGCAATACATCGATATACAGGGCACTAATGTAACAGTCTATCATGGGTTCGTGGAATTATATCTTAACGATAGATGGATTACAGTTGACCCCGCCTACGATCTGAAGGCCTCTAACAAATATAGACTTTTCCCGGTCGAGTTTGACGGTGAGCACGATGCTAAAATTCACCCTGAAGACATAGATGGCAAGCTGCATACTGAATACGTTAAATTTCACGGCTCTTTTCAAGACCTGCCTCATGCACAGATAATCGAAGGTACAAGACAAGCTTACGGGCAAAAATTTTTTGAGCTCTGGTATGATGCTATGGCAACTAAATATCAGGCATCAGCTTGACCGTATATTCGAAGTCCCCACGTATTCCAGGCTAAATTTCCGTCATTACGTTTTGTAAAGCTATTGCTCTTGTCATTAAAAAGAACATAGCCATGCTTTTGAATAACTGACTATCCACAAACACGAACATCGTCATCAGTTTCCTGAGCCGATAACTTTTCTGGGTATTGTCTAACCAGAATATACAGGCAATCTGGTATGACTTGGCGAAGTTCCCTTAACGGTTGTTAATAATATTACGTAAAGCCCTTTAATACATCAAGGCAAGAGCGTTCTATAACTCAATCTCCATTCCTTCATAAGCGGCACAGCATTCTAAACTTGTCCCGCCATTTCCGATGATATGCTGGCAGTTTTGAACGATTTCATCCAAAGCTTCGTCTGTCCTGTCTTGATTGTGGTGAAATAAACCGAATCGCCTTACGCCGGCCTCTAAAGCCAGGTTTAATGCATCCTTATAAATACTATGCCCCCAGGTTTTCGTCTTCTTGTATTCCTCTTCCGTATACTCGGCATCGTGTATCAACAAGTCAGCGTTAGAAGCAAAATTCACATAATCCCGGTAATCAAGTCCACCTGGATGCTTAAAAGCAAGCTCGTTATCTGTCAGGAAAACGAAACACTTACCGTCCTCGACAAATCTATACCCTATACCTCGATCCGGATGACTTAAGAATATAGGTGTTATTTCCATAGAGTTTATGGAAAAACTATGTTCGCAAGTCCCGTGGTACGATAATTCGGACTTAACATCTTCAAAATATACCGGAAAATTGGGATGGACCATTGTCCGCGAAACCATTTGCTTCACCGATTCCTGCGCAAATGGACAACCAAACACACTTATGTGTGTCCCCTTGACATATATAGGCTTGAAAAAGGGAAACCCCAGGACATGATCCCAGTGAGCATGTGTGAACAGAATATTGTAGTCACTGCGGTTTTCCTCCAGTAATTTATTCCCCAGTTTTCTGATGCCCGAACCGGCATCGATGATGATTACCTCACCATCCCTGGTTCTCACCTCCATACAAGTAGTGCTTCCTCCATACTTTAGATATTCCTTCCCTGAAACAGGTATCGAGCCTCTGGCTCCCCAACATTTTATAATCATTTTTATTTCTCGGGTCTCAGTTAAGGCCTATAGCCAGATCCCATCCGTTATCATTCAAACATCGGAATGCAAATATACATTGTCTTGTCTGATTAATGATTTCCTGACTAATCTTATAAGCTACCCCAAATCCTCTTTTTAGTCAACACGCTTAACAACTACCAAATCGATGATAGAACGCACTATTTTACACTGACTATTATATTTTATATAACTCCTGAACAACTCATTTAGCGACTTTGCCCCTGAACATAGAATAGGTGAAAAAAGCATAGTAATCCGGCAGATTCAGTATGAAATCCGGTGATTCCGGTCGGCAGAGACCTTGATATTCCACCCAATCCTCCTGTGTCAGCTCTGATTGTGGCTCCCCCCAGCGCATATCGAAAAGTGATATCAATGCATTACGAACATTATCGCTCAGCGGTGCATG
>JGI24724J26744_10003224_pt1 | contig 10625 bp, 13 predicted proteins | sample Cruoilmetagenom7_FD_26744 | JGI IMG/M metagenome (IMG submission 26744)
ATTACGAACGGCATCGCCAGGCTGAGAACAAGAAAAACATACATGTCTATATCTCCGCCTTGCCAAGCAACCCGCCGGGCCGGAAGCCCAGCACCAGCGCCATTAGCAAAAACTGGCTGGCCATCGCCATTTCGGGAAAGTAGTAATCGCCGAAGACGCGAAGTGTAGCGATCAGGAACAGTCGGTAGACCGGATAGGGTTCGCCGGCTAGCCAGACGATACCTTTCAGCATTGGGGCCGCCGGTACGTTGAGGGGATACGGCCCCCAGCCCAGACGCATGACATCGGTCAGCATCAGGGCCAGACCGAAGGTGACAAGAAGGAAGGCCCCCTCTTCACGGCCGAACAGGGGGCGCAGAATGCCGCGCTCGACCACCATTCCGATCCCCCCTACCAATGGTGGGACGATCAGCAGCGCCAACCAAAATGATCCGGTGATCTGGACGACGGTGTAGCTGCCATATGCGCGAGCATGTAAAGCGCGCCATGCGCGAAGTTGATGATCCTCAGGATGCCGAAGATCAGGGTCATCCCCATGGCTATGCAAATGAGCAGAGCCGCGAGGCTGATCGTATCAGAAACTGAACGAGTATGAAACCTTCGGTGGTCATGGATCATCCCTAGTGTTGCGATACAGCGGCCCTGCCGGGGCCGAGGGCCCGCGCCGGGTCTTCCCCGCATGAAACGTGTGATGGGAACAGAAAATAACCGGCGGGCACGCAGACGCCCGCCGATACCTGACCGATCAGTTGGATTTACGACAGGCGGGCGTTGCTTGCTCGGGCGGGATGACAGAGAGCACCACCGGAACGGGGTGATCGAAACCTGAGCCCTCCACGGTCTTGGCCTGAACAATGATGCCGGGGTTGGTTGCCTGATTGTCGCAGGCACGCATCGTCAGATGGCCTTTGAGTGTATCAATCGTGAGATCACTCATCGCCGCCTTGATGGCTTCGATATCCGTGCTGCCGGCTTTTTCAATCGCCGCTTGCAGGAATTGCAGGGCTTGCTCTGTTTCCCCATGCCATGTGTTCGGCAGCTTGCCGAATTTGGCCTTGAAAGCCTTGACATAGGCATTGTTCGCGTCGGTGTCGAACGAGTAGACATAGCGCATGCCGCCCACCAGCCCCTCGGTCCCCTCGGGTGAGGCGCTCAGCGCGCTCATATTGACGAGTTCGGTCAGCAACTGCATCTGATCGGACAGCCGGAACTGCGCCGCCTGCTCGAAAAACGTGTTCGCCGTGGCACCGGCAAGGGCAACATATAACCCATCGGACCCAGCCCGGCGCACCTTGGTGATATAGGTCGAGAAATCTGTAGTGCCGGAGGGAACGAACACCTCTCCGGTATATTCCTTGCCGATCGCCGCGATGTTTTCCTTGAAGGCGGCGACGCTGCCGCGACCCCAGCTGTAATCCTCGCCCATGGCAAAGAAACTGTCGAGATCAGCCGCCTTCAGATAGGCGGCGACGACCCTTGCGCCCATCGGGCCGGTGGTGTTGGCACGAAAGAAGTTGGGGCTGTATTCCGTGGATGTCAGAGCCCCCGAGCCATTGATCGACGAGATGTGGATGGCCCCCCACTCCTCGAGCTTGGCCGAGACGGCGATTGCCTCGGAAGAACGGACGATCCCCAAGAAAACCTTGATGCCGTCCTTCTCGACCATCTCCTTGGTAAGTCGCACCGCATTGGCCGGCTGGCCCTGGGTGTCACGAACTACGAATTCAACCTGCTGTCCGAGAATCCCGCCCGCGGCGTTCACGCGCTCGGCCCAGTAATTCATCTCATCGACCGCATCCTGGCCGATCGACCCGGCGGCGCCGGTCAGATTGGTAGGGACACCGACCCGCAAAACTTCGGCGGCACTGGCCGGCATTGCTGCCCAGCCGCTCGCCATTGCTATCACCGCCGCAAGCGCGCCCCCCGTGGTACGGCGTAATAATCCTGAGAATTTGGTTTTCTTGCTCATCATCTGGTTGCCTCCCTGGCTACATTTATAACTATCCGCGCGCCTTGATCGAATATCGTGTTCGGTGCTCCCAAGCAAATTCCCAACGAGGCGAATCCACTAATGTGGCCCCTCCAAGTATGTCATCGGGCTGATGCTGTTCGACCATCTCGACTATCGTTTTTTTGAGCCGTTCAACAAAGTGCGCGACATCTCGGCTGGCATCGAGCGGCCCCGATGGTGCCTCGGCGGGCGCACCAACATTGTTCTGAACTGTCTTGACAAATGGGCTGGTACTGCAACGCAGGACAAGCCCGCGCTGCAATGGTGCGGTGAAAACGGCGAGAGCCTGACCTGGAGCTATGGCGAACTGAACGACCGGGTCTGCGCCCTGGCGGCGGGTCTACGGCGGCTGGGTCTGGGCAAGGGCGATGTCATCGCCATCTACCTTCCCAATCTGCCCGAAGCCGCAGTTCCCCTGCTCGCCATTCCCAAGATCGGCGCCACCGTACTGCCGCTGTTTTCCGGTTTTGGCGCAGATGCCGTTGCCAGCCGCCTGACAGACGCCGGGGCCAAAGCTGTGATTACCACCGACGGCTCTTACAGAAGGGGACGTGTCGTCGCGGCCAAACAGGTGATAGACGAGGTGCGCTCGATGGTGCCGAGCCTAGAACACACCATCGTCTGTCATCGTGCGGATGTCGCGATGCAATGGCAGGAAGGCGCGGACCATCACTGGGCCGACGTGGTGTCAGAGACAGAGGGCGATGACCGCTCGACCGCCTCGATGGAGGCTGATTCACCGTTTCTTCTGGTCTATACTTCCGGGACCACCGGCAAACCGAAAGGCGTCATTCACACCCACTGCGGCTTTCCCGTCAAGACCATGCTCGATATCGGCATCTGCCTGGACTTCAAGCCTGATGACCGTATCCTGTGGATGTCTGACATGGGGTGGATGGTCGGCCCGCTTTTGGTCTATGGTGCCACGCTGATGGGNGGAACCATGGTCCTTGCCGAAGGCACGCCGGATTACCCGACTTACGACCGCATGTGGCGGCTGGTCGAAGATAATCGNGTGACCTATCTTGGNATCGCACCGACCATGGCGCGCAGTTTCATGGCCAATCCGTCATTCGACCCGGATCAGTANGATCTTTCCTCGCTGCGGATACTTATCTCGACCGGAGAGGCCTGGACNCCCGAGGCCTGGGACTGGCTGTTCAATACCATCGGCAAGCGGCACCTGCCGATCCTCAATTTTTCCGGAGGCACCGAGATGGGCGGTATTCTGGGGTCGCTGGTGACGCACCCCATAAAACCCTGCTCGTTCACCCGCCCGCTTCCCGGCACCGGCGCGACCGTGCTCACCGAATCCGGACAGGAAGCAAAACTCGGAGAGGTCGGCGAGCTCGTCATGCGCTGCCCGCCGCTGGGGATGACCCAAGGCCTGTGGCACGATGATGCGCGTTATATCGACAGTTACTGGTCGCGGTTTCCGGGAGTATGGCACCACGGCGATTTCGCCATGCATGACGAGGATGGCTTCTACTATGTTCTGGGGCGATCGGACGACACGATGAACGTTGCCGGCAAGCGAACCGGCCCCTCCGAGATCGAGGCGCTCATCCTTTCGTGCAACGATGTGAAGGAAGCCGCAGCCGTCGGCATCGACGACCCGATCAAGGGAACCGCGATCATTTGCGTCTGCGTTCCGGTCGATGATACCATCCCGACCGAGCAGATTGCCGATGAGGTGGGGGCAGCGATCATCAACGGTCTTGGCGCACCGTTCAAGCCGAAAAACATCGTTTTTTGCGCCGACCTGCCAAAGACCCGCAACATGAAGGTCATGCGGCGAATCGTGCGCGCGCTTTATCGAGGCGAGGATCTGGGTGATCTGAGCGCGATGGTAAATCCAGATTCGATCGACGCATTGCGCCGGAGTCTGGCTCGGGCCGGGGTGATCGGATAACCGCAAGCTTTGCAGATAATGCGGGCGTGGCAAACCCCGCCAGAAGGAGGACATATCATGGAACTTGGGCTGAACGGCAAGACGGCGGTGATCACTGGCGGCTCGAAGGGCATTGGCTATGCCATCGCGCTGGGCCTTGCCAGAGAGGGATGTCATGTCCACCTCGCCGCGCGTGATCGCGAAATGCTCGGGGATGCTCAGTCACGCATCGCCCAAGAGACCGGCATGAAGGCGATAATCCATGTGATGGACCTGTCCGCTCCGGGGGCGGCGGATGAGCTGCTGAACAGCACCGGCACGCCCGATATCCTGATCAACAACGCCGGTGCGATTCCGGGCGGAACCCTTGCTGAGATAGACGAGCCGACATGGCGCGCGGCATGGGATCTGAAGGTGTTCGGCTATATCAACATCTGCCGGGCGGCCTATGCTCGGATGCAGGCGCAAGGGCATGGCGTGATTGCCAACATTACCGGACTTGCTGCCGACCGCACTGATTTTGCCTATATCGCGGGGACCGCTGGCAACGCGTCACTCAATGCGCTGACCAAGGCACTGGGCAGCCGCAGCCTCGAGGATGGCATCCGGGTTTTCGCCGTAAGTCCGGGCCCGGTCGAAACGGAGCGGCTGGTGCGCCTGCTGAAGTCAACGGCGCAGGCCGAGACCGGAACTCAAGAGGGTTGGCGCGACTACCTCAAGGGCATGCCGCTGGGGCGGGCGGCCAGTGTCGAAGAGGTCGCGGATATCGTGACCTTTCTGGTTTCCGAGCGGGCATCGTATATTTCGGGTGTGGCGATTAACGTGGACGGCGGGTTCGGCGCGCGCGGCGGGAGTTTTTCCTGAGAGGCCGGCTTTTCGCATACGTCCCATGATACCCCCGTTTTCTGGTTACCTGCGTCAGCCCGTGTAATTCTCACTGTATATTTTGCCTGCTAGGCGAGTTCCACGATCAGGAAAACCCAGCCAGCCAGAGGATCCGCCAGCCAAGTGCCCGATGATGTCCTGATCACCTGCCGGTTAATGGATTGTCGTCTTTTTTAGCACTTCCCTCTCCTCTCGCAGCAAACGGACTTCTTTGCGAAGGTGGGTAGTCAAGCGGTACCTTGCGTTGATAGAAGTATCTGTCGTGCTCAATCAGGAGGTATTGGGGCTTCGTCCGTGTCATCTCGGTACCGAAAAACTGCGTTTGGGTAACGAAAATAGGCACCTAATGCGTCGATATCATGGCTAAACGCCAATTTCTCAATGCTTTAGGTGAAGTGGTGGGCGACCCTGGAATCGAACCAGGCGTGAGTCGCCTCGAGGGAGTTACAGTCCCCTGCCACACCTTGCGGCCTGACGCCCAACACTGGGGTGGATACCTGTGCACTGCTGACCCGTCAAGCGTAAAACGGACCGAATTCACCGACTAATTCAGCTTGTATCGCGGCGCGTGGTGCCGCATTGTCAAATGTGCGCAAAAATAAGGGTCTGAAGGCGATGAAAAAACCAAAGTGGGTGATTGAAAAGGAACAGGGCAGGCGGGCGTCTGCGGCTGAAACCGTGTGGCTGTTTGGATTACATACGGTGCGCGATGCGTTGCGCAATCCGGCCCGCAAGAAATTGCGCCTGATCGTCACCAAAAACGCCTATAACAAGCTGGCCGAGGATATTGGCGCTTCCGGCATGGAACCGGAAATCTCTGATCCACGCAATTTTGCCGCCCCGCTGGAGGCCCAGTCGGTGCATCAGGGGGCCGCGCTCGAGGTTAAGCAGCTGGATTGGGGCAGTGTCGAGGAATGCTGCATGGCGGCGGATGGCCAGATCCCCCGCGTCATCCTGCTGGACCGTGTGACCGACCCGCACAACGTCGGCGCGATTCTGCGCTCGGCCGAAGTATTCGGGGCCCGCGCCGTGATCGCCCCGCACCGCCACTCCGCGCCCGAAACCGGCGCTTTGGCCAAAACCGCCTCCGGTGCGCTGGAACGCCAGCCCTATTTACGGATCAAGAACTTGGCGGATGCAATGGAGACGCTCAAATCCATGGGCTATCTGATGCTGGGACTGGATGGCGANGCNGAGCTAACNGTNGCCCAAGCCGTTGAGGGCCGCACGGATCGCCCCGTGGCGCTGGTTCTGGGGGCCGAAGGGCCGGGTTTGCGTGAAAAAACCCGCGATACCTGTGATCATTTGGTGAAAATCGATGCGGCGGGTGAATTTGGCTCGCTCAATGTCTCGAACGCAGCGGCGGTGGCGCTTTACGCGTCTCGTGGCTGATCACAAGTTTTTTACCTCCTCTGGAAATCCCGCCAAAGCTGCTTATCTTTAGGGATACAGGCGCAGCGCTCGGAACGCGCGCGTCTATTTTCACTGTCCCTCGTTCCGTAACTGGCGCTCGGATCTTTATATAGGTTCGAGCGCTTTTTTCTTTTGAAAATGCCTGCTAGGAATGCCNTATGAATTATTCTGATGACATGCTCAAACGCATCCTAAGCCAGACCAAGGTGATTGCCTGTGTCGGTGTCTCGATGAACCCCGTGCGCCCCAGCTATTTCGTNGCGCGCTACCTGTCGATGAAAGGGTTCACAGTTATTCCGGTCAATCCGGGCCATGCGGGCAAAATGCTGTTTGGGCAGGAAATTATGCACGATCTGGCCGCGATTGACCGGCCGGTCGATATGGTCGACATATTTCGGCGCTCTGAACATGTGACGCCGATTGTTGAGGCCGCCCTAAAAGCCTTTCCCGACCTGAAATCTGTCTGGATGCAGATTGGGGTCGAGAACGCAGAAGCCGCAGAACTGGCCGAAGCGCGGGGCGTGGATGTGGTGATGAACCGCTGTCCGAAGATCGAATATCAACGGTTGTTTGGTGAATTGCGGATGGGCGGGTTTAATACCGGCGTTATCAGCTCGAAGTTGTAGATTATGCGGCACCTTTACCGGTTGAATTATTCCCCCACGTCGTTGTGCGCAAGCTCTGTCAACACATCCGCCGCCTCGACAACCTNGCNCCTCAATAAACCCCGCCCTGCCGCTCGTCCCACAGGCGCAATACTTCGATNTGCGTCTCCGTCACGCGGTAAATCAGCGAGAATGGCGTTTTGCTGATATGGAATTCCAGCACCCCTTTATGGACCTCGGATATGTGGCCGATATAGGGGTTTGCNGCCANTAANTGTTGCAAGGATTTTAGCTGGGCGCGGGCCTTTTCACTACCGGACGGAAATACCGAGCGATAGTAATGGCGAAACCACGCGATATCTTGCGCCGCACTTTTCAGGTAGACTATTTTCATAGCTTAAGCAGGGTGCATGTCTGGGGTGGGCAGGGGCTGTTCATTGTCGGTGTCCCAGCTTTCCATCCAGTCGTTCATCGCCTCTTGTGAAATGAATTCCTCTTTGTCCGCCTCGGCCAAAGCGGCCTCAATGGCGTTGCGTTTGGCGGCTTTGGCTTGGATCATTGCTTTGATCGCGCGGTTTGCCAGTTGGGCGGCTGGCCGATCTTCGANCTGCGCTTCTTGCTCCAGCGCCTTTCGGACATCATCATCCATGCGGAATGTGTAGGGTGCAGTTGGCATTTGGTGTGGCTCCTGATCGGATGTATCTATTGTCTTACGTAGTATACATCTGGATTAAAGTCAATTTTGGCACACCTGCGCGGCCCTACCGCCCCGCCTTTTCTTCAATCCCCGACACCCCTTCGCGGCGGGCCAATTCCGCCAGCACATCGGTCAGTGCCACGTCCCGAGAGGCCAGCATCACCAGCAGGTGATACAGCACATCCGCCGCCTCAGAGGTCAACCCAGCTTGGTCGCCCTTCACCGCTTCAATAATCGCTTCAACGGCCTCTTCGCCGAATTTCTCGGCGCATTTATCCGGCCCTTTGGCCAGCAATTTCGCGGTCCATGACGTATCAGGGTCCGCCCCTTTGCGCGCTTCAATGGTTGCAGCCAGTTGTTCTAATACGGTCATGTCAGCCTCATCGGGATGCCTGCGTCCTGCATGTGTTGCTTGGCCTCGGCAATGGTGTAGGTGCCAAAGTGGAAAATGCTGGCGGCCAGCACGGCGGAGGCATGACCCTCGGTCACGCCCTCGACCAGATGGTCCAGTGTGCCAACCCCGCCGGATGCAATCACCGGCACCGGCACTGCGTCTGATATGGCGCGGGTTAGCGGCAGGTTGAAGCCTTGTTTGGTGCCGTCGCGGTCCATGCTGGTCAGCAGGATTTCACCCGCGCCCTTGGANACCACCAGCTTGGCGAATTCCACAGCATCAATTCCCGTGGGTTTACGCCCNCCGTGGGTGAAGATTTCCCATTTTCCGGGGGATACGGTTTTGGCGTCAATTGCCACCACGATGCACTGGCTGCCGAAATGGTTGGCCGCATCCGCGATCACATCCGGATTGGCCACAGCGGCGGAATTGAACGACACCTTGTCGGCCCCTGCCAAAAGCAGTGCGCGCACATCGTCCGAACTCCGCACCCCGCCGCCGATGGTCAGCGGCATAAAGCAATGTTCGGCGGTGCGGGTGGCCAGATCAAACATGGTGCCGCGATTTTCTACCGTGGCTTTGATATCCAAAAAGCACAGCTCGTCCGCGCCCGCCGCATCATAGGCCTTGGCGGCATCNACAGGATCACCGGCGTCAATCAAATCAACAAAATTCACGCCNTTCACCACGCGCCCATCAGCGACGTCAAGACAGGGGATGATGCGGGTTTTTAACATGGCAGGCCTTTCGGGTGTTCACGGTCTTTTTAGGTGTTCTGTTTTGACAAGGCCAGCGCATATGCACAATCCAGTGCTGATCGGCGCAACCTTTTAATAAAACCGGAGCATTCCGGCGCCCTGTTGCTAACCGCCAGTCTTGCCCATGCCTAAATGGGCAAAGCGGTGGCGCAATAACGGCATTACACCAACAGGTTGAACATCCCCAGCAGCAGCATGTAGCGCAGGGTTTTCGAGATGCTAACGAGGATCAGGAACCGAATGAAACCCATCCGCATCACCCCCGCCGCAACGGTGATCGGGTCGCCAATAACCGGCACCCACGCCAGCAAAACCGCCCACTGGCCCCAATGGGTGAACCAGTCGTGGGCTTTGATCAATGCAGGCCGCGAGACCGGAAACCATGTTCGGTCCTGATAGTGCAGTGCCAGCCGCCCCAAGCCGTAATTCAACACCGAGCCCAAAATATTGCCGACGCTGGCCACCGTTAACAGGGTCAGGGTGGAATATTCCGACAGGGCTGCCATCGCCAGNAACGCGGCTTCGGATCCGCCGGGCAGGAGGGTGGCGGCAGAGAAGGCCAACAGAAACAGGCCGGTAAGGGGGGAGAACAGGTCAGTCACAGATTACACTTTGGGGCTGATATAAGGGATGTTTCGGAGTTTTATACAGGTCATTCATGCGCGCATGAGTCTGCGGATTTCAAGAAAGGCACAGTAGAATGCGGCGATGGTGGCTGGGAGGACAAGCAACACTAAGGGTGCAAGCGGTAGCCAGTTGGCCAAAATATCCGGCAATAGGGTGCACTCTGTGAAATGCTGATCGAAATANCCATGGGCACAAAAGCGGGTGAATATTACATAAATCCCAGCTATCAGGAATGGCGTGGCGAGAACCATAATAAATGCACGGATCAGAATTTTTCGAACCCGTTGGATGCGCGTAAGCCATGCCCAGGGTAATGCTAAAAATGCCGGGGACAACACCATGCCCCAGACGAACAATGTGAAAAGGGCTGTGTCCCAGTCAAAATTATAACTGGTGTTCATTTCATTTCAAGGGCGGCAATTGCCTGTTTAAGATCAAGTGCCCCATCATACAGCGCCCGCCCCGAAATTGCGCCATTCAACGGCGCGCCGCAATCACGCAAGGCCTCGATATCTGCCATCGAGCTGACCCCACCCGAGGCGATCACCGGAATATCGACCGNATTGGCTAAAGCTGCTGTTGCGGTCACATTAGGGCCCTGCATCGCGCCNTCGCGGTTGATGTCGGTGTAGATGATCGCCGCCACGCCTGCGTCCTCGAATGAACGGGCCAGATCGGTGACCATCACATTGGTTTCCGTCGCCCAGCCTTTGGTCGCCACGCGGCCATCGCGTGCGTCAATGCCCACGGCGACCTTGCCGGGGAAGGCTGCTGCGGCTTGGCGGACCAGTTCGGGGTCTTCGACCGCCACGGTGCCTAAAATTACCCGTGCGATACCCTTTTCAACCCAACGTTCAATGGTGGCCATGTCGCGGATGCCGCCGCCCAATTGTGCAGGCACATCGGTGGCGGCCAAAATCGCCTCGACCGCGGCGCCATTCACAGGCTCACCCGCAAAGGCCCCGTTCAGATCAACCAGATGCAGCCATTCACAACCCGCGTCCTGAAAGGCACGGGCCTGAGAGGCGGGGCTGTCACTGAACACGGTGGATTTTGTCATGTCGCCTTTGATCAGGCGCACACAGTTTCCGTCTTTCAGGTCAATTGCAGGGTATAGGATCATGGGCTCAAACCTTGTTTCTCATATGTTTCGATGCTGTTTTGCACGAAGCATGGGGAATTGCAAAGCGCATGTGGCGACCTGACGTAAGTCTTGCCATGTTGCTGCCGTCCGCGCAGGGTGGTGCGATGATCTATGGGAGGATTGGAAATGAAAAAACTAGGACTGATATTTGCATTTATTTTCGCGCTGGCAGCCCCGGCGTTTGCTGATCCGGTGGAAGG
>JGI24724J26744_10003225_pt1 | contig 10625 bp, 10 predicted proteins | sample Cruoilmetagenom7_FD_26744 | JGI IMG/M metagenome (IMG submission 26744)
CCGCGCCGCCTGAGACCTCGGGCCAAACGTGCCTGGCAAACGATCTCGCGCCTCCCCGACTTGACCCGACACCCGACACGGAGGTTTTTCCCTTGCGCACTCGTCTCGCCATTTCCCTGCAATCTGAAGACCGCGCCCGGATCTCGCAGATCGAAGATGCCATCGGCCTTGTCGACGGCCGCGCTGTCGAAGATCCCGATTGGCACAAGCCCTTCGGACGACTTCGCGGCAACGACTTCACCCTCGAAGATGCCGAGGCCGGCGTAGCCAACATCCTGGCCCTCGCGGACCTTCGACTGAAATCCGAGGCCCCCTTCGACGATCCCAGCCTGGCTGCGACCTGGGCGGAGGGGCGCGACCAGGCCGCGCGTCGCGCGAGCGAACTCGCCCAAAGCTTCCTCGATGCCCTTCGCGAAGATCTCGTCGAGGCACTGCAAAAGGCTGGGTAGGCCACGGTCGGTCCCACCCGTCCTCAACGAGGAGAGGCACAAAGGCCAGCGGGGCCTGAGTGAAGCGGCGCATCGGACGGCAATCTCTACGCGGCCGCCCGCACCAATCTCTTCGAGACCTCCCGCCTCGTCGTCGCCACTCCCGGGTTTTCAAGGACGGCACGCGCCAGCAGGTTGTTGAGCGCGTGCCCGGGGCGCATGACCTCGATCTCGCCCCGGATCGGCATTCCGACAAGAGACAGATCCCCGATCACATCGAGGATCTTGTGGCGGATGAACTCACGCTCCATCCGCAGCCCGTCCGGGTTCAAGACCCGGTCGCCATCCACCACGACCGCGTTGTCCAGATCGCCACCCCGCGCGAGACCGATGTTCTGCATCGCCTCGATGTCCTGTCGGCGGCAAAAAGTCCGGGCCCCGGCCAGCCTCCGGGAGAAAGCGCCGGGACGATCTTCGTAGGTCATCGATTGCATGCCGATTGCCGCCTCTTCGAAGGCGATCGTGCCCCTGATCCGAAACCCGTCGAGGGGGCGAATTTCTGCCCAGGCCTGGCCGAGAGACACCCGCACCGGCCTCTGAATGACCAGGACATCCTGCGGCACATCGACAACTCTCAGTCCCGCGTGCTTGATCTTCTCGACAAAGGGAAGGGCGCTGCCATCGAGGATTGGAACCTCCGGACCATCCACCACCACGACGGCGTTCGACACTCCGCATCCTGCCAGGGCCGCGAGCACATGCTCGACCGTCGATATCGAGGCGCCGCCGGGCGCAACCAGGCGCGTGCAGAGCGGCGTGCACTCCACCAGGTCCGCCCGCGCAGGGATGCGCAGCCCGCCAAGATCGGCGCGCTCGAAAACAATACCAGATGACCCCGGTGCCGGCCGGATCGAGAGGCGCGCCCTCGCACCGCTATGAAGCCCCACCCCCGAAACGGAGAAGGGTGCACCAAGAGTAACCTGCATGGATAGATGTCCCGAAATACGTCTGCTGTTATGACTTATATGGTCCCGGCTTCTACTGAGCCAATCGCAAGAAACATTACCGAATGTAGCATAATATCACGCCGCCGGCTTCGTCGTCGCCTTTACCGCGCCGGTGGACATCGCTGACGAGATTGCGCCCGGGGTCGAACTCGACGCGCCCCGGGCGCTACCGGACATGACTGGGCGACGATGATGATCAAGGTCATCAAGAACGGCAGGCAGGCTCGAGGATCGCGCCGCCCCTCAGAAGTCGTCCGGCAGATCGAGTTTGAAGCCCGCGTCGAGCGCGGCCGCCCTGTGCAAGCGGCGCGACTCTTCCTCGCTCAGCGACAGCTTCTCGGCAATGAGATCGATCCGGACCGGAGACATCGCCTTCCTTCCGGTTGCCACCGCGGAAACATAGGCCGTCGACGTCCCGATGCTTTCGGCCACCTGCTTCTGGCGCAGGCCATGTGCATCCAGAACCTGCTCGAAGGCGCGCCCGAATGCGGTCTCGCGTTTGTCCTTGGTCATCGCAGCGTCCCCCCTTGCGATCGCCTCACAAAGCCTTGTCGCCAGCGCTCAGCTTCTGTTCGCAGCTATAGGCCATGGAGGCCATCGCGCCGGAAGCGAAGGCGCGGGTATTGCTCGCGGTCGCCGCGAAGGCCGCCTCGGTCTGCGCCCGGTCCTTGCCATACGAAAGCGTGTTCGACGCGCGGATGCCCATCCTCGCTCCCTGCGCATAGGCATCGATGCCTGCGCCCATGAAGACGAACTCCCAGCCGAGATCTTCCTTCTCGGCGATGAGCGCCTTGAGATCGTTCCAGCTATTCTCGACCGAGGTGTTTTCATCGCCATCCGTCTGGATGGCGATCACCACCCGCGTCCCCTCCGCCTTGCCGGCCTCGACGAGCGACGCAGCCACGGCTCGGATCGTGGTGCATGCCGCGTCGATCAGGGGCGTGCCGCCCCGGGGGTGGTAGTCATCCGCCGTCATCTCTCCAAGGTCGGAGACCGGAACGGCCACGTGCACCTTCTCCAGCTCCATGTTCTGCGAGAAATCGCTGTCGAAATGCACCTGGCTGTAGCGGATGTTCTCACCCGCCTTCTTCAACTCCTCCCGGTAGGCGTTGATCGCCCCGATCGTGTCGGCCTTGAGGGCCTGCATCGACCCTGACCGGTCGAGCAGCAGGGTCACCAGGGTGCGTCCCGCCTTCGCGCCCTTGCCCGTCTGTGTCTTCTTTCCTGCTTTCGTCTTGCCCATTGCTCCGCCTCCCTTGGTGTATCTGGCCCAGAATATCTGGGTTCAGGCAGAGAGGAAATCAACCTTTTTGGTTAATTTTAATTCAGGGCCAGGGCGGCATTCTGGCCCAGCTTCCGCCGGGCCGAAATTCCAAAAGGCCTGTCTAATCGACTATCCGCACAAAGGGCTCTGGTAGATTGCCTTCGTCTCGACCAATGCGCGCGGCGAGACCGTCCGTCAGATCTCTCCTGGAGCAGTCGGTCCTGTTGGTCTTCCCGCCGACGACGCCGAACCCGACCTCCGGATTCTTCCTTTTCCTCAAGGAGATCGACGCGAAGATCCTCGACAAGGGAATCGACCAGGCGGTCAAGCTCGCCATCTCAGCGGGCTTGGTCTGCCCCGCAGGAATGACTTCCGCCGCAAGACTTATGGCTGTCGCCTTCAGGCGGTCGCCAAGGTAGACTTCGTGTCATGTCCTTCGGAACCGACGCCATAAATCTCGAAGTTCGCGCCGCGCGTATCGCGGCCACGCTGGATGCGCGCCCCGAGCTCGGCGCCCTGTGGCGACGGCTCGTCGGGGTTTCCGAGGCCGCCGCTTCGCTGTCTCTCGAGCAGATCGGCGTCAACGAGGACGACATCCTCAGGCCGCCCCTGGGGCTGTCCCAGACCAAGTCAGAGCCGCAATCCACGCGCGCGGCACGCGCCATCTACAGGATGCTCTTGCGGCCGGGATCGATGCGACAGGACCCGATCGGGGTCTTCGATCGCGCCGTCGAGGCAACACGCCTGACAGAGGTCATCGACGACGGGGGTCGGGGCTACATCTATCAGCCGATCGAAATCGAGGTCGAGATGTGGCAACGCGGAAGAGAGATCTGGGCTGAACGCGTCCCAGGCATTCTGCGCGAGGCGCCGCCACCGGTGATCGGCGCCCTTGCTCTGTCCCGCCTGGCTTTGGCCTGCATGCCCGCCCCGCACCCGATGACAGAGCGCCTGATCTTCATGGCAGCGGAGAGCGAACTTCGCCGATCGATCTCGCTGTCCGACCCGGTCACGTCGCGCAGGATCGAGGGCCTGGACCCCCGCGTCGATGCCGACTGGGTCTGTCCGCCCTCGCTCGCTCTGAGCAAGGGCGGCCTGCGGACATGGCGTCCTGAAACCGAGGATGGACGGGCCTATCTCTTCGAGCGCATGTCGCAGGCCATAGGGCGGGAGATTGGACGCCTTGGGCCCCTCCAGTCATGGTCGGAGCATCTGGCATCCGAGTTCAGAGGGCGCAACAGCAGATCGAGGCGGGAAGATTTCGCCGAACTGCTTCGCTCCACGCCGATCCTGAATGGACGGACGACGGCGCGAGCCCTTTCGATCACCGACCGGGCCGCGCGCAACCTGCTCGAGGATGCCGAGGCCATGGGCCTGATCGTCCAGATCACCAGCCGCTACGCCTACCGTCTCTGGGCGGTGCCGATGCTGGCCGAGATGATCCGGGATCGCGGGCGGCCCTTTTCTTCCGTCAGAAGACGCTCGGGGGGCGGGGAGGCGGCGCCGGCCGAGGACACGCCGATGCAGCGCCCACCCTTGGCGGATGATCCCGACAGGGACGCACGCGTGGATCGCATCCTGAGCTCTATCGACGACGCCCTGGCTGGCGTCGACGAACTTCTCGAGAAATACAAACCCGAGCACAGGCGTCTCGACTGAACGAATGCGGCAACCAGCACCCGACCCCATTTCCTCGAGGGGTCGGGTGCCGGATGCCGTTCTGAGCAAGCCGTGTTCCGACCTCCTGTCTGACCCCAGGAATATCGGAACACCTCATGCGCCTCATCTCCATTGCCGCCAGCATCCTGATCCTGATTGGCCTCATCGCGCCTACCTCGGCACTCGCGGTCCAGCTGCCCGTGAAGATGTCGGGTTCCGGTATCTGCCACTGTCCGGGCGGCGACTATTACGACAAGACCAAGGCCTTCAGGCCCTATGCTGACGTGGAGGCTTGTCTTGCCGATGGCGGCCGGAATCCTGCCAGGGGGCAGGGACAATGCCCGACACCGGGGGCTTCCCCCACGACTCCCGCGCGCACCGAGCCGGACAATATCGAGCGCGTTGCCGCGGTTCGGCCACCCTACGACCGCGACCTCTTCGGAGGCTGGGCCGATTTCGACGGCGATTGCCAGAACACCCGCCACGAACTGCTCGCCGGGCTCTCGACGGGACGGGTTACCTATTCACGCGACGGCTGCTACGTCCAGCGCGGGCGATGGAATGATCCCTATACGGGACGCATCTACAGCAACGCCCGTGATCTCGACATCGATCACCTCGTGCCCTTGGCCTATGCCTGGTCGCACGGCGCCGACAGCTGGGATCGCGACAAGCGCATTGCCTTTGCCAACGACCCCGCGAACCTCTTCGCCGTGCAGGCCTCGGCGAACCGCCAGAAGGGCGCCGCCGGCCCCCTGGAATGGATGCCGCCAAGCCAGGTATTCCACTGCCAATATCTCCTTCGCTTCACGCGGATCTCGCTCGACTACGAGCTGCGCTTCAGCGACGAGGAAGCATTGGCCATCGATCGCATGACGCGGGACGCGTGCCGCCAGAGCTGAACGCCACATGGACGTCACCGCCGGTTCGTCTCCGGCCTCCTGATAGGGGGTCTTCCGGTCATCGCGACCAATGCCCCGAACATCGGCGCGCTCGGGATGCGCGCGGCTGGAGCCCGCGCGGCGCCAGGTCCCCGGCCGAGCAGGCGTCCTGGTCCGGATTCACATAGCCCAAACAACGTGATACCCTCCGCTGCGCGCGCCAGAGCACGCCGGTTGCGGCACGATGCGCGCGTCTCGCACGAGGTGCATCATGCCACATGCTCCAAGAACACTCCTGGCAAGGATCGATCCCGCCACCAATTGCCACCGCTTCTACGAGATATCGATCGAGCCCAACCTGTTCGGGGACCACTCCCTGGTCATCCATTGGGGTCGCCTGGGGCGCAGGGGGCGAACACGCATAGCCGCCAGCGGCGACCTCGACCTTGTCGCCACCAAGGCTGAACGGGTTGAAAGACAGAAAATCAGAAAGGGATATTCGCCGAGACCCGGGGTCTGATCCTCTACGTTTCCGCCCAGTGGCAGAGCTTCCCATCTTCTTCGGAACTCCCGAAGAGATGCAGAACAGATGAACTGGTTCGAGCCGATTTTTGCGCAGATGACGTCCTGGGGTCCCTTGCTGGCCGAGGTCTGGCGTATCGGCGCGATCTTCCTTCTTTCCCTCCTCGTTGCCAGCCTGGCCGGTAGCAGGCGTAGCATGCGCTCCCGGCTGATCGTCGCCGCTCTTCTTGTCGGCCTCTGGGAATCAGTCATGCCTGCAAGCCCCCTGTCCTTCCTGGAGGGGCGCGCGGCGGGCTTGCAGGACGAGGTTCTTATCATCCTGCTGCTGGCCCTTGCAGGCCTCGTAGGCATCGCGCGCAATCTTCGCAGACCCGCACTTCACCAACTCCCGCTGTCGCTGGCAGCCCTCCTGGTTGCCGGTCTTGGATATGCCTACCACCTCGTTCTCATCAATGGGCTCGACGCACAGATGCGCGCCGAGAGTGCGGGTCAGCTTTCCCGCCTCCTGTCCCTGGAGGATGATGCCTGGCGGGAGCTATGCGCGCTCGAGGTCTACACATGCGGCACCGGTCTTCCCGCTTCTCCGCACACTGCCTTCGAACAGGATCTGACCGACTGGATGAACCATGCGCTTCCGTCCGGCACATCGGGACGCATCGCCAGCTCGGACGGCACGCTGGCCGCCGATCCACCTCATGTCTGGGCCGCCGAGCGCAAGGAAGGGAGGATCAGGTGGATCATGCAGCCCCGGGTGCTGAGCACCCAGTCGCTCCAGCTTGCGTTCTTTTCCCTCTCGATGCTGGCGCTCGTCTTCTGGACCGGCGCGGCCATCGCCGTAGAGCATCTGCACCGCCGTCGGCGGCACCGCTGAAGATCAGCCGCGAACAACCGCGGCAGCAATGGTTCGGGCATTCGCCAGCGAGCGCGCGTCGACGAACCGCAGTCCCGCAAGCCCGACATCGAGCAGCGACTTTCTCTCATCGATGGTTTCGAGGCGACGTGCGTCGATCGATGCCAGGCAATCGAGGGGCTTGATGAACATCAGGCTACGGGCCTCGCCGCCTATGGCCGCGAGGCCGCAGACAGCCTGCGCCAAGGACAGCTCCCCCTCCACGATGACGGTATCATCCCAGATCATGCAGGCCGACGCGCCCTCTTCGGAACCGAGTTGAGAGAGCTTCATTCGCCCCTCCACGCCCATACGGTGAAGCCCCGCGATCACGGGCAGGAACTTGCCCCACCGCCCCTTTGCCATCCCCTCGAAATGCCGACGCAGATCGAGGCGCTCGCTCGCATCGATCTCACCGCCGGGATCTGCCGCCGCCAGAAGGTCCGCAAACAGGCTGTCTCCCTGTCTTTCGATCCTGCTGGCGGTCACGATGGGCGCGATGCCGAACTGCATCTTTCCCTCCAGGATGATCCGCATCAGGATGGGCGAGCGCAGGAGCGCCTTGTCCGAACTGCGCGCAGCCGGACCGCGGCGCTGCCCGCCACGCCCGAAATCCTCGAGACTGAAATTCAGAAGATCCTCGCGCAGGCCCTCGAGCGTCGCGGCAAGTCGAAGCGCCGCCGAGATCCGGGAGGACGTCGCGCCCTGTGGCGGTGGGAAAAGACGTTCGCGCCATTCCGGCACCGCCTGCGTCTCGATGAAGGGCATTCTGCGCATCCATCGACCTCCTGAGCCTTCGCGACGCCGCCTATGGAGTTCGGTCGCTGATGAAAGTTTCTTCTCCATTATTGGGTATTTTTTCACCGGGCCGGGAGCGATTGAGGCAAAAATGTGATCGCCCGACGGATAATTTTCAAAAGCTCCCCTTTGTGCCCCATCTCTGAGTTATGAGATACCCGCCTTGCCACCCCGCCCATGCGTGCCGAAACCGATCCGCCGTTCGCGGCGCCGGGTCGAGCAGCTGGACCGCGGCCACCATGGAGGCACAGGAATGACAACCCTCGTAACCGGCGCGGCAGGATTTTTCGGGCAACAGATGGTGCGACGATATCTCGAGATCGGCCGGACGGTGACCGCGCTCGACAGCTCCGAGGAGAGGCTGCGGGGGATCTCAGAGAAAGGCGTCAGGGTTATCGCCAGGGACCTGAAGACGCGCTTCACCAAGGAGGAGGTGGCAGATCTCAAGAACATCCGGACGATCATCCACGCCGCCTCTGTCTCGAGTCCATTTTCACTGCTTCCAAAGCCTGTTCTCGCGGACCTGAACCTGGAGACAACCCGCACCCTGATCCAGCTGGCCGAGGACGTGGGCGCCGCGCGCTTCGTATTCATCTCGACGCCCCAGGTCTACACTTGCCTTGAAGACCAGTATCTTCTGCACGAGACCACCCCGCTGCCGCCGCCCCTGGGTGCGCTGGCCCAGATGAAGACCCAGGCCGAGCAGGAGATCCTCACGCGCCTCGGGCGCGGCACGGTCGTGCTCAGGCCGCAATGCGTTTACGGCCCCGGCGACCCCCTTCTGGTTCCTGCACTGCTCGATCTTGTCCGGTCAGGCTCCGTTCCACTCTTCCGCGGCGGGGCGGCCGAGACCGACTTCACACACGTCGAGGACCTTGTAGACGCCGTTCTTGCCGCCGAGCGCACACGGTCCGCTGCGGCACGGATATTCAATATTTCCGGCGGAAATCCCCTCCAGGTGAAGCGTTTCATCGATCGGATCGCAGCGGCGTCGGGACTTGAGCCACGATGGAGGAAGGCAGCGCTGCCGGCCGCCAAATCAGCGGTCCGTATTGCCGAGGCAAGATCGGCTATTACCGGGCACAAATCGCCGCCCCGCCTGACACGGTCGCTCCTGGCTTTCCTTGCCTTCAGCCAGACCCATGACATTTCCCGCGCAAAGGCGCACCTGGGCTGGACGCCCCGCCACGGCATCGACGAGGGACTTGACGCCCTCGCGAGCTGGATCGCAGCTGATGGAGCAGGGGCGGGCGCTGAGGGCGTCCGGCAGAGCTGATGCTCCGTCAGGGTGTCGCCCTGATGATCACCGAAACACGATCCTGGACGGTCTTGGACTTCTCCCGATCGGCGAACCTGAGATCCTCCACCAGCTCGGACATCTCCTTGCGCACCCTGTCGATCTCCCAGGCAGCCTTCTTGAGGAACGCGGACTCGACGGAGCCAAGGTCCACCATCTCCGGGCAGATGCCCTTCTCTATCTGACGGCTGAGAGCGCGCTCTTTCAGCTTCGACCACTCCGTTCCAAGCATCGACAGCCACCGATCTGCCAGCATTTCCAGCGATGGCAATGACAGATCACCAAGCACGGTTGCCCCGTCGCAATCGAGACGGCGGTGCTCGAGGAACTCCGCCAGACTCCGCACCATAACCCGCACCCTCTCCGGGCGGATATCCCAATGCGTGATCTCGGCGAGCTCCCCCGAGATATCCAGGAGAACATCGGCGTCGAGGGGTTGATTTGGTGTGGATGGGCTGCTGCGAGTGCGCTCCTGGTGGGCTTCGACGGCCTCGTCGATCAGGGACAGGCAAGCGACCTGGCCCCGGATGATCTCGTCGCCATTTTTCCCGTGACGAACGACGACCAGGCGCGGGGGCATGAAGGCTTCGCCCCTCCTGCCGGTCTTGCCTGTCAGAAAATAAGCGGTGAAGGACATGCCGGCGCCCTCGATGCGCGCGACATCGGCACCCCAAGACCTGCCGACCTCCTCTGAAATCGCACCGTTCCCGGCGCCCAGCTTGTCGCCGACGCGCTTGCCAATACGGTCGATCCGCCCCTGGATCGTATTGCCGAGGGGCGGAGCATCCTCCTCCTCGATCGAGGACATGACGAGGCTGGTGCGACTTGCCCAGCAACCGAGGACCCCCGCATCAGCGACGTGCAACATGGACTCGGCAACCCTGGTCTTCAGGCGAGGTCCGGACAGGCCTGGAACACCCTTCATTTCAAGGCAGTGAACCGGCACGGGACGACCCTGCGCCCCTGCGCGCCGACTGGCTTGCGCGACAGCCAGATATCCAGACAATGCGGGCAGGGGGCCTGCCAGGGCGATCGCATCTACGCCCTGCAACTCGGCCTGCCTAAGTGCGTCGAGGCTGAGAACCACAGCGCAATTCGCGCCCTCCGAAAGCTTTTCGCGCAGCTCGGTCAAGCTCGAAAGGTGCCGCACCCGGTGCGCTACCGTTTCGCCGGCAGCCACGATGCGATCCGAAAAAATCCCATCCTCTTCCTGCGGATATCCGAAGGCGAAGGTCAGGCCCTCGCTTGCGGCCGCGACCACCTCTGCCACGTGCTTTACTTGCGTCTGTCTTTCGACAATCACAGCCAGTCGGCCGACTTCCATTGCCAGCCCTGCCAGCACGGCCCCCCGGCTGGCATCAAGTCCCGCCAACGCCTTGCCTTCGATGAGCGCTCCGACCGTCTCTACCAGGTCAATCTCCTCATGACCGCCCAACTCGGCGAACATCGGGAGCTGTCCTTGTGCGGCGGCAGCACCGGAAGCACCGCCCCTCGCCCCAAGGCGATCGCGGAGGATATTCCGCCACCTCTCGCGCAGCTCCCGGGCGGAGAGCGACATCCCCCAGAAGATCTCCCTCAAGACACCCTCGGCCTCTTCGTTGCCTGGGTCCGCGATGAGCTCTCCGAGTGCTGCAAAAGCCGCCTCATGACTCTTGCCGATGGAGACCTCCACCACCTCGACAGTCGGCGGCGCATGGTGCCCCCGGGGGCCGCACAAGAAGGTCGACAGATGATCCGACCCCTCCGCCATCGCTGTGCGCAATTTCGCCGAAGACCGTCTCGGTCGCTTGCAGGTGCGCGAAAGAAGCTGGGACTCGAGTGCCGTCGCGATCCGCTGCATGGCCTGCTCATCAAGATGCAGCGCCGCGCCGTCCTCGAGC
>JGI24724J26744_10003227_pt1 | contig 10620 bp, 11 predicted proteins | sample Cruoilmetagenom7_FD_26744 | JGI IMG/M metagenome (IMG submission 26744)
ATCAAGGATTTGAGCAATGCGGATTCCAACCCGATGCCGTCAGGATGTGGAGATGTGAGATGGTATGCATCACTTGTAAGCCCGTATCCTGCAAGAAATAGCAACGGGTTCTTTCCTCGTTGACGCGCAACGGGTTCTGTTTCAAGAACAACGATCCCCGCTCCTTCACCCAGGTTCAATCCCTTTCGATCCCGGTCAAATGGAGCACACAACGAATCACTGACAATCCCCAGGCTCCCGAAACCGCATAGAGGCACACGGTTCAACTCGTCTGCGCCTCCTGCAATAATGATATCACATACCCCGCTTTTCAACCATGACAATGCTACACCGATAGCATCAGAACCTGAAGAACAAGCGTTTACCACGGTACAACACGGCCCATCTGCTCCTATGGCTCCGGCAACTGCCTCGGCAAGATTTCCCTTTAAAAATCGATCGACAGGCCCCATAGGCGCTGATCCCGTGTTCCTATATGTGTCGTAGAAATCAATATCATTCAACTGGCTTGCAACGGTAGTCCCAAGGCATACCCCTACTCTTAAACCGGAAAGCTTATCTGACAATTGGGCATCATCCAGGGCTTCTTCTACCGCGCACAGGGCAAGACTTAAAGTGCGAATCCTATTGCCCTGCCATTTTTCAGGTATATTCGGCACTTCAAAGACAGGGTACGGCAAATCAATGGGAAAGAGAGAAGTAAAGTCTGCATTTCTCCTAACATGTTGAAACGTTTCCAGGGTTTGAGGAAGATTTACTCCTGCAGCAGAAATTACCCCAATGCCTGTTATTACTACTTTCATACTGAACCTGTTAAGCGAACCTGCGTGTTCGCCTTTTGTGTGGCCATCATTTGGGCAAACACACAGGTCTGCCCTTACTATGAACGATGTCGTTATTTTACTCTATTCGCGTATACGTGCCGCGTCAGGGTATCAATTGAATAAAACACATTCTTGGCCTGTTTTTTATCCTTGATTTGCAGACCAAAATTCCGCTGAAGAAGCACAACGATTTCCACCGCATCCAGAGAATCCAGACCGAGCCCTTCCCCGAACAATATTTCATCGTCCTTTATATCTTCCGGTTCTATATCCTCTAAGGACAAACTATCAATTAATAATTCCTTTAATTTAGTTCGAATCTTTGCTAGTTGCTCTTCCTTCTGACCTTCCACTTATACATCTCCCTGCCGNAGCAGTACTGTAGCCAATTTACTCCCCTCATTTGTCCGCATTGTTCAATTCTTCATTCCAAACATCATGAAACAAAAAACACTGGTAAGGATGCTGATCTACGAATGTCTCAATTAATGCTGCGAATTCCTGTACCCATTGACGAAGCTGCTCTCGCTTGTCCTGTCTTCCTTCATAGTGTGGATATAACACATTGGACATATCAATGGCATATTTATATGCGGATACTTTGGTTGATGTCAGAAAAACCACCGGACATCTTGCTGCCGCAGCTATAGCAAAAGCGCTGTATGGAAACCAAGCGGTTGCCCCTATGAATGAGACATCAAGTGTATTAGACCCATAACTACGGTCGCCCATAATAGAGACAATATGGCCTTTCTTTAACACATCCATAATTTCAACAATACCGCCAAGATATTGTTCAGGAGAAATTATTTTTATATTCCCCTGTTCTATGCTGACACCCAATGAATTATGCACAGCGAGGTTGTCTTCCGGACGCATTAGCAGATACACAGTTCTATCCAGGTCTTTTAACGCTGTCATGGCAATCTGCCAGTTGCCGACATGAGATGTCAACAGGATTACCCCTTGTCCGGAGGCCTGAACCAAGTTTAAAAATGGTTTGCGTCCTTTTATCTGAATATCAAATATTCTATGTCCCAGTATAACTGTGTACCGATCAATAAGTTGCTTACCCTGGTTTACGAATAATCTATAAACATGCAGATGCCTCTGCCAAAATCCGCAGACTGAAAACCTTCTATTGATATAAGCCAAGGCTGCTGAAACGGCTGATCTGTCAAAAAGTACATAATAAACACAAACCATAGACAGCAAACCATACGCTCCTCTCAATCCGAATATACGGAGCGAAATATCAAAGAGCCGGAAGCCAAAACTATTCCCCCTCTTCTTTCTTCCAGCTTTCCGTAAATTATCACTTATTTCCAAACTTAGCTGTCCTCTGTTGTATTGTGCGTGCAGCAAAAAACACGCTTCCACCCACAACAGCCGCTGCTGTCGGTGCAATGACGAATGATCCTAGTAGCCACTCAAATAGCCTTTCATGCAACTGGTCAAAGACAACATTTAGCGAAAAATCTGTTAACCAGCATCCATGCCTCATGTAATACCCCAATTCAATGCAGGCTGCGGGCACAAAAGGAGGCATACATAAATGTTGTATGTTTACGGCCATTACTTTATTCAAATGCAAACGCGTGGCCACATAAATAATTACCAGAGTATGGATCGAAATAAGCGGGAGCACGGCAAGAAAAGTCCCTACAGCCGCAGATACGGCCAAACTACCAGGACTTGCATTTTCTTTCAGCAATATTTCTAATAGCCTGATCGGATGGCGCAATATATTTAAATCGAAACGCTTTTCAGTTGCAGGAATCAGTTTCCGGTGAGGAAACGGTAAAAGACGCCTTCCTACCAACCGAGTATGCATACAGGAAATACGAAAATTATCGACAAACGGTTTGAAGCTGGAAATACGGAATTTATATACGGGATACCATACGTCAATTTCAACTGTCCTAAGACGCAGTCCTGCCCACACCGCTTTTGTTAGCACCTCGGTTTCAAAATCATAGTAGGAACCTTTCAACTTTATCTGAGAGATATATTTTACAGGATAGGCACGAAATCCGCTTTGGCAATCGTCGATGGAAACACCTGTCTCCAAACGTAGCCAGAAGTTGGCAAACCTTCTCCCAAACCGACTTGAACCGGGGACATTTTTCCCTTTGAATGTCCTGCACCCAACGATAATGGAGGCCTCATCGTCATGAAGCAGAGGGACGAATTTCTCTATATCCTTAGGATAATGCTGACCGTCTGCATCAATAGTAATTATGAAACGGCCGCCCCTGCTTTCTATAAATTTTAAAGCAGTAAGGATCGCCTGCCCCTTACCCCTATTTTTCTTATGTTTCAGAATAGTGATATCAGCGTCGGAAAATAGCGCTGAAACATCAATATCCGTGCTCCCGTCATCAACAACCAAAATATGCTGCAAAAGCAAACGACATTCCAGTGCAATATCTTTCACAGTATCTTTATTATTAAATACAGGGATAACACACCAAATATCGTCTATGGGAATAGAGCTATTTTGTGCCATTTCTTTTTCGTCTTTTTCTTTTCTCAACCCCAGGGATAAGCATATCCCACATTGGACCCGAATATCCCGATTTATGAAGAATTTTCAGACTACTATCCAAAGCATCAGGGGGGAAAACACAATGCCTGACATCTGCAAATCCATCAGTTAATGTCTTTTCCAGCCATTTCTTGTCAATGCCCGGCGCAATATAATAAACGGGTTTCAGCAAATTCCGGTCGTTTGAAATGACCCCATTCTCAATTGCTATCCTGGCAAGGGCGGTGTCAGGCAGGATCCTTATGCCCATAAAAATAAAAGAAACCGTCTGTTTCATATGTCTAATATTCTCTATTCCCTCTATAATCGTTTCCTGGGTCTCCCCCGGACAGCCGAACATATAGAAGTGAGCCGTAGAAATGCCGTGCCGGATAAATAGGTCGTTACCGTCAATAATGTCATTGAACAGGAATGATTTCCCAAGTTTACGTAGTGTCGTATCAGTAGACGCATCTGCTCCGATTTCCGCTGCCTTTAATCCGGTCTGTTTCATCAGCGATATACCCTCATCATTCAAGCCTTTTGGCTTAAAAAAGGCCGCCCATGGGATATATACGCCTCTTTTCTTCATCTCGCGGACTACATCAAGATAACAACCTTCATCGTCGTTAAAAACTGAATCAGTGAAACAGATGTATTTAGCTTTATATGTATCCACCAGTATCTCGATATCATCAACAACAGTCTGCGGATTTCTGCAGCGTATAGTCGATCCTTCCAGAAGGGGATAAGAACAATATACGCATTTATGAGTACATCCTCTTTTTGTCTGGACAGAAGCTATATTGCCGCTTTTTAGGTAAAACTCCATAAGGTGGGGATCATAATATGCCGAGGGGATGTCCTTTCCACTCAGACTCGACGATGCCCGAATACATCGTTCCTTGGGATATACACCTTTTGATGCATTAGCAACAAAACTAACCATCAAAGATTCACCTTCTCCGACAATCCCGTAATCAGCGCCAACCTCATCCAAGATCGTCTCAGGCATTATAGAAAACCCCGAACCGCCCAGTACTACAGGGGCATCTGTTTCCTGCCGTATCATCTGCATAATCCCCCTGACAACATCAATATAACGCTGCTCACTTAAACTATTTACATTATCGATATTACGGACCGATACACCGATAATATCGACGTTGTTCTCCTTAATAGTATTGGAAAGCGCATCGAGAGATCTGTCGTTCCGGAGAAGGTCGAACTGCTCAACTCCATGCCCGGCATTGTGTAAAGCTTGCGCAACCATACTCAATCCAAGCGGATATACAGGATACGGAGTATCTGCACTGTTGGAAGAAATGAGCAAAACCTTCATAAGGCCCGCTTCCGTTTCTTAGAGTATCCCCACGCACGATTGGAACTCGGTTTTACTTTCTTGTATATGTCGTCTTTCTTTTCTTTTTCAATAACTTTCAGTAAGAGTTTTGCCATCTGTATTTCCTGACAGCAGTCAGCGTAAAATTCTTTCCAGGCATACGCATACATCCTCTGCAGTGAGTCCACACCCATTTTTTTCGGCTTAAATACAACTTCTCCTGCTGTATAATGGTTCCAGTCATTATGAAGAATCCTGTTTTCCTTTTCCAGTTGTTCCCTGATCGGTGTATGAGGGAATGGTGTAAGGATGGTAAACTCGGCTAGATCAAGGTCTACTTCCAGGAGAAAATCGACCATTCGTTTAATATAGTCTTCATCATGATCATCCAGTCCCAAAAGAATGGTTCCCTCAACCCCAATGCCGTGTTCTTTAAGCCTCTTTATCCTATTGCGGATATGGTCCGATGTGTCAACGATGGCCTGATAAACATACCAGCAACCCGCTTCTGCAGCCAGGTCCAGTATCTCATTGTCATCTTTTATGGGGTGAGATATCCACTTCTTTTTCAGAGGAGCCATCGCCTTAAATAGCGCCTTTTCCCACTCATCATCTTGGGCCAGGGAATTATCAACAATAAACAAACGGTTATTATCAATGCTCTCCAGTTCCCTGACTACTGTCTCAATAGGACGCGGTCTGAACTTACGTCCGCCAAGATAAGGAGTGCAGCAAGGGAAGCAGTTAAATCGGCACCCCCTGGACGCATGCACCAAGTCAACCATTTGCACCCCGCGGTAATTATACAGTTCGCGCTTGAGAATACTACGCCGGGCAGTCTTTATTAATTTTGTATCAGGGAAATCACTACGGTGATCATATATTTCTTTTAACTCCCCCTTTTCAAAGTCATCGATAACCCTATCAAACAGGCCTTCCGCCTCCCCCAAGAAAACAGCGTCGGCATGATGCATGGTCTCTTCAGCATGAAGCATTGTCCCAATACCGCCGAATACGACTTCTTTTCCGCTATTTCGATACTGATCGGCAATTTCCCATGCCCGCGGCATCTGGCATGTCAGCATAGCAGAGATGGCAATCAGATCCGCACTCTCATTGAAGTCAATCTGCTCAACATTTTCATCGCAGAATGAAATCTCAATATCATCCTTTACCGCTGCGGCGAAAACCACTGGCCCGTGTGGCGGCAGATTAAATTCCGTCTGGTTTTTCAATTTAGGCCATTTAGGATATATCAGCTTTATCTTCACAAATCCCCTCTTTTCAAACCGTTCTAAAGCATACTCTGAACGTTTATCAGCTTATATCCCTCAGTTCAATAGCCACCCTTACATGATACGGTTTCTATACATTTATTTACAATTTCTTCTATACAAAACATTTCCCCTATACTATTCAGGGCATCATCAAACTTCCACACTTTATCTGAAGAAGACACATCGTCTTGTTGTGCCAGCGAAAAACACACAGCTTCTGTTTCATCAGCTATCATAGCCATCATTGCTGGCGTCTCGCGGCGCTCGATCATATTCCAGGCGCAGCGAAGTAGCGTGCCGGCCCCGTGATGGGGAAATGCCATATACAACAACGGTCCCTGGAAGCCGAAATAAATAGCTGCTTCCGCAAACGGGGTGGAAGGTAGTGTATAGATGAAAAGATTTCCTCGAGCAAGGGTACGGCCGCTTTCTACGTAATCCTTAAAGTAACGCACATTCGATTGCAAACACCCGGCAATATTTGTCCCAAGAATCCCAATGTCCTGTTTCCGGTCTTTGGAATACGGTATCCCGGCATCGTGCAGCGCCAGGGCAGCAGTAAGGCAGGTAAGCTTAGAGACCCTGTCAAACCTGCCGAAATTCTTAACCGGTGATAAAAATACTGATTCTTGCTGCAAACATGAATACAACGATTTCATATCAGGATAATCCCATTGCAATTTTTTCAATACACAGCCGTATTCTTTAATTGTAATCCAGCCAATTCCTGTGATAGCTATCATGATTTACCGCTCGATCACGAAGTTTTTTGGAATATCGTTGAGTGCAAAACACTATACTTTATACAAACAAAGCTTCGCTAATAGATGGATCTCCGAGCAAGGGTTTAGCATTCAAAGTAATGCCTCGGTCATAGTAAGAGGATGGGATAATCATCTTAAAAATCACACTCCTCTTGCTACAGCCTTGACACTACTTAGTGAGTTCTTATTAACCCAAGTAGGCAGCGTGATAGATTTTATTTGGAAAGAGGCCACAGTGATCTGCTTCTTTACGTAAACTTGCTCCCACTATAGGTCCCTTCATCCCTACATACCGTTTACAAATTGTCTTACAGCCTCCTTAATACTATCCTCGATTACTTTGTCCATACTACCGCCAAAAGCCCCAAAGCCTAAATCAGCTTCACTCCTTAGTTCATAATTAAGCTCGCCGGATGAGGAATCCTTCAGTTTCATATGAATCGTGCAGTGGCCTGCCCCCGCTCCGAACCCAATCCAATACCTTAAAGCTCGGCTGCCATAAACTATGTTGACTTCAGTCTCTAATATAAGAGAACCTGAGGTAGCGCTTGAGTCTTGAAAGATATTATACTTTTCATTATTTTCCAAGACCCTTATAATTTCCTCTTTGGCAAATACTGCCCACTTTTCGTTCATAGCATTTGCATTTTCAGTCTGTTCACGTGAAGATACTTCTGCATCAGCTACATAGATGTTTTGATAAGTTGAAATATTCATCGGCGGTTTTAGTATCTGAACATGAGCTCTACCGCATGCCAGTGTGACAGTTAAAGCCAACAAAAACAGAAATAACGCAAGCCTAGTCATGAGTCCCCTTTTATTCATTAATGTCTCCTTTCAATAAGAATTTGGTGGTTTTTATTCAGAAGCAACCCTTCGCTCATAGATAGGTTTCCAAGAAAGGGCTTGGGAACCGCAATAACAATGAGGTGCTTACGCCCCCCATCTTAAAAGCTTTGTTAAACTCGAAGTAGAACAATTTTTCTTGCTATAACTATCAAATATTAGGAGCCGATCCCCAAAAGTAGTGTGTTATTGCTTTTAGACGATGATTTTAAAAAACAGCATAGATAGTAAACATTACATCGATCGGTTCAATATCTTCTTTGTCTTCGGAATAACCATAATAACCGGACCTCTCGTATTTCTCCAGCTCAATTTCAGAGGTATCCAAGGCTATTTCGAAGCCGAAACCAACAGGGCTCTGTCTGAGAAACTCCATACCAACAGCCCCGAAAAAGCCCGGTGTGCTTCCTTCGACATAATCTCCAGTAGCCACGTGGTACATGATCCCCGCACGGATATATGGTGAAACATCGGCCGACGGAACAAAGGTATACCCTGCATTTACGTTGAGAGGGATATCCAAATGATCGACGTCGCCGAGAATAACCATAAGGGGGCCGATCCCTGTCCCAACCCTAAAACCGTTATCAAATTGAACGTAGGGGTGAAAAGAGACGCCAACCGGGAAATCCCATGTATCTACATCATAGCCTTCTTCCTCCAGATTGTCCTCGCATAGATCAACAACATCATCAAAACCACTCACATAGCTAAGTCCTACTGGAAACCGCCAGTCAGCAGCCCTCGCAGAACCGCACGTCAATAACCCTACCAACATAAGCAATAATACCTTAGAAATCAAAAAGGTGTTTTTCATGATTTTTAAGTCTCCTTTCATGTTAAGATTATTTAATCATTATCCACTCGTTAAATGGGATCAGCTCCTTTGTCCAGTATCACCCCCTTTGTAAAGCAAGAGATGTAAAATGAAAAAATGAAATCTATTTCTTCAACACCACGGTAGCATTTATCCCACCGAATCCGGAGTTGGTAGAAACGGTTACAGTACTATCAAACTCACAAGGTTTCGAAGAAACCCACCCTTGAGCTTCTTCATCAATATCGGATATATTAACGGTGGGCGGAACAATCCTTTTTTCCAAGGATTGAAATGCCACAATTATTTCTATTAGCCCTGCTGCTCCCATGGTGTGTCCTGTTCCGCCTTTAATAGAGTACGTCGGAATAGGCCGCGTTTCAAAAACCGTCTTGAACGCCTTTATTTCCATTGAATCATTGTACACAGTGCCTGTGCCGTGCGCAGCTATACATCCAACAGTATCTTCAGTAATATTAGCTGACTGCAAGGCCTTACTGACAGCCAATGCCAATCCGCTCCCGTCACGAGAAGGACCGGTCATATGATTGGCATCATTAGTTAATCCCCAACCAGCCACTTCTCCTATTACCGATCTTTTTTCCAGGGATGCCCTGGTTTCACTCATCAGCAATATGAATCCCGCTGCTTCCCCAAGACTCAGGCCACCCCTGTTTTTGTCAAAGGGTCTCGCCATATCCTCATCCAGCGCCATTATCGAAGAGAACCCGGCAAAAACAAACTCGCTCACACTATCGCAGGCAACAATTAACACGCAGTCACGCTCGCCACTGCTAATCATTGCCGCCGCCCTGGCGATAGCAGCGCTTGATGATGCGCATGCTGCGGAAATAACCATCCCTGAGTGTTTTACACCGCTCAGACGTTCTACCTTGTTCAGCAAACAATCAAGACGACTGCCGGTGGCGTTCCCCACATCGTCCAGGATACACCGCTCCAAGATATCTATCTCTCCTACCGTGGTAGCCAAGATCAGAAACGAATCTTCGGGGATAAAATGAGCTGATCTCGTTAATAACGATCTTAACATCTGCATTACCAGGGACTCATCCTGAATGACCCTCAATCCAGGTACGATTGCGGCATTCCCTGTCCTGAAGTGTTTCGTTGAAAATCGATCCAAGCAGCTTATCGCTGTTTTTCCGGATAAAAGTCCATTCCAGCAGGCGTCAATACCCCAGCCATATGGAGTTACCATATCATAAGAAACAACGACCGGCTTCACTGAAGACATGCAAATTCTCCTGTTTCCCACCGTCTGCGGCATCGTTCTACAAGTTCCGGAGGAGCAATGTAAAAATCCCCGTTGACACGATCGGTAAACATCTGCACAGTATACCCCGTTGCAGAAATATTGCCGTTTTGTTTTATCATCGTGTACTCGATATTTAACCTGGCGCCTTCACACCACACCAACGAAGCCTTTATAGTAAATTCTTCTTCCAGAACAAGTGATTCGTAATAATCAATATGAAACTGCACGATCGGTGCGAGAAGGTTTGCTTCGAGATAGTCTTTGTACGAAAGACCACATTGTCTGCCAAGCTCAGCAAACCCTTCTTCAAAATAGACCGGGTACCTGCCGTGCCAGACAATCCCGGCAAGATCAACTTCACTGAAACTCACCCGCCTTTTTATAAGTACAACCAGAGGTTTTGGCGTACCTTCAATGCGTTTAAAATACCCTCCCTTTTTCCGCCGTATCATTGCTTTTCTCTGTATTCCTAATCTTCAAAACCCATTTTTAACTTTATTTCGGCAATTTTTTTGCAACCACTAGTTACCAATGCTTTCACTATAAATTCATTGTTGTTTTCCGCATGTTCCCGGCACTCAAAAACAAGTTCTTCCCTGCATGTAACAGTTGAAAAAAACTTTGCCGAGATAATCTCTTTTAACTTGATTTTCCTTTTATACCACGTCTGCATGATCACCATAACTGCTTGTATCTTGCAAACACCAGGCAAGACAGGTCTGCCAGGAAAATGTCCCTGAAAACCAATAAAACCATCCGAAAAGAGAAAGCGAGCGGTTACTATCCCTTCGGCAATTTCAGACAAATCCAACATGCACTCCTTGATTTCCTTAACAAGTCTATTCATACATGAAATTCCCGGCAGTCCTAGACATGCAATGACGGTTACTTTGTACCGTACATGCCTTTAAATCAATGGTAACAAAGAATTAAAACATTGAATTTTG
>JGI24724J26744_10003229_pt1 | contig 10617 bp, 8 predicted proteins | sample Cruoilmetagenom7_FD_26744 | JGI IMG/M metagenome (IMG submission 26744)
AATTTCATCAATAAAAATAATGCACGGTGCGCTTTTCTTTGCTTGCTCAAACATATCTCGAACACGCGAAGCACCTACACCAACAAACATTTCAACAAAATCAGAGCCAGAAATACTAAAAAACGGAACTTTAGCTTCACCTGCGATGGCTTTGGCCAATAGTGTTTTACCCGTACCAGGTGACCCGGACATTAAAATACCACGAGGTATCAAGCCTCCCAGCTTTTGAAATTTACTTGGGTCAGTTAAAAAATCAACGACTTCTCCAACCTCTTCTTTTGCTTCTTGAACACCAGCCACGTCCGCAAACGTCACTTTAATTTCATCTTCGTTCAGCAACTTTGCCTTGCTTTTACCAAAAGACATTGCACCGCGACCACCTGCACCGCCTGCACCGCCTTGCATTTGACGCATAAAGAAAATCCAAACACCAATCAACAATAGCATCGGAAACCAAGATATTAAAATTGACATAATCGCTGACTGTTCTTCAGGCGCTTTTGCAACAATCTCAACGCCATTTTTCAGCAAATCATCAACAAGGTGAATATCACCAGGGCTACGTGTTGTAAAGCGCTCACCTGAGGCTGTTTGCCCGATAATATTTGGCCCATCAATAGAAACTTTACTNACCTGACCGGCATTGACAGAATTAATAAACTGCGAATAACTTAAGGCNCTATTAGATGCTTGTTTTGACCCACCAAAATTATTAAATACAGACATTAATACGACGGCGATCACCACCCACATAATAATATTCTTAACCATTTCGTTCAAAGTACTACTCCCTTGTTATATTTACGACAGTATTAAAATCAGACTGTTATTTTTATGATTCGTTCAATACTGTATGGGGTTAGATTACTACAATTTCAAGCCCTTTGCCAAAAGGTAAACCTCCCGACTACGTGCACGTGACGCTTTAGGCTTACGAATAACAACCGTCACAAAAACCTTCTTAGCTTCTTTAACATACTGATCAAACCCCTCGCCTTGAAAAAGTTTTATCAAAAACGAACCATTGTTATTCAAGCTATTTTTTGCAAAATCTAGCGCTAATTCAGCTAAATACATAGATTTCGGCTGATCTATCGCTTTGCTACCACTCATATTTGGCGCAATATCAGACATTACGATGTCTATAGGTTGGTTATTAATTAAGTACTGTAATGTTTCAAAAACCTCATCATCACTAAAGTCACCCTTAATAAAGTCAACCCCGCTGATAGGTTCAATATCCAACAGATCTAATGCAATAACACGACCTTTTCCGGTTACTTTCTTCACCGCATATTCAGACCAGCCGCCTGGTGCAGCACCCAAATCCACTACAATTTGACTTGGCCTCAACAACCTATCTTTTTTATCAATTTCTTCTAGTTTAAAAACCGCTCGTGAACGCAAGCCCATTTGTTGAGCCTTTTTAACGTATTCATCGTTAAAGTGTTCATCTAACCACTTTTGTTTATTCTTATGTTTCGTCATACATTCGTATTGATGATTTTTATAATAACTGTCAATGCAAAGGTCTTGATAAAACTGAAACACCCTCTGCTTCCATTTAAGTGTAGAATGCGCGACCTAACCTAATAGCATTTTATTAAACATCATGGCATTATCAAACCCGCAAAAAAAGAAATTAAAATCGCACGCACACTCCTTAAAACCCGTTGTTCGTCTAGGCCAGTCAGGTTTGACAGATAATGTACTTGATGAAATTGAGTCTGCGATTGACCACCATGAGCTCATTAAAGTTAAAGTATCTGCCGATGATCGTGATGACAAAAAAGCAATCATTCAGAAAATTGCTGAAAAGACATCTTCAGAAGTTGTACAAAGCATTGGCTTTATGGCTGTGTTTTACAGAGAAAACAAAGACAAGAAGGCTTATTCGTAACGCACATCCATAATTTCGAACTCAGTAATACCACCGGGCGCTCTCACCTCGGCGATATCCCCTTCTTCCTTGCTAATCAGTGCTTTTGCAAAAGGAGACGCATAAGAAATTAAGTTTTGCTTAATATCCGCCTCATCTTCGCCAACAATCGTATAGACAATAACCTCTTCAGTCTCGATATTCTCAAGCTCAACGGTACAACCAAAAATCACTTTCCCTTTAGCGTCCATCGTAGAAACATCTATGATTTGTGCATTGCTCAATTTGCTTTCAATATCCCGAACCCGTGCTTCCACTAAACCTTGCTCTTCTCTAGCTGCATGATATTCAGCATTTTCTTTTAAATCACCGTGTGCACGTGCATCTGCAATTGCCTCAGTAATTCTAGGGCGTTTTACATTTTTTAATTCGTCCAGCTCGTCTTTTAAACTTTGCGCGCCCTTTTTAGTTAATGGTGTCTTACTCATAAATAGTCCTTAAAATTTTACTTTTTAGTGGCGTGACTGCAATGCGTGAAGCTCTCTCACTTCTTTTACAGTAATGTCCGCTAACGCATCAATCGTTGCTTTTGCTCCAGCAATGGTTGTGCAGTATGTCGCTTTGTTTTGTAGAGATTCACGGCGGATTGAAAAGGAATCCATAATCGCTTGCTTGCCTTCTGTGGTATTAACCACTAATTGAATACTTTCATTCTTAATCACGTCCACAATATGAGGCCGCCCTTCATTAACTTTGTTAACAATCTCACAGTCAATTCCAGCTGCATTGAGTGCTTCTGCGCTACCTCTGGTTGCTAATATTTGCTTACCACGTGAAACTAATGTTTTGGCTAAATCAACCATTTTCATCTTGTCAGCCTCTCTAACGCTGAACAAGACTTTATCTTCATTCGATAACTCTATACCAGCGGCACGTTGTGATTTACCGAACGCCTCTCCAAATGTTGCACCAACACCCATTACTTCACCCGTTGATTTCATTTCTGGGCCTAACAATGGGTCTACATTTGGGAATTTAACAAATGGGAAAACTGACTCTTTAACAGAAAAATAATCCGGAATAATTTCTTCAGTCGTGCCTTGTTCTGCCAATGATTGGCCTGCCATACAACGTGCGGCAATTTTAGCTAATGGGTAACCGGTCACTTTTGATACGAAAGGAACCGAACGTGATGCACGTGGATTGACCTCCAGTATATAAATATCATCACCTTTAATGGCGAACTGAATATTCATTAAACCAACCACGCCTAATTCACGCGCAAGCTCTTTAGCCTGTACACGCATTCTATCTTGTACATCTTGACTTAAATCAAACGGAGGTAATGAACACGCTGAGTCACCAGAGTGAACCCCGGCTTGCTCGATATGTTCCATAATGCCACCAATCAACAACTCNTCACCATCGAAGATGGCATCTACATCCACTTCAACCGCATCATCTAAGAAGCGGTCGAGTAAAACTGGTGAATCATTTGAAACACTCACCGCTTCGCGCATGTAAGTGCGTAACTCAGCTTCGTTATAAACGATTTCCATCGCCCTTCCACCCAACACATAAGAAGGCCTTACAACTAATGGGTAACCAATTTCTTCTGCTAAAAGAACGGCTTGTTCGGGTTCACGTGCCGTTCTATTTGGCGGCTGCAAAAGCCCCAACTTTTCGACTAATTGTTGAAAACGTTCGCGGTCTTCAGCTAAGTCAATCGCTTCGGGCGATGTTCCAATAATAGGTACACCAGCCGCTTCTAAATCTTCAGCCAGTTTTAAGGGTGTTTGACCACCGTATTGAACGATCACACCTTTTGGTTTTTCAATGTGTACAACTTCAAGCACGTCTTCCAGTGTTAACGACTCGAAATACAAACGATCAGAGGTATCAAAATCGGTTGAAACGGTCTCAGGGTTACAATTAATCATGATCGTCTCATAGCCGTCTTCGCGCATCGCCAACGCAGCATGAACACAACAATAATCAAATTCAATGCCTTGCCCAATTCGGTTTGGTCCGCCGCCTAACACCATGATTTTTTCACGGTCACTTGGTTGAGACTCACATTCCTCTTCATACGTTGAGTACATATACGCCGTAGGTGATGAAAACTCACCTGCGCAAGAATCAATACGTTTATATACAGGGCGAATATTCATGCCATGACGAGCCATTCTTACCGCACTTTCTTCAGCACCCAATAAGGTGGCTAAACGGGCATCAGAGAAGCCTTTTCGCTTCAAACGATACATAGTTGAATTATCGATAGACGCAAGCCCTTGATCTGCTAATGCCGTTTCTTCACTCAACAAGTCTTCAATTTGAACCAAGAACCAGCGATCTATCTTTGTTTGCTCAAAAATACTTTCTAAACCAAACCCTTTTCTAAAAGCATCCGCCAAATACCAAATACGATCCGCACCTGGCTGTTGAATCTCACGCCTTAAAACCGCATCAACACCGTCTTCATTCAAATCAACAATTGGATCTAAACCATTCATGCCTGTTTCAAGCCCACGTAAGGCTTTTTGTAGTGACTCCTGGAATGTGCGACCAACAGACATCACTTCGCCCACTGATTTCATCTGTGTGGTGAGACGATCATCTGCAGTAGGAAATTTTTCAAAAGTAAAGCGTGGGATTTTTGTAACAACATAATCAATTGACGGTTCAAATGAAGCAGGCGTAGCGCCGCCGGTAATTTCATTACTCAACTCATCCAAGGTATAACCAACAGCGAGTTTTGCTGCTACTTTTGCAATTGGGAAACCAGTTGCTTTTGAAGCCAACGCAGATGAGCGTGAAACCCGTGGGTTCATCTCAATTACAATCATCGCACCATTATCTGGGTTAATCGCAAATTGGACGTTAGAACCACCTGTATCTACACCAATTTCACGCAATACATCAATCGATGCATTACGCATAATTTGATATTCTTTATCCGTTAATGTTTGAGCTGGTGCAACAGTAATTGAGTCCCCTGTGTGCACACCCATTGGGTCAAAGTTTTCAATCGAGCAAATAATAATGCAGTTATCTTTATGGTCGCGAACAACTTCCATTTCATATTCTTTCCAACCTAAAACAGACTCTTCAATCAACAACTCATTGGTCGGTGAAAGATCTAAACCACGCTCACAAATTTCTACGAACTCTTCACGGTTGTAAGAGATACCACCACCACTGCCACCCATTGTGAAAGATGGGCGAATAATTGTTGGGAAACCAATATCATCAAGCGCTTCAAACGCTTGTTCCATGTTATGAGCAACAAAAGAACGTGGCGTTGAAAGACCAATTTTCGTCATCGCTTTTTTAAATAAATCCCTGTCTTCTGCCTTATCAATAGCCTCTTTAGACGCGCCAATCATTTCAACGTTATGCTTCGCAAGCACACCATGTCGATCAAGGTCCAACGCGCAATTAAGTGCTGTTTGGCCACCCATTGTTGGCAACAGAACGTCTGGCTTTTCTTTTTCGATGATTTTTTCAACGGTTTGCCAATCAACCGGCTCGATATAAATCGCATCAGCCGTCTCTGGATCAGTCATGATCGTCGCCGGATTCGAGTTCACCAAAATTACACGGTAACCTTCTTCTCTGAGCGCTTTACAGGCTTGCGTTCCAGAATAATCAAACTCACATGCTTGACCAATAACAATAGGGCCTGCACCTAATAACAAAACGGATTTTATGTCGGTTCTTTTTGGCATAATTCTCTTTATAAATTTTTATGGCTAATCGCCACGTGTACCCATAAGGGTGTAAATTTTATTTCGGCATTCAACCGTTTAGGTTAAGCCTTATTCGATTTCATCATCGCAGTAAATCGGTCAAACAAATAAACGATATCTTGCGGCCCTGGGCTTGCTTCTGGGTGCCCCTGAAATCCAAATGCTGGGCAATCTATACGTTCGATTCCTTGCAGACTCTTATCAAACAATGACACGTGCGTTGGTTTTAAGTTAGCAGGTAATGAAGTGGCATCGACAGCAAAACCGTGATTTTGACTAGTGATCATAACTCGCTGTGTTTCCAAGTCTTGTACAGGGTGGTTCGCTCCATGATGGCCAAATTTCATTTTCATCGTTGAGGCGCCGCTGGCTAATGCCAACAACTGATACCCTAAACAAATCCCAAAAACAGGCACTTTCTTTTCTAAAATAGTTTTAATGGCATCAATCGCATAATCACAGGGTTCTGGATCGCCGGGGCCATTGGATAAAAACACGCCATCCGGTGACATAGCTAACACCTCTGCCGCTGGTGTTTTCGCTGGTACGACATGAACATCACAACCTGACTCGACTAATAACCTAAGAATATTACGTTTAACCCCAAAGTCATACGCAACAACCTTAAAAACTGTTTTCTTCGTCGTGGCGCTTTGTGTTTTATCTAATTGCCAAACTGAGTCCGTCCAATCATAAGGTTTTTCAACCGTTACTAATTGTGCAAGGTCAAGTCCTTTAAGTGATGCAGCCTCTTTTGCTGAGACTAACGCAAGCGCCTCATCAACATCCGAACCAGCAACAATACAGCCGCGTTGAGCACCTTTCTCGCGAAGAATTCGCGTCAGTTTACGTGTATCAATATCAGCAATTGCAATAATATTGTTTCTCGTTAAGTAAGCTGATAACGATTCTTCAGAACGCCAGTTACTGTGTAGCAACGGCAAATCCCTAATAACCAAACCGCGCGCATGAACAGCCGTTGATTCTTCATCTTCAGCATTCACACCTACATTTCCGATATGCGGATACGTTAGCGTTACTATTTGATGTGAATAGGATGGATCGGTGAGAATTTCTTGGTAACCCGTCATCGACGTATTAAAAACGACTTCGCCTGTCGTAAGACCTTGAACGCCAATTGATTGGCCATGAAAAACAGTACCGTCTTCGAGAACCAGTATCGCTGTGTCAGACAAATTACACCACCTTTAGATATGCAAAACGGGAAGAACCTTTAGTGGCACTACCCGTTTTGATTGTTAATATGTATGACCGGTGATTTTACTGGATTAAGTACCTAATTGTCCATTGCAACGCGAGCATATTTTTACCGTCTTATCGAGCTACATCCAATGATCTAGATAAATACGCATTCATCAATAATGTTGGATCTTCTTTAAGCTTTTCTTTCCACTCACCTAAAGGTACTTCTGATTGTATTAAGCCACGCATAACACCGATAAAATCCGTACGGCCAACGGTAATGGCACCCACTAATAGATCATCTTTAAAATTCAAGCGTATGTACTTATAGTTTTCGTTATCCAACAAAGTCGCACTTTCACCACCTTCTACACCACCCCAACTACCAAATGAGGTAGAAACCAAGCCAGATGTATCAAGAACATTCATACTCAAACTGCCCTTGTATGTAGAGTTTCCACCCATCATATTTACCGCGGCTATCCGCCCATGATCAACCGCTGTTGGCTGAATCGCATGCACTGAATTCCCGCCTGTTGAGAAATCTGGCCCTTGAGCAACGTCGCCCGCCGCATAAATATCTTCCACATTCGTATGGAGGCCTGCATCAACAAGAATGCCATTATCTGTTTCAATGCCACTGCCTTCTAAAAACTCAATGTTTGAATAAACGCCCGTTGCAACAATGATCAAATCGAACTCTGTCAAACTATCGTCATCACGCTTTAACGCTGGTCCAGGCTCAATTGACTTAATGCTACTCGGAAGAATCATATCGACTCCTTTCGCCTCACACCATGACTGAATCATTTTGCCAGCCGTTTCATCCATCATACGACTGACCATAAAGCCGGTACGGCCCAGCATTACGGTAAGATCAACCCCTTTTTTAAGCATTGCTTCAATGATAATAGAAGCCACAAATCCAGCACCCAACAGTGCTACTTTTGATCCTGGTTTAATCGAATCAAGGATTTGCCGCCCATCTTCTAGCGTCCAACAATTCACAACGCCAGCTGTATCTGACCCTGGGAAAGGGCAGTTCGCTGGGCGAGAACCCGTCGCTATCATCAGCTTGTCATACTCGTACACGTCACCATTATCAATGGTTACCTGATGATTTTCAGAATCAACTTTTTCAACCTTTGCGAAAACATGATTAATGTTCATGCCTTCAAAATGACCATCTGTTTTTCTAAGATGCGTGCCCGTATCTTCGATCATCCCACTTAGGTAGTATGGTAAAGCCATCCGCGAATACGGTGACTCTTTTTCTTGCCCAATCATTGTAATTGAACAATATGCATCAGCCTTCCTAAGGGTCTCTGCAGCTCTCACAGATGCGGGGCCAGCACCAATCAGTACGTACCTTTTTATATTAAATGAAGCCTGTGCCGGCTCAACTGTTTCAGCTTGTAACATTTCTTTACTCTCCTGTTCGTCGGGGGATGGGGCCGTTTCTTTATATGGCGAACCAAAACCTAACATTGATGCTATTTTACAAAAAATACCCATTGTTAATCTCCCCGAATTTTGAATTATTTTTATACCGGCATTCGCTCTAACTTAGTACTGCTTTAAATATTAACAGAAAATCATTCATACGAAACCAGCTTTTAATTTTTCAAGCCCAACACGTTTTGCATGTCATACAATCCTGCAGATTGACCTGAAACCCAACAAGCGGCTCTGATCGCTCCCGTGGCAAACGTCATCCTACTGGTCGCCTTATGACTGATTTCAATACGCTCACCCTCATCCGCAAACATAACTGTATGTTCACCAACAATATCACCCGCTCTTATCGTTGAAAAACCAATCGTTCCATCTTCGCGTTCACCGGTAATTCCTTCACGTGCATAGACCGCACAATCATCTAACTTCTTACCCATCGCATTAGCAACCACCTCACCCATTTTAAGTGCCGTACCAGATGGCGCATCCACTTTATGTTTATGATGTGCCTCGATCACTTCAATATCCACAGACTGNCCAATCGCTTTTGCCGCTAATTCGAGAAGCTTTAATGTCACATTAACGCCAATTCCCATATTCGGAGCAAANACGATCGGTATTGATTTAGACGCCGATGCTATTTGATCTTTTTCCTCATCAGTAAAACCCGTTGTGCCAATTACCATTGCTTTTTTATTAGCTTCACAAAAAGCCAATTTTTCCAAACATGCTTCAGGTCGTGTAAAGTCGACTAAAACATCAAACTTGGACGTTTGATTTTCAAATTCTGAAGTGACTTGAACTTGCTCACTAGCTAAACCAGCAATCTCACCTGCATCTTTACCGAGTGCTGGAGAGCCATCACGCTCAATAGCAACACCAAGTGTTGCCAATTCATTTTGCTGACAAGCCTTAATTAAATTAAGGCCCATTCGGCCACTAGCACCAGATATTGCTATTTTTGCCATCTTTTTCCCTTATCACCGTCACTTAAACCGCTTACACGTTAGCGATCATTATTCTTTTTAATTTACTCTTTAACTAAATTACGACTTCATCTTATCAAAAAAACTTTTAACACCGCCTAACCAAGAATGTTCTTGCGGATTATGCTTTGTACCACCTGTTTTAAAAGATGCTTCTAATTGCTCAACCAGTGTTTTCTGTTCAGCTGTCAAATTCACAGGGGTTTCGACGCTAACACGACACATTAAATCACCAACNGGACCACCTCTTACTGGTTTCACCCCTTTTCCACGCAATCTAAATAATTTNCCTGTTTGTGTTTCTGCCGGAATTTTTAATTTAACCTTTCCAGACAGAGTAGGCACCTCAAGCTCTCCACCAAGCGCCGCAGCCGCAAAACTAATCGGCATATCACAATATAAGTTTGCACCATCACGGGTAAAAATAGCGTGATCACGAACATTGACTTGAACATATAAATCACCGGCAGGCCCACCATGATCACCNGCTTCACCTTCACCACCTAGGCGAATACGATCACCTGTATCTACGCCTGCTGGAATTTTAACTGCCAACGTTTTTTGTTCTTTTGTCTTACCCGTACCACGACACTTTCCACATGGATCTTTGATTTGCGAACCTGAACCATGGCAAGTTGGGCAAGTCTGCTGAACAGAAAACATACCCTGCTGCATACGTACTTGACCGTGACCCGCACACGATGAACAAACACCTGACTTACCACTTTTTGACCCCGTACCCTTACAGCCCGTACAGCTAACAGATGTCGGTATCTTAATTTTGGTCTCCATACCAGAAACCGCATCTTCCAAAGATAAGTCTAGGTTATAACGTAAATCTGCACCACGAGTAACTTGGCTACGATGGCCTCCACCTCCACCGCCAAAGATATCACCGAACACGTCACCAAACACATCACTAAAGGAGTCACCACCAGGATGACCTCTACCACCACCCATCGATTGGTCGACACCCGCATGGCCAAATTGGTCATAAGCAGCGCGTTTTTGTTCATCGCTTAAAATCGCATACGCTTCTTGAATATCTTTAAATTTTTCTTCAGCTTCTGGGTTGTCGGTATTTCTATCCGGGTGATACTTCATTGCTAAACGTCGATATGCTTTCTTTATTTCGCGCTCACTTGCATTACGAGCAACGTCTAGTGTTTTGTAAAAATCTGCTTTTTCCATAATTCTCAAATCTTGAATACGTCAAAGCCACCGATAAATCGGCGGCTATGTCGCAGCCCTATATCGGGCTATATTTAAGTAACTTAAAACCTAAGTTTTAAGGCTTATTTCTTATCGTCTTCTTTTACTTCTTCAAATTCAGCATCAACGACAT
>JGI24724J26744_10003233_pt1 | contig 10612 bp, 7 predicted proteins | sample Cruoilmetagenom7_FD_26744 | JGI IMG/M metagenome (IMG submission 26744)
CAGAACGGTCCGCGATGGTCACGGGCGACAAATCTTGCTTTTCCAACACATCCAGCTTGGTGCGGAAATACTGCAGCGCGATTGGCTGCGCAATATCCGCCAACTCATGCGCAAATGCGCAAAGTGCCTCGTTTTTCAGGGCTGCTGGTGTGGTTTGCATGGTTTTCCCTCATTTGGACGACCCAATGCGCCATTGTCGCGCCCGGATGCAATTAGCCATAGACAAAACCCAAAAAAATGCAAGACTACACAAATACCCACAAAACCCGGCAGGTGGATNCTCCNCTGCCGNNNGGGTGNANACCANAAGAACGGCTCNAAGGCCGCTGCCCGCCCACCACCGCCGTGGGCACCCGACAACAAGGAGATGACCATGACTGTTTTCAAAATGACCGCATCGCTTTTGGCGCTTGGCATGGCGCTGCCCGCCGCCGCCGGCGAGCTTACGATCTATACCGCGCTTGAAGAGGAAGAGCTGGCCGCCTACACCGAAGCGGCGCAAAAGGCCCTGCCGGATGTAGAGCTGAACGTGCTGCGCCTGTCCACCGGCAAGCTTGGTGCACGCATTCTGGCCGAGGCCGGTAACCCGCAGGCCGATGTGATCTGGGGCTGGGCCGTGACGGCAATGATGGACCCGCGCGTACTTGAGATGATGACGCCCTATGCGCCTGCGGGCGTTGAGGTGCTGCCCGACCGTTTCCGCGATCCCGATGACCGCTGGTATGCGCCCATCGGCTATATGGGTGCGTTTTGCGTGAACAAACCCCGGCTTGAGGAAAAGGGCCTGCCCATGCCGACAAGCTGGGCCGATCTCGAACAAGAGGGGTTCAAGGGCGAAGTTCTGATGCCTGATCCCAACTCGTCGGGCACGGGGTATCTGCACGTCAACGCGGTGCTGCAAAGCATGGGAAAAGAGGCCGGCTGGGCACAGCTTGAGGCGGTCGACCCGAATATGGCGCAATACACCTCGTCCGGGTCCAAGCCCTGCAAATCCGCCCGCGTCGGGGANTATACGGTTGGNATTTCGCTGGCCTTCACGGCAATGCAATCGATTCAGGAAGGCTATCCGCTGGCCATGGTCTTTCCCGAAGGCGGCGTCGGCTATGAGCTTGAGGCCAATGGCATTCTGTCCAGTTCCGACAATGTCGGGGACGCGCAAAAGTTCCTTGACTGGACCATGTCGGACGAGGCCATCGCGCTCTATGGTGCCTATAAGGCCCTGGTCACCGTGCCGGGCGTTGAAGGCTCCAAAGCCGCCAAGGCGGCGGGGCTGCCTGCGGATATCGGCACCGTTCTAGCCGATGTCGATTTCGACGCCTCTGCCAAACAACAGGTCGAGGTCAAGGCCGAATGGCGCGAGCGCTTCGGTCGCTAAGACCGGTTACCCCGTGACGGCGGGGTGATCCGCCGTCACGTTATCACCACAAAGCCCCCTGCAAGCACCGGAAGATCCCAGATGTATCTTAGCGTCGAGAACGCAACCAAGACGTTCGGAAAATTCACCGCCCTCGATGACGTTTCGATCAGCATCGAGAAAGGCGAATTCGTCTGCCTTCTGGGACCGTCGGGCTGTGGCAAAACCACGCTTTTGCGGATCATCGCCGGGCTGACCGAAACCGACGCGGGCACGGTCAGCGTCGAGGGCGAAACGCTATCGAACCTGCCTGCGCGCAAGCGTGGCTTTGGCATCGTGTTTCAATCCTATTCATTGTTTCCCAACATGACCGTGGCCGAGAACATCGGCTATGGCCTCAAAATCCGCGGCGCCCCGGGCGATCGTATCGCGGCACGGGTCCGCGAGTTGCTTGACCTGATCAAGATGCCGACCCTGGCCGACAAGTTTCCCGCGCAGCTGTCGGGCGGTCAGCAACAGCGCATCGCCCTGGCCCGCGCCATCGCGGTTGACCCGCGTGTCCTGCTGCTGGACGAGCCGCTTTCGGCCCTCGATGCCAAGGTGCGCGCCGATCTGCGCGGCGAAATCCGGCATCTGCAACGCAGCCTTGGCATTCCCACCCTGATGGTGACCCACGATCAGGAAGAGGCGCTTGCACTGGCCGACAAGATCATTTGCATGAACCACGGAACCGTCGTGCAGGCCGGCCCCCCCGAGGATCTCTATCACCGGCCGGCCACGCGATTCGTGGCCGATTTCATGGGCACGAGCAATCTGATCGAAACCGATGTGATCCGCCGGGTTCAGCCGAGGTTGTTGCAGACCCGCCCAAACGGGGCGGATGCAGAGTACATCGCCTGTATCCGACCCGAACATATCGACCTGACGCCCGATCCGGATGGCCCCGCCACCGTGCGGGACATCAGCTTTCTTGGAAATCTCAAGCGGCTCGACCTCGATAGCCCGCTTGGCCCGCTTCAGGTGGAAACCCATGGTGTGGACATGTTTAGCCCCGGTGACCGCCTGTCGCTCGGAATTGCGCCGGACCACTGTGTCTGGGTCCGCGATGACCTGACCGGAGCCGGGGCATGACGCAGGCCACCCTGCCCCGGCCCATCCCCTCGCGCGGCGCAAAATCCGCCCGCTTCGATGGCGACAAAGCCCTTGCGCTGATCTGTGTCGGCGTTCCCCTCCTGGGGCTGGTGCTGTTCTTTCTATATCCGATGGCGATTGTCTTTCTGCGCTCCATCACCACGGTTGACGGTGCATATGGCCTGTCGAATTATGCCGAGGTGCTCGGCTCTTCCGGGTTCTGGCGGGCAACCCGCCATTCCATGGTCATGGGCGGGGCAACCACCCTGCTCAGCGTCACCCTTGGTTTCATCATCGCGCATGGCCTCTATCGCTGTGCCTTTCGCGGCAAGCGCCTGATCCGGGCGGTGATTATCCTGCCGCTGCTTGCGCCCTCGCTTGTGCAGGCGCTCGGGTTGATCTTCCTGCTGGGGCGCAACGGTCTGGTGAACCAGATTTTCGGCATCGAGATGGAGATCTATGGCTTTTGGGGGCTGCTGATCGCCAACACGCTTTATGCCCTTCCACAGGCGGTCATGATCATCGGGGCGGCGCTGGTTCTGCTGGATGCGCGAACCTATGAGGCCGCCGAGGTCATGGGGGCCTCGCCATTGCTTCAGTTCCGCGATCTGACCCTGCCTGCCGCGCGCTTCGGCATTCTGAATGCCGCCTTCGTGGTGTTCATCATCACCATCACCGATTTCGGCAATGCTGCGGTGATCGGCGGCGATTATTCGGTGCTGGCCACCGAGATCTATGCGCAGGTGATCGGACAGCGCAACTTCAATATGGGTGCCGTCGTGGGGATCATGCTCTTGCTGCCCACCGTTGCGGCCTATGCCATCGAACGCCGCGCGATGCGGCTTCAAGGGCGCCAGCCCGCCAATGCACAACGATTTGTACCAAGCTTTGCACCGCTGCGCGATCTGCCGATGGCGGGGCTCAGCCTACTGATCTGTCTGGCCGTCCTGTCGGTGATCGCCATCGTGTTCTACGCCAGCTTCGTGCGCCTTTGGCCCTACAATATGTCCCTGACCCTCAAGCATTACAACATCACCCTCGCGGGCGGATATTCGTCGCTGTGGGTCACGACATGGATATCGCTGGCGGCGGCGGCGGGCGGCACCTTTCTGGTGTTTCTGCTCGCTGTCGGGCTACGGCGCGCGCCCGCGATTCTGGTGCAGCCGTTGCAGGTGCTGGCGGCCATGCCGGCGGCCGTGCCGGGGATGGTTCTGGGCCTTGCTTATATCCTGACCTTCAATTCCACGGCCACGCCGCTTTATCTGCTCTATGGCACGGCGGCCCTGATCGGGATCGTGAATTTCTATCATTATCACACACAGGCCTTTCTGACGGTGATGACAGGGTTTCGCCAATTGCCCGAAGCACTTGAAGAAGCCGCCAGCAGCCTTGGGGCGGGTCTGGGGCGGGTGGCGGTCAACATCATCGCGCCCTTTGTTGCGCCAATGCTGATCTCGGTGTTTTTCTTTCTGTTCATGCGCTCGATGGTGACGCTGTCGGCTGTGGTGTTTCTGACGACGCCTGATCTCTCGGTGGCTGCCGTCACGATCATGCGGCTCGACGATGCCGGGCTGACATCGCAGGCCGCGGCCTTTTCCTGCGCCGTGATGGCGGTGGTTGTGGCGGCGCTTTTCGGCATGAAGGCGGTGCTGGCCTATCTGGGCCATCGCACAGGCAGCGGATCGGTCGGATAGCATGTGGTCAAAACAGCGACACCGCCGCATTCTGGCAATGCTGGAGGCGAACCAGCAGATTTCAGCCGGCGATCTGGCGCAGGTTCTTGGGGTCTCCCGCGAAACCGTGCGGCGCGATCTCGTCGATCTGGAAAGCGACGGCGCGGTGGACCGGGTGCATGGCGGCGCGGTTCTGCGCCAGTCGGGGGGCGAGGCGCCGTTTGAAAAACGCCGCACCGCGCAAACCCGCGCCAAGCGTGATATCGCGCGCAAGGCGGCCTCGCTGCTCATGCCGGGCTGTTCNATCTTCGTGGANGCCGGCACCACCACCTCGATTTTCGCNCAGGCCCTGGCCAAGCTGTCGGATGTAACCGTGATCACCAATTCCTTNGAGATTGCCGCCACGCTTCAGGGGGCTGGCTCTCGCATTGACCTGTTGCTTTTGGGCGGTCGCGTNATGAGTGACGTGCCCGCCACCTATGGCGAGCTTACCCTGTCGGAAATCCAGCGGTTCAATGTGGACATGGCCTTTATCTCTCCGGTTGCCGTCGAGGCGACGCAGGGGGCTTTCTCGTTCGACCTGCATGAAGCCGAAATCGCCCGCGCGATGACAAGACAGGCGATTGAGACGATCCTGCTGGTCGATCACACCAAGCTTAATCAGAAAAGCCGTGTGAAAATCTGCCCCATCGACAGCGTGACAACCATCATCACCGATAAATTCGCGACCGCCGATGCCATCGCCCCCTTTCAGGCGTCAGATCTGCGGATGCTGAGCTGATCGGAACTGAAGATATCCGGCAACGCATTGGTGTAACGGCGGCCTTTTCTCACCGCCCTGGGCTTGGCGGCCTTGCCATGTGGCGCTATCACGGTCCTTCGACCACATGAAGGAGCCCGCCATGATTGCCGCCGCCGATCGCATTGCCCGCACGATTGCCACCGATATCGGCGCCCGCCCAGAGCAGGTCACGGCGACGGTCGCCTTGCTGGATGGCGGCGATACGGTGCCCTTTGTCGCGCGCTATCGCAAAGAGGTCACCGGCGGGCTTGACGACACGCAGTTGCGCAAGCTGGCCGAGCGGCTGGAGTATCTGCGCGATCTGGAGAAGCGTCGCGCCAGCATCGTCGCTGAGATCACATCGCAGGGCAAGCTGACCGACGCCCTTGCCCGTGCGATTGCCGGGGCCGATACCAAATCGGTGCTCGAAGACCTTTACCTTCCGTTCAAACCCAAGCGGCGGACCAAGGCGATGATTGCCCGCGAAAACGGGCTGGAGCCGCTGTTGCATGACATCCTTGCGGATCGCGCCGCCGATCCTGTTGTTCTGGCGCAGGCCTATGTCACCGAGACGGTGGCGACCCCAAAGGATGCGCTGAACGGCGCGCGCGATATTCTTGTCGAAACCTTGGGCGAAAACGCCAGCTTGCTGGGCCGTCTGCGCGAGGTCATGCAGAAAGAGGCGCTGATCACCGCCAAGGTAAACACCGGCAAGGAAGAGATCGGCGCNAAGTTTTCCGACTATTTCGACCATAGCGAAAAATGGGCGNCGATCCCGTCNCACCGGGCGCTGGCCATCCTGCGCGCNTCNAAAGAAGAGATCGTGACCCTCAATATCGCGCCAGAGCCGGANACCGGCCTGCCTCGCGTGATTGGCATTGTCACCGCGGAGATTGGCATTCGCGGCGAAGCTCCGGGCGACATCTGGCTGCGCGAGGTCGCGCGTTGGGCATGGAGCGTCAAGCTTAGCCTGGCGATGTTCATGGATCTGATGACCGATTTGCGCCGTCGCGCCCATGACGCCGCGATTGACGTTTTTGCCCGCAACCTGCGCGATCTGTTGCTGGCCGCGCCCGCCGGTGCGCGCGCGACATTGGGCCTTGATCCGGGTATCAGGACAGGCTGTAAGATTGCCGTCGTGGATGAGACCGGCAAGCTCTTGGACACGGCAACCATCTATCCGTTCCAGCCCCGCATGGATGTGCGCGGCGCAGAACACACCCTGACCGGGATGATCGCCAAACACGGCATCGCCCTGATCGCCATCGGCAATGGCACGGCGAGCCGCGAATCCGAACGATTGGTGGCCGATGTGATCAAGCGCCTGCCCGCAGGCAGCCCGCGCCCCACCCCGGTGATCGTGTCAGAGGCCGGGGCCTCGGTCTATTCCGCGTCCGAACTCGCGTCGCAGGAATTTCCCGATATCGACGTGTCGCTTCGCGGGGCGGTCTCCATCGCCCGCCGCTTGCAGGATCCTCTGGCCGAATTGGTGAAAATCGAACCGCAAGCAATTGGTGTCGGCCAGTATCAGCATGACGTGGATCAGCGGCGTCTGGCGCAATCGCTTGCCGCCGTAGTCGAGGATGCGGTGAACGCGGTTGGGGTTAACCTCAACATGGCCTCGGCACCGCTCCTGGCGCATATCGCGGGTCTTGGGCCGTCGCTGGCGCAGGCCGTTGTGGCGCACCGCGATGCCAATGGNCCGTTTGCCAGTCGCAAGGCCCTGCTCAAGGTGCCGGGTCTTGGGCCNAAGGCGTTTGAGCAATGCGCGGGGTTCTTGCGGATCACCGAAGGANCAGAGCCGCTCGATGCCTCCTCGGTTCACCCCGAGGCNTATGGCGTGGCGCGCAAGATNGTGCAGGCCTGTGGGCGCGATATCCGCGCGATCATGGGCGATAGCAGCGCNCTTGCAGGCCTGCGCGCCGAACAATTTGTCGACGACAGCTTTGGCTTGCCCACCGTGCGCGACATCTTGAGCGAGCTTGAAAAGCCGGGCCGCGACCCGCGCCCGACCTTCAAGACCGCCACCTTTGCAGAGGGCATCGACAGCATCACCGACCTCAGGCCCGGCATGTCGCTCGAGGGCACAGTCACCAACGTTGCGGCCTTCGGGGCCTTTGTCGATATCGGCGTGCATCAGGACGGGTTGGTGCATGTCAGCCAGCTTGCGGATCGCTTTGTCAAAGACCCTCATGAGGTGGTGAAAGCCGGCGATGTGGTGCGTGTACGGGTCACCGAAATCGACGTGCCGCGCAAACGCATCGGCCTGAGCATGCGCAAGGACAGCGACGCCAGCCCGCCGTCGCGTCGACGCGAGGCGGAAAAGCCGAAATCGCCCCGTGCGGCAAAACCCGCAACCGCACGGCCGCCCGAAGCCAAGAGCCAGGGGGCATTGGGGGCCGCCCTGGCAGATGCGATGAAACGTCGGCCCAAAGGGACCTGAACCGAAATGCGCCGTTTTGAGGTATTGGCCGCGCCGGTGCGTCAATGCCTATGGTCAGCCGCCTGTTCTGCCGCTACCGTCGTCGCATGGCGCAGCTTCTCATTGTCTATCACTCGCGCACCGGCGGCAGCCAGCAGATGGCGCAAGCCGCCTTTGAGGGCGCCCGCAATGAGGCCGGGACATCCCTCAAACCCGCCGATCAGGCCGGGCCGGATGATCTTCTGGCCGCCGATGGGTATCTCTTCTGCGCGCCGGAAAACCTGGCCGCGCTCTCCGGGGTCATGAAAGATTTCTTTGATCGCTGCTATTATCCGGTTCTGGGCCGGATCGAGGGGCGCGCCTATGCTCAGATGGTCTGTGCCGGGTCTGACGGTGAAAGCGCGGCGCGCCAGACTGCCCGCATCGCACAGGGCTGGCGGCTGCGCGCGGTTCAGGAGCCACTGATCCTCTGCACCCACGCCCAGACCCCCGAGGCGATCCTTGCCCCCAAGACCATCCCCGAGCAAGAGCTTGNGCAATGCCGCGAGATCGGNCAGGCGCTGGCGGCCGGTCTCGCCATGGGGNTGTTCTGATGGCGAAACTCGGCATTTCCACTTTCACGAAACCCCGCTAAGGTTTTGCTATGCAGACTGANTTGACGCAAATTTTTGTCCTGCTGGGGACTGTGTTCGCGCTTCTTGTCTGGGGCCGCATTCGNTACGANCTTGTCGCCTTCGGCGCCTTGATCATCGCCGCCACGCTTGGGCTTGTGCCAACCGAGGATGTCTTTTCGGGGTTCGGACATTCGGCTGTGGCCATCATTGCATTGGTCCTGATTGTCAGTCGCGGGCTGTCGTCCTCCGGCGCCGTCGAGCTTATTGCCGACAGACTCATCGACCCCGAGCGCCCGCTTCCGTTGCATATTGCCGCTGTCGCGGCTCTGGCGGCCGGTTTGTCGGCGATTATCAACAACGTCGCCGCATTGGCGCTTTTGATGCCACTTGATCTTGAGGCCGCCAAGAAAGCCAAGCGCGCCGCCGGGCAAACCCTGATGCCGCTCTCTTTTGCGACAATTCTTGGCGGTATGATCACGCTGATCGGGACGCCGCCGAACATCGTGATCTCGGAATATCGCCAGGGCGCCNTGGGCGAGCCGTTCAGGATGTTTGACTTTGCCCCTGTCGGGATTGCCGTGGCCATCGCCGGAATTGCCTTTGTTTCGCTTGTCGGCTGGCGNTTANTGCCATCGCGAACCTCGTTGCTGGACACCGAAAGAGAGATCAGCAAAGGCCGCTATGTGGCCGAACTCCGCATCGCAGAGCAAGCCGTCAAAGACGGCATGGTGGTCGGCGATCTTTACCCAAAGGCAAACGATGCCGATGTCCATATTCTTGGTCTTATCCGCCGCGGCAAGCGAATCCGCGGTCTGGCGCATCGCGAAGAGTTGCGGGCCGGGGACTTTCTGGTCGTCGAAGGCGATCCCAAAGCGATCGAGGCCTTCATGGGCCAGGCAGGGCTTGATTTTGCCGGGTCTGAAAAACACGAAGGCGGCGTCGTGGCGCCGGGCCTGACCCTCTCGGAGGCCATCGTGCCCGACGGCGCGCGGATAGCCGGGCTAACGGCGCGCAGCCTGAACCTCTTGCAGCGTCACTCGGTAACGCTCCTCGGGGTAGCGCGCGGTGGAAAAAGTTTTCAGGACCGCGTGCGCCTTCTTCCGATCCGGGCCGGCGATGTCCTGCTGCTGCTTGGGCCGCCAGACCGCGTTGCAGCCGCCACGGAATGGCTTGGTGTGCTATCGCTTGAAGGTCGCCAAACCGAAGTNATCCAGCGCAGCAAGGCGGGCCTGTCGATTGGNNTGTTCATGGTTGCGGTCGCCCTGGCGGTGTTCGAGGTCATTCCTCTGTCGGTGGCGCTTAGCGGTGCNGTGATCGCCTATGTCGTGCTGGGCCTTGTCGGTGCNCGCGAGGTTTATACCTCGGTGGAGTGGAAAGTCATCGTTCTTCTTGCCAGCCTGATTCCTCTGGCCGAGGCGTTTGAGCATTTCGGCGGCGCAGATCTGATCGCCAACCAGATTGTCAACCTGAGCGAGGGCTATCCGGCATGGGTGTCGCTGGTCGCGCTGATGGTGGTGACGATGACGCTGTCGGATTTTCTGAACAATGTGGCAACGACGCTGATCGCGGCCCCGATCTCGATGTCGATCGCATCGGCGACCGGAACAAACCCCGACACCTACCTCATGACGGTCGCGGTGGCCGCATCCTGCGCCTTCCTTACCCCTATCGGACATAAGAACAACACTCTCATACTGGGCCCCGGCGGATATCGTTTTGGCGACTACTGGCGTATGGGTCTGCCACTTGAGGCCATCGTTGTCTGCGTTGCTGTTCCAACCATACTCGTGGTCTGGCCGCTATAGGGCGATCCGAAAATGGCATTGGCGACCTCGCATGGTAAACCCCTGCTTGATTTGACGTTTTCCCGCCGAAACCCTGCGCCGCACTTGCCTGCCCCACACTCTGGTCCTGGCGGCAGGGGCGTCACTCATACTTCACGCAGACATTGCAACCCTGCCCCCTTGGGCACGCGACACTACTCTCAATCTCTTGCCGTCGTCATTCAGGATCAAACCGGGATGCGACGCCTTCCGGGAGTCTGTCTGACGCCCAACTCTCGGTCGCAAGCTCGTAAACCGGTGCGATCGCAGCGTTGAGAATGTCTTCGGGGGCGTCAAGGCCGCGCAGGGGATTGTCGTGAAAGAGATAGACCCGCGACAGGAATTTCTCGAATTCCAACGAACTTTCCCCATAGCGCTCGCCATTTCCGCTGGTTGNNACCACGACGCCGCCGCCCCAGTCCTGACCGCTGTCATTGTTTGGATTGTAGAAATACACGCGCATCCTGCCGTTCTGATCTTNCGCAACGCGCAGGATCGCGATCGCGTGCCAGCCGACAAACTGCTGGTTCGGATCGGTCACCGCAATCCCGGCGGGCTGTGGATGGCTCACCGGGATATCGCCGTTGTGGTGCGGGTGGTATATGGCAAAGAAGCGGCGAAGAAAGATGTCGTAATCTGCGAGATTGCCGGTCGCCACATCAACGGCAACCGCGCAGTCGCGCAATACCCACCAGCCATGAAACTGGGGGCTGATCGGGTTGCCGTCGAACTGCATCAGGACAGTATCGAACTCGGACGCCTGCGAGACAAGGTGCAACAGATAGTCAGGCTCGATCAAGGCCCACATCGCGAT
>JGI24724J26744_10003234_pt1 | contig 10611 bp, 9 predicted proteins | sample Cruoilmetagenom7_FD_26744 | JGI IMG/M metagenome (IMG submission 26744)
TGCCAAGCCGCCGAAAGTCTGATTGTTTAATTAAGGCAAGCAGACAGCAAAAAAACCGAAGACATCTGAGCATCATCGCAGAAGAATACGGAAGCGGGAAGCGGATACGGCACAAGCCCATATCCGCTTTTTTTATCGGGAAAATGGGAAGAGAAAAAGGAGACCAGTAATGAGTTCAAAAAAACGTAGTAAAAATCACTTGACCACCTTGATGAAGTATGTTGTCCTGCTATGCATATTCGCTATACTAGGCAGCACGGCGGCATGTAGTTTGCCGTTCAAAATCGTCCCGAATACTCAAGAAGAAGGACCACCTCCTGAAGAACATTGGGAAGAAGGTCAACCTCCACCTGAAGAACATTGGGAAGAAGGTCAACCCCCACCGGAAGAGCACATGCCCGGCGAGGAGCCACCCCCTGAACCACCTCCAGGCGAGGAACCACCACCCCCTGAACCACCTCCAAGCGAACCACCACCCCCACCTCCCGCACCGCCATCTGGCGGCGGAGGCGGCGCTTTCACAGCCGACGTGTCTGTTACCGACATATACCCCGGCAATCAGCCGCAGGGGCAGTTCCATGTACGCATCACAAACCACGGTCCAGACACTCTGAATAATGTTACCGTGCCTGTCGTCTGCCAATACGAGCGGACTGACAAGAACACCAAAGCCCAGAGCGCCCAGAGTGCCACCATATCCGTTTCATTGAGCATGAAACCCGGCGAGCAAATGAGCTTTCCAACCACGCTCACCCTGGATACAAACGTCTTTGAATATCTGGTTGCCTGCGAAGTACAGCCCAACTTCAACGACCCCAACCCGGGTAACAATAATTTTAATGAGCCGATCTATTAAATTTGCCAGATATATCAGGCCATCGGCATTTTTAAAAGCCTTATGTTGTTAGTTTTATAGTGCATCCAGGCACATTTATGCCTGGATGCACTTTAGNTAACCAACAAACCATAGCCGATTATTTCAAATTAATTGAGAGATCGCCACACCTTGCTTTGCAGGGTTCGCCTCTCCTTGTCTCTTATGCACCTTGATAGCGCTATGAGCCGTGGATCCTCGCATTCTCCTCTTGGAGAATTTTCGGATGACATGATCTCTGAGATGGTGCGTTGGGAACGCACCCTACAGACTTCTCGTAAAAAATTACAATCCTAAACAACAATTCAGGATGACAGGCACTGGAGGGGGGTGTTGGGAGATAATGTTTAAGGAAGATACTTCGTACATAAGTAAGAGGGGAGATTGCCATGCTGAGCGTAGTGAAGCATCTCGGTTGGATTTCAATGAACTTAGGCCGAGATTCCTCCTCCCGGTGGTCGTCAGAATGACAGAGAGGGCGGTGCGTTAGGAACGCACTCTGTTGGGTTAGAAAAACACAGCCCAACTACAAAACCAAATAACAGTCTTCTTATGTAATCTTTTTTGAGTATTCGTGGAGATGGACGACTTCGCGCATGCCGGCGTTTTGGTAGAGTTTGTTGGCAGTCTCATTCTCACTCTCGACTGCGAGGCCAACTTTTGGGTAACCGCGTCCTTTAAAAACGCTGAAGGCATGCTGGAGGAGCATGCGTCCAAGGCCAGCACCGCGGTGGTCAGCACGAACAGCGAGCTGGCGCACCCAGCCGAGGTCAGGATATTCGTAACAAAGCACACAGCCGATAAGTTCATTTTCTGCTTCTAAAAGAAACCACAGTTCAGGGATGAAGCGGCCGGGGTGCATCATGTAGGTTTGCCACTTATCAAATGGCTGCGGTGTCCGTCCGGGTCTGTCGAAGGCATTCTGGATAAGAGCATGCAGAGCGCGGTCATCGGTGCCAGGATTGACCCCACGCAAGGTCACGCCATCCGGCCAAGCAGGCGCAGATATATCATCCGCAAGATCACGATGTAAGTTGAAAATATGTTTGGTAACCGCATAGCCAGCATTAGCCAGCACCCGTCTCTGATGCTCGACAGAAGCGGAGATGTAAGAGACAAGGGTCTGCTGATCAGGGTCATTTTTTTCGCGAAGAAGGGTGCGGGCGCGCCCTTCGCAGAGAACAGTGAGACTGAGGAAGAGGTCGCTATCTTCCGCACCGGGGGCATCATAGACCGCGACGATCTTGCCGGTTGACCATGAGAGAACCGCACCATAACCCTGGAGGACACTCCGCTTATCAATGGCCAGCCAGGCATCCTGCGAAAGATCAATGCTCTCCCAGTCAGCGCGCAGATCGGTGAGATCAGAATCGGGGAAGCCGATATCACGCTCATCGCAGCGGATCATGAGTGCAAGGACAACGTGAATATCATCCTGGGTCGGACGGCGAAGGTAGTAGTTTTCCAGCATACGGTTATTCCTAAGGGTAGGGGATCAGGTCAACTTTTGACAGGAGGCGTTCGACGTCATCTTTGCGGCAATCAGCAGCAGCGAGGGTCATAGTGACCGCGCCTGATGCAGCAGCGCCCAGGCGAAGTCCATCCTCAAGTGGAAACTGGTTCGCAAGGGCATAGGTAATGCCAGCCAGAATCCCACCTTCGGCGCCAGCAGTGTTTTCGATCTGCCCAATCTTTAAAGCGGGGATACGATAGGAACTCTCTTTTAGAACCGCTAGAGTGCTCTCGGCATCGAGGGTAACGAGCACTTGTGTGCCATATTTTTCGAGGATGGCCCTGGCTGCCTGATAGGCGTCCTCGATTGAAACGATCTTGTGTCCCATCACGCCGGAAAGATGCGTGCGGTTAAGCTTGATCAAATCAGGACTGGCCAGAAGCACATTAGCAAAATGCGGAAAACCAGAATCCAGAACAACTGGAATACCTTTCTCTTTGGCAGCCGTGATGATCTCACGGAAAAAATCAGGAGTAAGGCCCGCGGGTATGCTGCCGCCGGTTATTAGACCTTTCGCCTGTTTGAGCTTCTTAAAAAAGCGCTTCATAAAACGTTCAATATGCGCATCGGTAATCTCTAAGGTATCAACCGCAAGGAGAGTCTGCCGGTCATTCTCCCGGTCAAATAGATGCACATTGAGCCGTGTTTCACCGCTGACCCAGATAAAATCGGTCTCCACATTCTTCTGTTCGAGAAGTTCGATCATTTTTTCCCCAGAAGTGCCTGCAGCAAAACCCATGGCGATCGTATCCACACCCAGTTCGCCTAAAATCCAGGCAGCGCCGGCCGGTTTGCCCGCCATACCCCAGACTGCTTTATCCGTGTGAAGAGATCCACCCCAATTGAAATGGGGGATAAATATCGTCCAGTCAATGGCTGAATTTGGAGTAACAGTCAGAATCATTCGGTCAATTTCCCGTATTTGGTTAGTTCTTCCTTTAATAAGGCTGTCCGCTCGACCCAGCCGGACGTATGAGCTGATAATGAGGACAGACTGCTGCTCATGAGGATTATGTAGCCAGCATAACGCGGAGTGATGAGGATGTGCTTCTCCACACGAGCGCTGATATTTCCGCCAAAAGCATCTGTCAGTTTGCGGTCAAATAATAAACGCCCAATTTCGCAGATCTTTTCACGCATGGTTTGGATGTCGTTTGCCATTCGTACAGTCCTCCTTATTAGAACATAATAACAACGGATTATAACACCATGGAGGATGATGAAAAATCCTAAAAATATCGTTACAAATGGCAATTTTTGGTACACTAGTAAAGTGATTTTTATCATTTATTAATATGACTTTTATTGACAATAATTAACATGTGTGGCATAATCCGCCCAATTAAGCGTTAATATAAATCTAATAGTCCAGGGTAGCGTAAACGCCGTTAGAAAATTGATCAGAATTTTGATCAGTGCTGCGCAGATAACAAGGTCAACATCCGGGAGGCAGGTTCCGAAATTAAGAGGAACCCCTCAGTAAATATACAAATATATTTTTAGAGGAGGTGCACCAGGAAAACAAGTCTGATAAGTTTATTAAACGTAAGAAAAATACAGAAATCAACGCTAAAGGAGTTGAAGAAAATGAAAAAACATTACCTATTATCATTTGTTATATTGTTTGCTGTAGTTCTCGCATCCTGCGCGCCGGCAGCCGCCCCCGCAGAGGAAGCACCTGCAGCAGAAGAAGCTGTAGTTGAAGAAGCTGTAGTTGAAGAAGCTGTAGTTGAAGCCCCTGTTTGCGTAGAAACAGTATGTGAAGACGCAGACGTTGCAGCAGTTTCCGCAGCAGACGTGGATGCAGCTTGTGCTGCAGATGCCTACGGTTGTGCAGTAATTGACGCCGGGCAGACCGTCAAAATCGGCATGAGTTCCCCAATGACAGGTGGTTATGCTGATTTTGGTATCGATGCAGAAAACAGTGGTCTAATTGCAGTCAAAGATGCCTGTGGTTACGCAGGTTTCAGTTTTGAATTAGTAGCTGAAGACGACGAGGGAGGCGCAGAAGGCGGCGCCGCGGTTGCCAACAAAATGGTTGCCGATCCCACCGTTGTTGGTATTGCAGGACCCCTGTTCTCTGGCGCTTCAGCCGCAGGAATTCCGATTTATGATGCTGCAGGCGTTCCATTGCTTTCCCCTTCAGCCACAAATCCCCCTCTAACCGCAATGGGATCCGCAGTTTTCAACCGCGTTCCTTTCACTGATGATGCACAGGGCGCAGCCGCAGCGGATTACATGTTCAATACGCTTGGTTTCACAAAGATCGCCGTGCTGCATGACGGTGAGACCTACGGTAAAGGGCTCGCGACAATTGTCAAGTCTGAATTTGAAGGTTTTGGCGGGGAAGTAGTTGTTTTCGAAGGTATCACCGTAGGTGAGGCTGACTATACCCCAATCCTGACAACGATTTCCGCAAGTGCACCTGAAGCAATTTACTTCGGTGGGTACAGCGCAGAAGGCGCGGTGTTATCCAACCAGATGAAATCTTTAGGCCTTGAAGACGCCGTATTTTTTGGCTGTGATGGAACCTTCGGCGCTGATTACCTCTCTCTCACTGGCGAAAACGGAGAAGGCTCATACCACGCAACCCCGAAAGAACCACCCGCGACCGATACAAAAGCAAACTTTGACGTTTGCTACGAATCTGCATACGGTATAGGACCCGTTGTACTTTCACCATTCTCGTACAACAGCTATGACTGCACCTCTGCTTTAATCGCAGCGGCCAAAGACGCATCAATGCTTGGTGAAGATGGCAAGCTATACATTCCACGAGGCACCATGGTAGACGCCATTCGCGGCCTGACCGATTACACAGGCATCAGCGGCACATACAGCTGCAATGAAATTGGCGAATGCAATGTTGAAGGCCCACAATTCTGGACCCTTACCGGTGGAGAATACGTAAAAGCTGATTAATCAATAAATCTATATTACAAAACATGAAGGGAAAGGGAAACCTTTCCTTTCATATTGAAATTTTCAATGCTATTGCATTTTTTGGAGTGTGTTTATGCTACCTAACGATAAAACCAAAAGCTCTCTTATATTACGTAACATCTTGAAATACATCCGTCCGATATTTGGAATTCTTGTCGCCGTATATATAATCTGGCGACTTTACCTTGTCTTTATTGTACAAAATCTATACGGTCCTGAAACCTGGACGCGGCTTCTCATATCCGGCCTGATCATCGGTGGTGTTTATTCTTTGATCGCCATCGGCTACACGCTTGTGTACGGTATCCTGTTAATGATCAACTTTGCCCATGGTGAAGTAATGATGACTGGCGCATTTGCGGGTTACTTTGTGTTCGAAGCGGCCAAGTCCATCAACGTGCCGTCAGTTGGGAACCCTGATTTGGTTTTTGCAAACGCTTATCCGGTTTTATCTATTCTAATTGCATTTATTGCCGGCATGGCTGTTTCAGCAGCAATCGGTTATTTTCTGGAAAAGATCGCCTACAGGCCTCTCCGCAAAGCCCCCCGCCTGATCCCATTGATCAGCGCAATTGGCGCTTCCATTTTTCTTCAGAACGCGGCGCTTCTTCTATTCAGCCCACAGACAAGAAATTATACAAACCCTGAAATCCTGAGCCGGGGAAATGGATGGAAAATACTAATTAACGGCTCTAATGTTACTCTACCCTACACCGGTGTTTTCACTTTCATACTTTCCATTTTACTAATGGTCGCTCTCTTATTCCTTGTCAAAAAAACACGGCTTGGAAAAGCAATGCGCGCAGTTGCCATGGACAAAGACACTGCCGCTCTGATGGGAATTGATGTCAACCAGACAATCAGTAACACCTTTATCATCAGCGGCGCCCTCGCGGGAGCCGCCGGTGTCATGTGGGGGCTGCATAACGGAATGTTTCATTATTTCGTCGGATTCATCCCGGGTATCAAAGCTTTTACAGCGGCGGTTTTAGGCGGCATCGGTAATATTCCAGGGGCTATGCTGGGCGGTATGTTACTGGGTCTGGTCGAATCCATAGGCCCCACCGCACTCGACATCAGCTACCAACTCAAAGATGTAATCTCATTTGTTATTTTAATCGTGATCCTGGTATTCAAGCCCTCCGGTATTCTTGGAGAGGTGCTTGCGGAGGAAAAAATATGAACAACCATCCAATTCGAGAAAGCTTTCAGAAGGGGCTGGTATTTGCCATCATAGTGGTTTTCATGATGATGACCGGATTTCATTTGATCGCAGCCACACTGGCCAGCAAAGCATTTGGTGTTTACGTCCTTCGAGGCAGTATTCCGGATGTCCGCTTCATGGGCTATATCCATATGCTGTTTGGCTTTTGGGCCGGTTGGTCAGCCAGCGGCAGAACAGGAAAAACGTCCACCAGGATTTTTCAGGGATTTGCTGCTGGTTTTACTACAGGTGCCTTCGTTGCGCTATTTGACCTGTTATTAACCTTTCTTATTTTATCTGGCACGGATATCAGGGAATACCTATCCGCTCTTTCGATTGAAAGCATGGATTACTTCCTGCTAAATCTTAGACAAATGGGTATTCTCGCTCACCTTGGCATTTACACTGCCACCGGCTTAATCGGCAGCGCTCTGGCTGTATTCCTCCGGTCTGAACCAGTTCAACACGGGTGGCAAAATTTGAAATCCAGCATAACCAATTTCACCACACGAATCAATGAAACTCTACCGCTGCTTGTCCGTAAATTTGGAAAATATCTCACTTATCTTGTTCTATTAGCAGTATTAGTGATTCTTCCGACAAAATGGGGTTCCTATATGAACTTCGTAATCGGCCTGGTTGGTTTATATGTCATCGCAGGAATTGGTTTGAATATCGTCGTAGGTTTATCCGGCCAGCTTGTTCTCGGATATGCTGCATTCTTTGCGATGGGTGCCTATAGTGTCGGTCTGTTAAACGCACCGGAGCCGCATAACTTGATGTGGGGATTCTGGCCATCGATTGTGGTTGCCATCCTAATGGCTATCGCTGCTGCTTTTGTGCTCGGATTGCCACTCATGCGGCTTCGTGGGGATTATCTTGCAATTGTGACACTAGGTTTTGGCGAGATCATCCGCATCTTGCTTAAAAGCGATACATTGACAAATTTCACCGGAGGTCCGCGCGGCTTGAATGATATTCATGGACCAACGCTGTTTGGTAAACCGTTTACAAGCGATGTAGATTATGTATATCTCATCTTTGCATTTGTCGCATTATCCATTTTTATTTATAACAGACTTCAGGATTCACGCACTGGGCGTGCCTGGTTGGCAATCAAGGAAGATCCAATCGCCGCCCAGGCAACCGGAATTAATTTGCAGAAATACAAGCTGTTAGCACTGATTATTGGTGCAGCTTTCGCCGGATTGGTCGGCGGCATTATGGCCGCACGCAACCAGTTCACCGGTCCAAACGACCATTCCATGATGGTGTCTATGAATGTGCTCAGCCTTGTCATCGTGGGCGGCGTGAACAGTATTCCGGGAATCATTCTAGGTGCTTTCGCGTTGAAAGGGCTGCCAGAAATATTGCGTGAAGTAGAAAATTACCGACAGTTAGCTTTCGGAGCTCTATTAATCACCATGATGCTGATGCGCCCGGACGGACTTTGGCCTTCTTCAAGACCAAAAATGGAAAAGGGAGATTATTCCCAAAACGGGGAGAACATAACCAACGATGGAGGTAAAAATGCCTGACATCATCATTGAGACAAAAGAAGTATCTAAATTGTTCGGCGGTCTGACAGCAGTTAATAAAGTAAACCTTGAAATACCCAAGCATTCTATCTACAGCATCATCGGCCCCAATGGGGCGGGTAAAACCACCTTATTCAATTGCATTTCTGGCTTTTACAAACCAGAACTAGGTGAAATCATATTTCAGGGTGAATGTATTCAAGGATCTTCAACAGACTTTGTCGCCACACAGGGCATTTCACGAACCTACCAAAACATTCGCCTCTTCAGCAAACTAACCGCAATAGAAAATATCATGGTCGGACAGCACACAAAACTTGATTCAAATTGGCTGGACGCGATTCTACATACACCCCGCTTCTCACAGGAAAACAAAAAATCACGAGCTGAAGCAATCCGGCTGCTTGGATTTATCGGTTTGGCAGGTTTTGGTGATTTTCTCGCCTGTAATCTCCCATACGGGATGCAGCGCCGGCTTGAGATCGGTCGAGCATTGGCTAATGACCCACAATTGCTGCTGCTGGATGAACCTACGGCAGGGATGAACCCTCAGGAAACTGTAGAGATGATCAATCTAATTAGGCAGCTCAGAGATGAGTTGGGAACTTCAATCATTCTGATTGAGCATGATATGCGAGTGGTAATGGATATTTCCGATCAGATTAGCGTTTTGGATTACGGTAAGAAGATCGCTGAGGGAACTCCAAAAGAGATCCAGGCAAACCCCAGAGTAATTGAAGCATATCTTGGCCCTGGCGGCGCTGCATTGGCAAAGAAATATCAAGATCAAAGGCGGAAAAATGCTTAATGTAAATAATTTACATGTCCATTACGGCGCAATCCACGCCCTTCAAGGCATGAGTTTCAACCTAAAAGAAGGTGAGATCGTCGCGTTGATCGGATCGAACGGCGCTGGAAAATCCACATTACTGAATACAATATCTGGAATTCTTCAAGCAACAGAGGGAGAAATTAGATATTTAGATGAGGCAGTTACTAATATGCCCGCTCAAAATATTGTCAAGAAAGGTATCATTCAGGTACCTGAAGGCCGAAAGATCTTCCCGTCGATGAGCGTTACAGAAAATCTGGAAATGGGCGCTTTCAGTCTTGATTCCCGCAAACAAATCTTTGACAAGATTGACCTGATGTTCGAGAAATTTCCACTACTGAAGGGGAAGGAAAAACAGCTCGGCGGTACTTTGTCCGGCGGCGAGCAGCAAATGCTTGCTATCGGACGGGGATTGATGGCCGAACCAAAACTGATGCTGATGGATGAACCCTCCATGGGTTTAGCACCAGTCCTTGTTGAGCAAATCTTCGATGTAATCGAAGAGATCAACCAGCAGGGCACAAGCATCCTGTTGGTGGAGCAGAACGCGCAAATGGCTCTTTCGATCGCACACCGAGCTTATGTGCTGGAAACCGGAAAAATTGTACTCAAGGGTAAAGCAGATGAAGTAATGCAGAACCCGATGGTCATTGAAGCCTATTTAGGCGGATAATAGGCAAACTCTCACATCATACACATTTTTATTCGAAGTATTCGAGCCGGCACTTACCGGCTCTTTTCTATTCCTCATTGACAACGGAAAAATCCCTGGTATAATATTCAATTATCTGAATATGTCAAACAAAAATATGTATGACCCTATTGGTTCGCTGTTGCGTGTGCTGGGTCATCCAATGCGCATTAGAATCCTGTTAGAGATCGGAAGTGGGGAAGCCTGCGTTTGCCACTTAAAGGCGCAGTTAGACATCCGACAAGCATATCTATCCCAGCATTTGATGGCATTGCGAGAGGAAGGCATCCTGCAAACGAACCGGGAGGGACGGTTTATTTATTACCGCATTGCCAACCAGAAAACACTCGGTTTGATAACCACTGCCGCACAGATAAGAGGCGTTTCATTGGAAACAATCAACATCAGGAAGAAAACATGTGACTGCCCCAAATGCTGTAGAGATTAATAAGTTTTTTTACCTTGATATATTCAACTATTTGAATGTTTAGGAGATGCCGAAATGCAAATTATTGACACAATGATTACTTTGATACAAGCAGGATTGGGAAGCTTAGCTGCTTATCTTGCTGCTCACGTACTTCTGTGTCTGCTGCCTGCATTTTTTATCGCTGGTGCTTTGACCGCACTGATCCCGAAAGAAACGATTACCCGCTTTTTGGGGCGAGACGCTTCAAAATGGATATCTTATCCGGCGGCCGCATTGGGTGGTTTTGTATTGGCCGTATGTTCCTGCACAATCATGCCGCTGTTCGCCGGGATCTACAAAAAGGGAGCGGGGCTTGGACCCGCAATCACCTTTTTGTTTGTGGGGCCAGCCGTAAACATTTTGGCAATATCATTTACCGGGGTTCAGATCGGGATGGACATAGCGTTGGCCCGCGTCATTCTTTCCTTGATATTTGGTGTGCTAATTGGGCTGCTGATTGCTTGGTTTTTTCGTAAAGATGACCTGCTGCATCAACAGGAAAGCAGCCAGTTATTCCAGCAAACCGCAAAGATCCCCATCAAGAATA
>JGI24724J26744_10003235_pt1 | contig 10607 bp, 10 predicted proteins | sample Cruoilmetagenom7_FD_26744 | JGI IMG/M metagenome (IMG submission 26744)
TGCTATCACGGCGACAAATCCAGCGCAGGTGCAACCGGTGTTGGCCGCGCTGCGACGTTCGCCATGGTCGGCGCAGCGGTCCTCATCCTCGCGAGCAACTACGTCCTCTCGTCAATTTTCGTGGAGTTCGGCCTATGACCCAGCCTCTACTCAAATTGTCTGACGTATACAAATCCTTTGGAGCCAATAAAGTCCTGCGCGGCGTCGATATCGACGTTGCCCGCGGCCAGTCGCTGGTCATTCTCGGCGGCTCTGGGTCCGGCAAGTCGGTGATGCTAAAAAATGCGCTCGGCCTGATGACACCGGATGCCGGAACGATTGTCTTCGATGGCAAAGACGTCACCCACAATCACGGCAAGGCCCGCGAAGCAATGCGCGCACGAATTGGCATGCTATTTCAATCGGGCGCGCTCTTCGACAGCCTTACTGTCTGGGAGAATGTCGCCTTCCGCCTGCTCAACTCAGATGGCATGAGGCGCAAAGCCGCCAAAGAACAAGCCATCGAAACATTGAAACAGGTCCGCCTCGGCTCTGACGTCGCTGATCTAACGCCTTCAGAGATTTCCGGCGGCATGCAGAAACGTGTCGGGCTCGCCCGCGCCATCGTTTCGAAACCTGACTTGATCTTCTTCGACGAGCCAACGACTGGCCTCGACCCGATTACCGCCGATGCCATCAATGATTTGATCGTCGAGCAAACCAAGGCACTTGGCGCCGCAGCCATTTCGATCACCCACGATATGGCCAGTGCCCGCAAGATTGCTGACGAGATTGCGATGCTGTTTGAGGGCAAGATCATTTGGCGCGGGCCTGCCAGCCAAATTGATCATAGCGGCAATGACTATGTTGATCAGTTCGTACACGGCCGCGCCGAAGGCCCCATCCAGCCGTCCCTGTAAGCCTTTTCTACTGTGAACATCTTCGATAGTGTCCCCGGACGAGGAAAGCCGGGGTGCGCCGATGATCGAATTCATAAAATATGCGTCNGTCGCCTTCACCGCGGCCACTGCCGTTGCAACGGGCTGGATTCAATACGAAAAATTCCGCCTCGATGGCGAGTGGCACATCGACACCTGTACCGAGTCTGCTGACCTCAAGGCGTTGGAGGGGCTGCACCTCGCTTGGCATGTCTACCTGTCCGATGACCCGTTATCTGCGCCCGTGGTCGGCGACGGTGAGAAGATCGAAGAAGCCTTTGAGAGCATTCCGCCGCACGCGCGCCACCCCGTCCGATTTGTCGGAACGAAAGAAATCAACCGCGTCTCCCTGACCGGTCGATTTGAAGGGGCTCGCCGCGCATCGACCGGGCGGTTTGAATTTGAGCCAACCCTGTCACAACGAAAATGGTCCGGCTATCTCCCCTTCTATCAACGCAATGTCGACGTCTTGGTCGGCAAGTTCTCGCTGACCGCCGGTAATGCACGCGGGTATGCCCGCGCCATTCGCCTGGAAGATGGTATCCCGGCTGAGGCCAAGCCATTCGAATGTATCGGCCTCTCCCCTCTCCCGTCAGAACCCACCACCACGACGCTCGAACCGGTCCCGCAATCGGCGCCGGAAAACACAACTGGCGAATAGCCGCTCGCTCGCCACTATTTTTACTCAAATGGCATTGCGCCCTTCACGAGCGCAGCGCACCCCGCTAACCAAATTGCATGTCGAAATCCCAATTTGTTTGTCAGTCCTGCGGCGCGGCGCATTCGAAGTGGTCCGGGCGTTGTGACGCCTGCGGCGAATGGAACACGCTGACGGAAGAATCGGTGTCGGGTCCACCGGGCGGATTGAAGGCTCCAAAGTCCGGCGCAAAGAAGTCCGGCAAGGTTGAATTCACCCCCCTGAACGGTGAGCAGGAGCCTCCGGCGCGAATCGTCATGGGCGTTGATGAGCTTGACCGCGTGTTCGGTGGCGGCCTCGTTCCTGCCTCGGCAACATTGATTGGCGGCGACCCCGGTATCGGTAAGTCCACGCTGCTGCTTCAGGTCGCCGCGCGCCTCGCGCGCAATGGTTTGAAAAGCGTCTACGTCTCTGGCGAGGAGGCGACCGCGCAGATTCAGGATCGGGCGCGGCGGCTAAAGGTCGCCGACAGCCCCGTGCAACTCGCGACAGAAACCGATCTGCGCAAAGTTTTATCCGCCCTTAAATCCGCAAAACCTGATTTCGTGGTGATCGATTCGATACAAACCATGTGGTCAGACAGCCTCGACGCCGCCCCCGGCTCGGTTAGTCAGGTCCGCGCCTGTGGGCAGGAGCTGACCCGCTGGGCAAAAAAAACCGGGGCCGCTCTCATCCTGGTCGGGCACGTCACCAAAGAAGGGCAAATTGCCGGCCCACGTGTGGTTGAGCATATGGTCGATACCGTCTTTTACTTTGAGGGTGAACGCGGTCACCAGTTCCGCATTCTTCGCGCCGTGAAAAACCGGTTTGGACCGACCGATGAAATCGGCATTTTTGAAATGCACCAATACGGCCTCGCCCCCGCGAGCGAACCATCTGCACTTTTCCTTTCGAGCGAAGACAGCGAAATGGGCGGTGCAGCGGTTTTCGCCGCCATGGAGGGGTCTCGCCCGGTTCTGGCAGAGGTTCAGGCGTTGGTCGCGCCAAGCGCCTATGGCACGCCGCGGCGTTCGATTGTCGGCTGGGACTCAAACCGCCTGGCCATGCTCCTCGCGGTGCTGGAATCGCGTTGCAATGTCGCCCTTGGTGGACGCGACGTTTATCTCTCCGTGGCCGGTGGTTACCGGATTGGCGAACCCGCAGGCGATTTAGCGGCGGCGGCGGCATTGCTAACTTCGGCTGCCGATAGCTCCGGCCCGCGCAAAGCGATCTATTTTGGCGAGGTCGCGCTTTCAGGGGCCATCCGCCCTGTGGCCCGCACTGAACAGCGGCTGAAAGAAGCCGCACGACTGGGATTTGAGCAAGCATTCGTCCCAGAAGGCAGCCCAACAGCGATTGAAGGCTTGACGATCACCCCCCTCAAGCGCCTATCTGAATTAGTAGAGTTGATTGCACCGGAAGCTGCCCAATGATGGAAGCCCTTACAGCGTTTGATGCCGTGGCCATCGTTTTGATGATTGTCTCGACACTTATGGCAATGGCGCGGGGCTTTATGCGCGAACTGGCAACACTGGGTGCCTTCACTGCCGCGATCACCGGCGCGGTTTTTGCTAATCGGTATTTTGCCGGGCCAATCCAGGGGTTCTTGCCAGACGCCTTCCCGGACTGGAGCTCGACCGCCATACTGTTCGTTGCGATCTTCCTCATCATTTACGTTTTCGTCGCCTGGTTCGGGGCCAGCCTTTCAAAAAGCATTCAGGGCCCGGATGGAATCAGTATGCTCGACCGGCTAGCTGGTGCCCTCTTTGGTTTTGCTCGCGGCGGCATCGTTTTGGTGTTTTTTGTGTACATGCTCAATCTCGCAATGGACGAAGATCAGATCCCTGAATTCGTGAGTTTAGCCCGTACCTATCCCGTGGTTTTGGCGGGGGCTGACTACATTAAGGAGCGCGCGCCAGAGCTCGCTGCCCGAACTGTACCGCAAGCCCCCCTTGACGATCCGGTGCCAGAAGAATAATCCGCGCACATCCTAACCAGAAGGGTTGTCGAATAATGTTTGACCATGATGACGACAAACCCCGGGAAGAATGCGGCGTCGTCGGCGTCTTCAATCACCCNCAAGCNTCTCTCCTCATCGCGCTCGGTTTGCACGCGCTGCAACATCGCGGACAGGAAGCCTGTGGGATCGTCACATATGACGGCGANAGATTCCTCAACGANCGCCATATGGGCCTCGTCGGNGAGAATTTTGGTGGCGACCTGAGCAAGCGCCTGCCCGGTCATGCAGGGATCGGCCACAACCGTTATTCCACGCAGGGAAAACCGGCGCTTCGAAACATTCAACCGATCTACGCCGATCTTGCCTCTGGCGGGTTTGCTATTGCCCACAATGGCAACCTGACCAATTCCAGGGCCCTTCGAAAGCGATTGGTTAGCCGCGGGTCCATCTTCCAGTCGACAATGGACACCGAAGTTATCCTCCATCTATTGGCGCGCAGCGATCAGGAAACCCTTTCTGATCGCTTTCTTGATGCAATCCGCCAAATTGAAGGTGGGTTCGCCTTTGTCGGACTGACCAATAAGAAGCTGGTTGGCGCCCGTGACCCATCTGGTTTGCGTCCACTCATTCTTGGCAAGATAGGCGAAGCGCATGTGCTCGCGTCAGAAACCTGTGCCCTCGATCTTATGGGCGCTGAGATGATCCGCGAGATTGAACCCGGCGAAGTGGTCATCATTACCGATGAAGGGGTTCGCACCTATAATCCCTTCCCGTCCCGGCCCGTTCGTCCTTGCCTGTTTGAATATGTCTACTTCGCGCGCCCTGACAGTATTGTTCAGGGCCGTTCTGTTTATGAGGTCCGCCGCCGCATGGGCCATCAACTCGCAATGGAACACCCGGCTGACATTGACGTCGTCGTCCCGGTTCCTGATTCCGGCGTTCCGGCCGCGATTGGTTTTTCTGAACATTCAAATGTCCCGTTCCAGCTCGGCATCATCCGCAGTCACTATGTCGGGCGGACATTCATTCAGCCGACCCAGACCGGGCGGCAAGTCGCAGTTTCGCGCAAACACTCGCCAAACAAGGCCGTGCTACGCGGCAAGCGTGTCTTGCTCGTCGATGACTCCATCGTTCGCGGCAACACGTCTCGCAAGATTGTGCAGATGGTCCGTGAAGCGGGTGCCAAGGAAATCCACTTCCGGTCTGCCAGCCCACCAATCACCCACCAGGACTTTTACGGCATCGACATGGCCGACCGGACAGAGCTGATCGCGGCAAATAACACGCTCGAAGAAATGCGCGATTTTCTAAAGGTCGAAAGCCTCGGCTTCCTGTCCGTCCCCGGTCTCTACCGCGCTGTCGGCATGGAACGCGATGACGAGCACCCACAATTCGCAGATCATTGCTTCACCGGAAACTATCCAACCCGGCTNATCGATCACGAACACAATGAAAGCGGCAAAGAGCGGCAGCTTTCACTGCTAGACTAACGCGGTATTTCAACCCAAAAAGACCCGACATGGACAAACGCATCACCCTCGTCACCGGCGCATCCCAAGGGATCGGCCGCGCAGCCTGCTTGGCTTTGGCCGAAGCTGGGCACCACGTCATTGCCCTCGCCCGTTCCAAAAAGGCGCTGGAAACACTCGACGATGAGGTTCGTGCCCTTGGCGGCACGATGAGCCTGATCCCGTTCGACCTAAAAGATGCTGCTGCGTTTGAACCGCTTGGGCTTGCGATCGCAGAGAAATTTGGGCGGTTGGACGGCCTACTCGGCAATGCTGGCTTGCTTGGCAATATCGGCCCATTACAAGCGGGCGGCGAACGCCAATTCAACGAAACGATTGACGTGAATCTGTCGGCCAATTGGCGCCTGATTCGTGTTTTCGATCCGCTTTTACGCCGCTCTGAAGCCCCGCGCGCCGTGTTCATTACATCTGGCGTTGTTCCGCGCCCTCGCGCATTCTGGGGCCCGTATCAAGCTTCTAAAGCGGGTCTCGAAGGGTTGGTCATTGCCTGGGCTGAGGAAAATGAAAAATCCAACCTGCGCGTCAACCTGTTTGATCCCGGCGCCGTGCGCACATCCATGCGGGCCGACGCCGTCCCCGGCGAGGATCCAATGACACTCCCAACCCCTGCAGACGTCGCNCAGCACATCATCCCCATGCTGANCGCTGACGAATCTCGCAATGGCGCCCGTGTGGACGTCAAAGACCTACNATAATCAGTGTTTACGCCGCGCCTTGTCGGCATAGGGGTTCGCGCCCTGNTTGACGATTANACGGATCGGAACNCCCGGTAGGTCNAACGCCTCACGCATACTATTGACCAGGTAACGCCGATACTGTTCGGGCATTTGTTCACCGCGCGAGGCCATCAGAACAACCGTTGGCGGACGCGCTTTAATTTGGGCCATATAGCGCGGCTTGATCCGCTTGCCGTTCACGCTTGGCGGCGGGTTGCGTTCGGTCACATATTTTAGCCAGCGATTAAGATCGCCCGTCTTGATCCGCGCGCACCAATCATCATACGTCTTGGCCACCGCAGGCATCAGGCGCTCCACACGCTTACCGGTCAACCCGGACAAGGTCACCAATGGCGCGCCCTTGCATTGTGGCAACAATGTCTTTGCCCTGCGTTCCAACTCTTTCATCGCCATGCCGTGATTGGTTATCGTATCCCACTTCGAGACGACAAATACGACCGCACGTCCTTCTCGAATGGCGAGATCGGCAATCTGCAAGTCTTGCTTTTCAAACGCATCTTCCGGGTCCATCACCAGCGCGATGACGTCGGCATATTTTAGCGACCGCACCGTCTCACCAGTCGACATTTTTTCCAGCCGTTCCTGCACTTTTGACTTGCGGCGAAGCCCTGCCGTATCGACCAGTCGCACTTCACGGCCTTCCCATTCCCATGACATCGTGACCGAGTCGCGCGTGATGCCCGCCTCCGGCCCGGTCAGCATCCGGTCTTCCCCAAGTATCTGGTTGATCAGCGTCGATTTACCGGCATTTGGGCGTCCAACAATGGCCAGCCGGATTGGCTTCACTTTGGCGGCGGCTTTCGCCTCCTCAATCGCTACGCTCTCTTCTGCATCATCAATGCCTGCCTTTTCGAGCGCCTTGGATAGTTGTTCTTCGGTCAGGCTGGAATCATCCATATCCAGACCTTCCAACCGATCCAGAATACCGTGGTTAAAACTATCTTTTTCGTCGGCCTCTTCTTCCTTCAACGCCTCCAGAAACGCGTCTTCGCCGAGGGCTTCACGAATGGCGGAATAGAGGTCCGCCATACCTTCGCCGTGCGCGCCGGACAAGCCAACCGCTTCGCCCAGGCCCAGATTCCAGGCCTCCAACATGCCTTGGTCGCCCGCTTTGCCCTCGGCCTTATTGGCCGCCAGCACGATCGGCATATCGGCCCGGCGTAGCAATTGTGCAAACCGCTCGTCCATCGCCGTGACACCGACGCGAGCATCAATCAAAAATAGCGCGAGTTCAGCCTCGCGAATGGCGATTTCGGTTTGTGCCCGCATCCGCGCTTCCAGTGAGCCGTCATTGACGTCTTCGAATCCAGCAGTGTCGATCAGTGTCAGCGGTAGGTCGGCCAGCCGTCCCGGCGCTTCTTTACGGTCACGCGTCACACCCGGCTGATCATCGACCAGCGCAAGCTGTTTACCCGCCAGCCGGTTAAACAGCGTCGACTTACCCACATTTGGGCGTCCAACGATTGCAATTTTTAACGGCATCAGCGCGTTCCAGTCATAAACTATGCCGCGCCAACGAGCCTTAGCGGATCGCGATCAAACGGCCATCATCGCTCAGAACGATCAGCTTGTCCTGAACAGCAATCGGCTCGATATACACTGCGCCGCCAAGTTTCAACCGTCCATTCTCTTCACCGGTTTGCGGATCAAACGAAACAAGGTGCCCGGTTGAGGTCGCTGCAACGACCCGCCCTGACGCAATGATCGGTCCAGCATAGGTAATCCGGCCCTTTTTCTTTTTCTCATTGGCGTACTTTGGTAGATCATGCACCCAGACAACCTGCCCCGTACCGGCATTCAGACACGCGATCTGCGCTTCAACACCCATGACAAACAAGTAGTCACCAACAAGCGCGGGGGCCTGGGTTGATCCAATCGGCTGCTGCCAAACACGCCGGCCGGTGCGCCCATCAATCGCGGCAAGAACACCAGATTGGCTGGCCGCAAAAACCAAGCCGCCACCGAGAACCGGCCGCGCGCCAATATCGTTGATCGCCGAAATCGGCGTGAACTGGCCAGGGCTTGTCAGCGCTTCGGTCCATAGCCGCCGTCCATTCGCCGCGAGATAAGCGATAATTTCACCNGACGAGTAAGGCGCAACAATAATGTCCTCGACCGCCGCAACGCTGGTAGACCCCAGAACGCGCGCNGATTCTGCAATCGCCTGGTCGGACCAGACAACCCGGCCATCGGCCAAATTGAACGCGATGACTTCATTATTGTTGGAGGACACAAATATACGGCCATCCTTGATCGTCGGCGCACCGGTCATCGGGGCCTCTGTACCGGTCCTCCAAATCTCTGCGCCGGTGTTGGCGTCTAATGCGGCGACGAAACCATAGCCGCTAGCGACCACAAGCCGGTCGCCCTCAAGCGCGATACCCGATCCAAACCCGACACCGTCGCGGCGATTTCCAGAATCCAGTTTCACCGACCAGCGTTTTGATCCATTCGACGCATTGAACGCGCTAACCACCTGCTTGGAGTCGACGACAAAAATCGTATCGTCCGATGCGATTGGCGGTGTAGTCAAAGCCGCCTTATTGCTCGAACCGCTGCCCGCATTCNCCCGCCAGGCGATCTCGAACTCGGCTGCTGCTGCAATGTGCCCGATCGATTTGCTAGGTCTGCTGCCTGCTTGGTGCCAGCCCTCAACCGGCGCTGCATCCGGCAAGGTCACTGGAATACCAATCAAGCCAGGATCGGCGACCAGCTCCTCATCACCAAGCACCATGGTCACCCGGCCAGCTTTTTCTTCTGCTGTGGCCTCATCGCGTGCGGCCTTGCCCCGGTCCAATAATGAACACGCGGTAAGCGCAGTCGCAGCGATCACAATAAGCGTGAGTTTTGTGGCTTTCCCAATGGTCATTCGCCTGTCTCCTCGGTGGGGGCCGGCTCGGCCACAGTTTCGGGTTGTAACGGATCTGTTTGCAGCAATGGATCAATCGGCGCGGGTGGCATGGTCGCCAGAGCCTGCGCCGCACGCTTCGAGACCCCGGCGGGCACATTCGAGGCGAGGCGTAAATAGTTGAACTCTGTACGCGCAAACTCCATGTCACCCTCTTCAAGCGCCTTTGCAGCGATCAATTCAATCGCCAACGCGCTAAACGCTGTCCCTTCACTTCGGATCGGGGCCAAGCGCGCTTCAAGNTCGGCTTTGCTACTTGTATCAGCAACCAGATAGGCAGACTTGAGCAGCGCCAATTTCTCGGCCGGGCCGCTTGAGCTTTCCGCTGCCGCAGCTGCCAGAACGTCCGCTGCTGCCGCCGCGTCCCCATTTCCGTCCAACCGGACTTGCGCCAAAAAATGTGCCGCGACGGGTGAGACCCGGGCATCAGAATTGGCCAAACGCGACAAGCTATCACCAGACACCTGATAGTCACCCGCCTCCAGATCATCCAGCGCCGCTTCAAGGGTCAAAGCCGCACCATTGATTTGCTCGACGGCGCTTTGATCAAGGTATTCCTTTAGCGCCACACCACCCAGCAGAAGACCAGCGCCTAGATAAGCCAGAATCCCGTATTTCTTCCACAAGATCGTCAGCGGTCCTGACGGATGCTTTCTTCGACTTCTTCAAAAATATCAGCCAATTCAGCTTACTCCAAAACACGGGATCAGTTCGATTTTCGCCACCCTAGCCGCGCCTGCCCGCGCCCGCAACGCGCGAAGTTAGTTCGACATGGGTTTAGACAGTTTGTAGGTCTGAGCCGCACCCGGAAACTGTCGCGACCGAACTTCACGCGCGTACGCCTCGACGGCATTTATGACGTCCTCGCGGCGGTTTCCAAATTTCTTCACGAACCGCGGCACCCAGTCGAATGTCCCCAGCATATCGTCGATCACAAGTATCTGCCCATCACATTGGGCCGAGGCGCCAATACCGATTGTCGGACAGCTTACAGCCTTGGTGATTTCATCAGCCAAATCGCTGGCGACACCCTCAACGACAATCGCAAAGGCCCCGGCTTCATCGGCGGCCATCGCCTCCTCCAAAACCAACCTGCACTCATCCTTGGTCCGCCCTTTGGCGCGAAACCCACCGTCAACATTCACGGCCTGTGGGCGCAGGCCTACATGTCCCATCACGGGTATGCCCCGCGCGACCAAATGCGCGATTTGTGTTGCCGCATAGGTGCCGCTTTCAATTTTGACGGCCTGACATCCTGTATCTTTCATTAGGCGAGCCGCATTCAGAAAAGCCTGATCAGCATTTGTTTCATAAGATCCAAACGGCATATCCACGACAACAAATGCCGTCGACGATCCGCGCATAACCGCTTGCCCGTGCAAAACCATCATCTCCATCGTCACGCCGACCGTCGAAGGAAGGCCGTGAACAACCATGCCAACACTATCGCCGACCAGAATAACATCGACATGCTCATCCAGCATCTCTGCGGTCGGCGCATCATAAGCTGTCAGACAAACCAGCGGTTCGCCGCCCTTGGCTTTCGCAATATCTCTAACGGTTTTACGGCGTATTTCGGTCTGTGCCGACATGGGGTAATCCTCTATTGAACAGAACCCGGCGCTCATAACAGAGCACCGGGTTTCAAACAAAGGCTAACCTGTAGTTTTCCTAAGCAGAATGCGGCGGATTAAACCGCCCGCCTAGATCGCTGGCACACCTATGAGGATTGGATGCAGGTAATAGGCAAAAGCGGCCCAAATACCGATACCAAGAACAATCGACACGACATCCATCCATGTCGACACAGCCGCATCTGGGCCAACGCCATTGTCGCCGCGACGCTTCACCATGATCCGGTCAAACACCGCATAGGCCAG
>JGI24724J26744_10003237_pt1 | contig 10604 bp, 6 predicted proteins | sample Cruoilmetagenom7_FD_26744 | JGI IMG/M metagenome (IMG submission 26744)
GTCAAATCACTTGATATATATCCTTTTTATATCAGGCTAGCTAATGCTCTTTTTGCATATGTCAAATACATTTATAAAGCCATATGGCCAGATAATCTGGCATTTTTCTATCCACATGCATATAATTATATTGCAATGTGGGAAATAATCGGAGTGATCATAGTTATCTCATTAGCTGTTCTAATATCAATTCATGCAGCTGACAAACATCCATATTTTTTATTCGGACTGTTTTTTTATCTTATAACACTTATTCCAGTAATAGGTATTATCCAGGTTGGTTCCCAAAGCATGGCAGACAGATATACCTATATACCATTAACAGGTATATTTATTATAATTGCATGGGCCGCATCTGATTTTTTTGCAAAGTTTAAATATCAAAATATTGTTTTTACTATATTTTCATGTATACTTATTATAAGTTGCATAGGAGCTACAAATATTCAGGTTCGACACTGGCAAAACAGCCTGTCTTTGTTCAAACATGCCTTAAATGTAACCAGCAACAACTGGAAAGCACATCACGGTTATGGCCTTGCCCTGTATAACAAGAATAAGGTTGAAGAAGCAATCTTCCATTATAAAGAAACAATCAAAATAAACCCTTACTATGCCAGAGTTTATAACAGTCTCGGCAGTGCTGTTTTTAAAAAAGGGAATATTGAAGAATCAATTTTCCATTATAAAAAAGCGCTGTCCTTAAATCCGAACTCAGCCAGCATCTACAATAATCTTGGAACCGTCCTGATTAAAAAGGGAAATATTAATAAAGCTTATAACTGTTTTTTAAAAGCACTTGAAATAAATCCTGAAAAAGAACAGATTCACCATAACCTTGCAAATGCCTTTTATGTTCACAGAAAGTACAAAAAAGCAATTTTCCATTACAAGCAGGCAATTAAAATTAATCCCCAATATACCACAGCTCACTATAACCTTGGAATTCTTTTTGCCAAACAAAAAAACATTAAAAAAGCGGCACACCATTTTCTTAAAACAATAAAACTAAAACCCGATTATTATAACGCTTACAATGAATTGGGAATTATATATGCCAAACAAAAAAAATACGAAACAGCAAAAACTTTTTTTTTAAAAGCTATACAATTAGAACCTGATGATAATGTATCTGCCAATAATTTAAAAATATTAAAGCAATATATTATATCTGAAAAATGATGTGCTTAAAAATTCATGAAAAATATTTGCCAAATTATAAAAAACCAAAAGTTAATTTTTTTATACCTTTGATAATTTCAATAATCGTATTTGCCTGTTTTGCGCCTGCTTTGTATAACGAATTTGTCTGGGATGATGTTCATAATTTAGTTGAAAACCCCAACTACAAAGGTCTGTCTTTAAATCATTTGTTATGGATGTTTACAACATTTCATGATGCAAACTATCATCCTTTTTGCTGGGTAACTCTTGGCTTTGACTATATTTTATGGAATTTAAATCCTGCGGGATACCATTTTACAAATATTGTTTTTCATGTGCTTAACTCTGTTTTATTCTATCATCTGATTTTATCACTTTTTAGATGGATGCCCTCTTTTACCTCTGTTCAAAACAGCATGCAGATAAGAGTATGTGCAGCTTGCGGAACATTGTTTTTTGCTGTTCATCCTTTAAGAGTAGAAACAGTTGCATGGATTTCTACCCGCGGAGATCTTTTATGCGCTTTTTTTTACATACTTACTATTATGGCATATATTAATATGCGAAATGGAAAAAATTATATAACATGGTTTTTTCTTGCACTATTTTTCTTTGCCTGTTCTTTGCTTTCAAGAGCCTGGGGAATAACTCTGCCAATTGTACTTTTAATATTTGATATATTTTTTTTTAAAAGCTTTATCCTGGCAAAATGGGCAACCATTTCTAAAAATAAAAAAATATTATCAGAAAAAATTCCTTTTACAATAATGGCCGTTTACGCAGGGATTCTGGCTTTTAATGCAAAAAAAGGATCAATGGCGTTGATGGACACGCACACTATGACAGATCGTTTTTTTCAGGCATCTTATGGGTTATGTTTTTATATCTGGAAAACAATTGCGCCTGCTTTGCTTTCACCGCTTTACCCACTGGACAAATCATTCAATCCTTTTACCCTGCAATATATTGTCTGTGCTATGGCAATAACAGGAATTACATTATTATTTTTTATTATGCACAAAAAAAAGCCCTGGGCAATATGTGCCTGGCTTTTTTTTGTTATAACTGTTTCCCCAAACCTTGGCATAGCCCAAAGCGGCCCTCAATTTGCAGCAGACCGCTATACCTATATTTCATGCATGCCTTTTGCAATACTTGTTGGAGCAGGAATACTGAAGTTATGGATATCATGGCCCAAAAAAAAACTGCCGTCATTTAGCTGGCTTAAAACAGTCATAACAACATTTACAGCTCTTTTTTTTCTATCTGTTTTAAGTTTTATACAGATTCCTGTATGGCATGATAACATATCATTGTGGAATAAAGTGCTTAGCTTATATCCTGCAAATGCTCTGGCAGCTGGCAACTGCGGCGCCGCATATCTTGATAAAGGCTATGCAGATAATGCCATAGCAGTGTATAACAAAGTACTTTTGTTTCAACCAAATAAAGCAGATATATATTACAATCGAGGTGTTGCATATCATGATACAGGCGATGTGCAAAAGGCTATAAAAGACTACAATATAGCGATATATTTAAACCCGAACAATGCAAAAATATATTATAACCGCGGTGTTGCATACCAGGATACAGGTGATGTGCAAAAGGCTATAAAAGACTACAATATAGCGATATATTTAAACCCGAATGATTTAAAATCTTATAATAATAGAGGAAGCATAAAAAGAAAAAGAGGCGATTTTGCAGGTGCAATTTCAGATTTTACAAAAGCAATCGAAATTCAACCTGGCATTGCAAAAATATATTTTAATCGTGGAGAAAGTATGCTTGCTATCAAAAAATTTAAACAGGCTATTACAGATTTTTCCAAAGCACTTGAAATTGCTCCTTTTAACTGGCCAAAACGAACTATTACAGAAAAGCTTTTAAAAAATGCTGCAGCAAGTAAAAACACTGAAAAAAGATAAAACAGAGTTTCTAATTGACACCCCCAATTTATCCATCATAGTTCCCTGTTACAAAGAAGCTTTAAATATATACAATCTTACAACACAGATTAAGCATTTTGTGACCCCGGCTGTAAATAAATGGGAGTTAATTATTATAGACGATAACAGCCAAGACGCCATCATACATATCTGTGATAAATTGAAAAAAACAGGCTTTCCTGTTAAGCTTATTATAAGAAAAGGAAAGAGAGGACTTGCAAGTGCTGTGCTTGAAGGATTTAAACATGCCAGGGCTGATGTATTGATGGTTATGGATGCTGATCTTTCTCATCAGCCTTGTACGATCCCTGTATTTTATAATACAGTTATAAACGGAGCTGATTTTGTTATAGGATCACGATATATAAATGGCGGGAAAACTGACGACAAATGGACTTTTTACAGATACATTAACTCAAAATTTGCGTCACTGCTCGCCAAACCACTTGTCTCAGTAACTGACCCCATGTCAGGTTTTTTTGCGCTGCACAGATCATTATTGGAACGCTGCGAAAATATTGTCACAATCGGATATAAAATTGCGCTTGAGCTTATTGTAAAAAGCAAACCTGAAAATCTCAAAGAAATTCCAATATACTTTCGTTCACGTACAAAAGGAAAAAGCAAATTAACAATAAAACAGCAGTTTTTATACCTTTATCATCTTTTAACTTTATATAAGGCAAGGTATATAAAATAAAATGTACAAAAATAAAAAAGTAATTGTTGTAATGCCCGCATATAATGCGGCTTTAACATTGAGAAAAACTTATGAAGAAGTTATGTCGCAGGATATTGTTGATCTTATTATTGTAGTAGATGACAAAAGCGTGGATAAAACTGTGTCCATAGCCAAAACACTTCCCAAAACCATTCTGCACACCCATGAGACAAACCTTGGTTATGGCGCGAACCAGAAATCGTGTTATAAAATAGCTCTAAATGAAGGCGGCGATATCATCATTATGGTTCATCCTGATTATCAGTATACACCAAAACTTATACCTGCAATGGCTTCTCTTATAGGAAATGACCTTTATCAATGCGTAATTGGCTCAAGGATTCTTGGTGGATATGCCTTAAAAGGAGGAATGCCTGTCTGGAAATATATCGCAAACAGATTTCTGACTTTTTCTGAAAATATTATGCTGGGAGCAAAGCTTTCCGAATATCACACAGGATACAGGGCTTTTTCCAAAAAACTTTTAAAACAGCTTCCCCTGGATTCAAATTCCAATGACTTTGTATTTGACAACCAAATGGTTGCACAAATCCTTTGGTTTGGTTATACTGTTGCTGAGATCAGTTGTCCAACAAAGTACTTTCTTGAAGCTTCGTCAATAAACTTGGGAAGAAGCATCAAATATGGTTTTGGATGCCTTTTTACAGGGCTTACATACAGACTGACAAAAATGAAGTTAATAACTTCAAAACTGTTTCCCCAAATATAAAATCAATATATCAAATACTATTTTGATGCTTTTTAAAAAAATGCGATATTTTATTATAAATGGATAAAAACAACATAATATCAATCTGTGTGCCTGTTCACAATGAGCAGGAAAATATAGAACCACTTTATATTAATCTTACCAATGTGATAGAGTCAATAAAGGCTGATTTTGAAATAATTATGGTCAATGACGGATCATGTGATAAGTCCGGGGATATACTTGATAGTCTTGCAAAGCGAGACAGCAGAGTAAAGGTAATTCATTTATGTCGCAACTTCGGTCAATCATGTGCAATGATGGCCGGGTTTGACCATGCATCAGGCGATATTATCATTGCCATGGATGGGGACAATCAGAATGATCCGGCTGATATTCCAAGGCTTCTGGATCAAATCCATAAGGGGTATTCTGTTGTAAGTGGATGGAGAAAAAACAGAAAAGATGCAAAAATTTCCAGGATACTACCATCAAAAATTGCCAACTGGATAATATCAATTGTTACCGGCGTAAAGCTGCATGATTATGGTTGTTCATTAAAAGCGTACAAAAAACAAGTAATAAAAAATGTTAAACTATATGGAGAAATGCACAGATTTTTACCTGTTTTATCCTTCTGGCAAGGCGCTAAAGTAACAGAAATTGTTGTAAATCATCAACCAAGACAATTCGGCGATTCACATTACGGAATGTCACGGGTAGTCAAAGTTTTACTTGATCTGGCTCTTATCAGGTTTTTAGATAAATATCTGAAATATCCTATTCATCTTTTTGGAGGTATTGGTTTGATAAATATGCTGCTTGCATTTATCTCCTTTGCTTTAATGCTGTATTACAAGATTTGGGGTGGAAAAACATTTATTGAGACGCCTCTGCCAACTCTTGTTGTACTTTTCGGTATCATGGGCGCTATGTCTGTATTACTTGGAATTGTTGCTGAAATTGTAATGAGAACCTATTATGAATCCCAGGAGCAAAAGCCCTATCTTATTGACCGTACATTAAATATTTAAGATGGAGTTATATGTGTGGAATATGCGGTTTTACAGGAAAAGGAAGTAGCAAAGATTTAAAAAAAATGACACATGCGATTTTTCACAGAGGCCCGGACCAAGAAGGCCTCTGGCATGACAACTCTAAAGCTGTATATCTTGGCCACACAAGGCTGTCGATTATAGATATTAAAGATGGAACACAACCCATGTGGACGCATGATCAAAGTATAGGTGTTATTTTTAATGGAGAGATATATAATCATAAAACACTTCGGGATGAACTTGTCAAAAATGGCCATAAATTTTTCACGGATCATTCAGATACAGAAGTACTTCTACATGGTTACCGGCAGTGGGGGAGCAAACTTCCTGATAAACTTAACGGTATGTGGGCATTTGCGATTTATGATAAAAAAAAAGAGCGACTTTTTATAAGCCGCGACAGGTTTGGTAAAAAACCCCTTTTTTATTGCCTGCAGGATAAAATCTTTGCATTTGCCTCGGAACTAACCTCCCTTATCAGTCACTCCCTGATAAAGGCATCTGTTTCCAAAAAAAGTCTTAAAAAATATTTTGCCTTTGGATATATACCTGCTCCAAACTCCCTTTATCACAGGATTTATAAACTTCCTGGAGGATGCAACCTTTTATTTGATTTAAACAATTTTTCAATAAAGATCGAAAAATACTGGGATTTTATTTTAGAACCTTTTCAAATAATTCCTGAAAATCCTGAAAAAGTGTGGGGAGAAGAGCTACAATTTTTGCTTAAAAAAGCCGTACAACAAAGGCTGATAAGCGATGTGCCCCTTGGGCTCTTTTTAAGCGGTGGTATTGACTCATCAGCTATCACAGCTTTTGCATGCAGTGCAATGGGCAATAAAAAGCTTAAAACTTTTTCAATCGGTTTTGAAGAACAAAGTTTTGATGAATCAAAATACGCAAAAAGCATAGCTAATCTTTTTAATACAGATCATCATCAAAAAATACTCTCCATAAAACGTGGTTTGGATATACTGCCTGAGATAACAGCCCTTTTGGATGAGCCCATGGGCGATANCTCACTTATTCCAACCTATATGCTTGCAAAAGAGACAAAAAAACACGTTACAGTTGCCCTTGGCGGAGATGGAGGTGATGAGCTTTTCGCAGGATATGATCCTTTTAGAGCCCTGAATATGGCAAAAATATACAGCGCTCTTGTTCCCCGCCCGGTTCACAGAGCTATCCGCATGATGGCCGGCCTGCTTCCTGTCTCCCATGGAAATATGAGTTTTGATTTTAAGTTAAAGCGCACCTTAAGAGGTCTTTCCTATACCAAAAAGCTTTGGAATGCTGTCTGGCTTGGTACGCTTGAGCCAGAAGAAATTGANGAACTGTTTAACGAGGAAACAGATATAGAGGAAGTTTATTCTGAGGCAATTGAATATTGGGATGCCTGTCCTCAGGACAACCTTGTTGACAAAACACTCCAGTTCTACACTAAGCTTTATCTGCAAGATGAAATCCTGATTAAAGCGGACAGAGCAAGTATGATGAATTCCCTTGAGGTCAGGTCACCATTTCTTGATATTGATCTTGTTGATTTTGTCAGAAAAATTCCTAATAACTGGAAATACAGAAACGGCCAGACTAAATATATCCTGAAAAAAGCACTTGAACCTGTATTGCCTGACAGCATTTTATATCGCCCCAAAAAAGGCTTTGGCGTTCCTGTTGGAAGCTGGTTAAAAAAAGAATTGCTCAATATTGATTCTGTAGAATCAAACCAATGCCTGAATATATCCTTTGTCCAAAAAAAAATATTTGAACATAGAAAAAATAAAGTAGACCACAGGGCTTTTTTGTGGAATTACTGGTTGCTGAATAAGTTTTTGTAGAAACTTTTGCATAGCATTATTAACCTTTAAGATATGTCAGTAAAAAAATATGTTCGACAGGCTGCTTGCGGAATGAAAATTTTTTCAAGTTCAAAACGGAAAATAAATTTGACCGCAGGCATACGTGTAGTATTTAAGAGGATCAAATTAATTTTCTAACGCAGAAATTAGATAAATTGCGTTTTGTAACAGCCTGTCGGCATAGTCCCTTTGCCTGTTTTTTGTGAAAAATGCCGACCTGTGGCTCCGCTGTAAAAAAAATGATTGATAGATATGATATCCTCAATAATAAGCNTAGCAGTTTTGCTGATGATGCGCGTCATTGAAACCGAAATTTTTAAAATATGGTATGTGGGGTTCCTGTATGGGGTTGGATTATACAAAAATAAAACTCCTTGATTATTAAAAAAAATGGAATTACCTTGAAAAGAAGGAGAATCGCTATAAAGATACTGATAAAGGATTATGATATAAAAAAAATATCAGCGCTGACATTGTTGTCTACAAAAAAATTAGAAGAACTAAAAAAACAAAACACCTGATTGTTTAATCTGACTCTAATTCAATATTTGCCCAATGTAAAAATTTTAATATGGAAAAAACAATGAAATTCCCATACGGCATATCAGATTTTTATGCAATTATTAAGGAAGGGTATTTTTACTGTGACCGAACAGATAAAATTCCATTGCTTGAAAATACAAAGTCACAGCTTTTTATAAGACCCAGACGTTTTGGGAAAAGCCTTCTTCTCTCTATGCTGGAAAATTATTATGATGTTGCAAAAGCAGATGAATTTAATGAAATTTTTGGTAATCTAAAAATAGCTGAAAATCCAACAGAACTGCAAAACTCATATTATATTTTAAAATGGGACTTTTCATGTGTTGATACAACAGGCAGTGCAGGAGATATTAAACAATCTTTGTATAATCATTTAAATGCAAGGATTGAAAGTTTCATCAGTTATTATAATTTTAAAGGGTTTAATTTACCAAAAGTTACTATAAAAGATGAAGACGCCCTTTTTTCAATTGAGTCTTTATTAAGCTCAATCAGAACTACTCCCTATCCTGTTTATCTTTTAATAGATGAATATGACAATTTTGCAAATACAANAATGATGGGAGTGCAAAATGAAAAAANCAGATATAATGCCCTTGTTCATGATGAAGGCGTATTAAGAACTCTTTTTAAAACAATAAAGTCTTCAACATCAGGATCAATGTTTGACCGTGTTTTTATAACAGGGGTTTCACCAGTTGTTTTAAGTGATATTACAAGTGGTTATAATATTGCTGCAAATATCTATTTTGAACAGGAATTTAATGATTTATGCGGTTTTAGAGAAAAAGAAGTACGCAACTCTGTTGAACAAATTGTAACTGAATGTGACCTTGCTATAGAAAAAATAGATGAAGCCATTAATTTAATAAAAATATATTATGATGGTTATCTTTTTTCTTTAGATTCAAATGAGCAAATTTATAATCCTACTTTATGTCTGTATTTTTTGAGTCAGTTTCAAAAAAAATGTGCTTATCCAAGAAAAATGCTTGATTCCAATCTTGCAGTAGATGAGTCTAAACTGGAATATATTGCTCAGATTCCTATGGGAAGAGATCTTTTGATAAATTTGATGCAAAAAGATCATAACGTAATTGTTTCAGATATAGAAGATCGTTTTGGTATTAGGCAGATGCTTAAAGATACCTCCAAAGATAATACATTTCTTGTTTCATTTCTTTATTATTTTGGGATATTAACACTTGCTGGAGAAACAGAAGATTTAAAAATTAATTTAAAAGTGCCAAATATGGTAATGCGGAGTTTGTACGTTGAAAGAGTACAGCAAATGTTATTGCCTGAGCCCTCTGAAAGGGATAGTGGCAAATGGGCCGCCGAGCTTGTTTATCAAAAAGGTAATATAGAACCTTTATGTGATTTTGTTGAAAATCATTATTTTAAAGTTTTTAAAAACAGAGATTATAAATGGGTAAATGAGTTAACCTTAAAAACTGCTTTTTTAACTTTGTTATATAATGATATTATTTTTATCATGGATTCTGAAACAGAAGTTTCACGCAGATATGCTGATCTTACCATGATAATCAGACCAGATAAAAGACATGGTAACATTTTTGATGTTTTAATAGAATTTAAATTTGTAAAATTAAAAAATGCTGGTGTAACAGGTAAGCAGGCAGAAAAATTACCAAAAGAAGGATTGTATAATATACCTGAAATAAAAAATGCGCTTGACCAAGGAAAACAACAGGTCGTTGATTATGGAAAAAAACTTGATGAAAAGTATGGTAATCTTCGCCTAAAAAAGTTTGTTGTTGTCTCCCTTGGTTTTGAAAGAGTTTGTTACAAGAGGATTAAATAGCACCATTAAAAAGCTTTTTTTAACCACACGATACTTACCCCCAATATCAAAAAAAAGGTATGTTAAGCTGAGACACACCCTGAAATATTCACACAAGCATTCTTAAAATCAGCCTGTTGATATTAAAACTCAGAAAGTAGACATTCTGCTTTGGGATTTGTAGCATCTAAAAAAGGTAATAAGAGAATATGAAAAATCTTCCAACAGGAATACAGACATTTTCAGATATCATTCAAAAAGAGATAGTGTATTGATGTGTAGTGATGGTTTCCATAGGAGAACTTCACCCAAATATTTAAGCACACCATACTCTTGATGCTACTCAAGCCAGTGTGCATAATACACATATTATAAAAAGCTGAGAAATTATCAAAAAATTAAATTTATTTAAATCTCAATGGATAGGCTATAAGGATTATTTTTTTCAATAATAATGTCAAGGTGTGTTATAGTTTCTTTGTTGTTGCAGAATGCTGCAACATTATAGACTCCTGTTGGCAGAGTAATTTCAACATTTGCACCATTTAAAATATTTACAGATGTAATCTCAATTTCATTTTCAATGGAATTACACTCTGTAATCTGTCTGATACTGACTGTAACATATTGGTCTTCATCTTCTGTATCAATAAGAGCATTTAAATTAAGTACACCTGTATCTACAAGTGGATCTAAGCAGGCTGTTACAGAATCAAATTTTCTTCAAAAAACTAAAATATAAAATTTCACCGATTTTCCTAATTTTTCCTCTTCATCGGTATTTGATTTTTTTT
>JGI24724J26744_10003240_pt1 | contig 10599 bp, 10 predicted proteins | sample Cruoilmetagenom7_FD_26744 | JGI IMG/M metagenome (IMG submission 26744)
GGCAGGGTCAGCAGCGGATACCATTTCATCAGCTTCATCGCGGCGGCAAAGCCGATGTCATAGCCGCCCTTGTCGCCCCAGAGCAGCAGCGCCGAGACCACAGCGATAAAGCCAATCGCCCCGAACACACGCTGGCCCGTTAACAGCATCAACATCATCGACGAGAACATCAATGTCGCGATCATTTCATAAGACATCAAATGGCCTCACCCTTGAGCCGCAGCACGTCTTTCAACAGCTCGGACAGACATTGCAGCAGCATCAAAAAGATACCGACGATCATCACAACCTTGATCGGCCAGAGATAGGGCCGCCAGGCGGAGCTAGATTTCTCCATATGGCCGATTTCTTCGCTGCCGGTGACCAGACCGCTAAAGAAGCTGAACGGCTCGGTCCCCCAGTATCCCAGCGAATAGGCTGTTGAGCTGATTGCGCCATAGAGCAGCACGCAGAGATAAAAGATCAGGAAGAATACGGTAATGAGGTCAAACCACGCTTTCTTGCGCAGCGACCAATCGCCATAGAGCAGGTCCATCCGCACGTTCGATCCCAGTTGGATCGAATAGGGCCCGCCCAAGATGTAATAGCCCACCATCACAAACTGCGCCATTTCCAGCGTCCAAAGAGACGGGACGAAGAACGCTTTGCTGACGGTGGACCACAAAAGCACCCCCATCAGGGCAAAGATGCCATACATCATGATCCGCCCGATCCGCCGGTTCATCGCATCGATGCGCCGGATATAGCCCCGCATGAATCTCATGGTCTGGCGTCCTTCATCGCGTCACTCATTTCGGGCCGCTCAAGCGCGGCGCGCAGCCAGTTGCTGATCACCTCGCCCATCTGCTGCTGCTCGGCCTCGGTTGTGATCAGGTCATTGCGGATTTCCAACATGACATGCGGATGGCCATGCACCAAACCATGTTCTTTCAGCGTATGGGTCACGCCGTCTTGGGGGCCATAGGGTTCGTTGCGCTCGACCTTGAGGTCGGTGTGATCTGCTGCGACGGCGAGCATTGCATCAGCCAAGCGGGTGTCGCTGTCATGCAGAATACCAATCTCCACCGCACGCGGTTTGCCATGGTAGATGGGCGTAAAGCTGTGCACGGTGACGATCACCGGCGCATCAACCCGCTTGATCGTGGCGGCAAGCGTGGCGCGGAACGGCTCGTAGTAGCGCTTTACCCGTTCGGCGCGGGCTGCCTCGTCGAGTGTCGCATTGCCGGGGATCGCGAAAATCTCGCTCTGCGCAGGCATCGCACCGGGCGCTTCTGGCGGGCGGTTGCAGTCGTAGACCAACCGCGAGACGCGGCCTGCGACCAGCACGGCATCCAGTTCATCCGACATTCGACGCGCAACACTCAACGCGCCGGGGTCCCATGCGACATGGCTTTCCCGAGCTGCGGCATTGAGGCCAAGACCGTCAAAATGGGCAGGAATATCACGGGACGCATGTTCACAGACCAGCACCACTGACGCCTTGGCACCTGCGTTGATCACCTCAACGGCCTCCTGCATTGCGTTGCTTTTCCCCGGCACACGATCCCCCTGTGTTGCATCGAACCTCCTGCGGACGGTCGCGTCTGTCAACAAAATTATGTCGGATTTATTACACCCTCGCGCAGTTTGTGCTATTACTCGTCAAAAGAGAGGCGCCCATGGCTGAACCGGCACTGACGATTTCCGACCGCATCCAGCAAGAACTGGACCGTTTGACCCGCGCCGAACGACAGTTGGCCCATTCGATTCTCGAAAACTACCCCGCCTCAGGTCTCGGCCCGCTGACCGCGCTGGCCAAGGACGCCAATGTCTCCACCCCCACCGTGGCGCGGATGGTGCAAAAGCTGGGTTTCAAGGGCTACCCGGAGTTCCAGAACGAGCTGCGCGAGGAATTGAAGGCCAAGGCCAAGAACCCCATCGCCAAACATGACACATGGGCCGAAGGTGCGCCCTCGGGTCATGTGCTCAACAGGTTCACCGACGCGGTGATCGACAACATCCGCCATACGCTGGGCCAGATTGAACCCGCCACCTTTGACCGCGCCTGCGCGATGATCGCGGACACAAAGCATCCGCTTTATATCGTCGGCGGGCGTATCACGCACACGATGGCAGAATATCTGTTCCTGCACGCCCAGATCATCCGCCCAAAAGTGACCCATATCCAGTCCACCTCCAACGCATGGCCGCATTACCTGTTGGACGTAGGCGAGGGCGATGTCTTTGTCATCTTCGACGTGCGTCGCTATGAGAATAACACGCTTAAACTGGCGGAAATGGCCCATGCGCGGGGGGCGAAAATCATTCTGTTTACAGACCAATGGCGCTCACCCGTGCACAGCCTTGCCGATATCTGCTTCTCCAGCCGCATCGTCGCCCCCTCGGCATGGGACAGCGCGGCAGCGACCCTGCTGCTTGTGGAGAGCGTCATCTCTTCCATGCAGGACATCAACTGGGCCGATACCAAGGACCGGGCCGAGCGGCTCGAGGATATGTTCGACCAGACCCGCCTGTTCCGCAAATTCACCTGATCCACTCCACGGAACCCCCTATCATAAAGGGTATTAGCTTGCCCACCTGCCCCCAGTCGTCTATGGCCAAACCGCCGGGTGTGGTGTCTAGCGCGGTGCCGTGACACGCGCCAAGGCCGGAGGGGGACCGACCATGCGTTATGAAATCTTTTCGCCCAGCGAGCTTGAGCGCCACTATAACCTCGCGCCATCGCCCGCGCTGGCTGCTGAAATGTCCGATCTCTATGCCAAAATGGACCGCGTCGTTTCACCCCCCGATTGGGCCATTCACGCGCCCTATGTTGCCGCGATCAACAAGCTGAAAAAAGAGCGCAACGCGGTGATCCTGGCGCATAACTACATGACGCCTGATATCTATCACGGCATTGCAGATTTCGTCGGTGACAGCCTGCAACTTGCGATCAAAGCGACCGAGGTCGAGGCCGATGTGATTGTGCAATGCGGCGTGCATTTCATGGCCGAAACATCGAAAATTCTGAACCCGTCGAAAACCGTGTTGATCCCTGATATGGAAGCGGGCTGTTCATTGGCCGAAAGCATCACTGCCGAAGGCGTGGCGCAGATGCGCGCGCAGTATCCCGGCGCGCCGGTGGTGACTTATGTGAACACCACAGCCGAGGTGAAAGCCGCGTCTGACATCTGCTGCACCTCGTCGAACGCCGCGCAGATCGTCGCCGCGATGGAGAGCGACACGGTGATCATGACGCCGGACAAATACCTCGCCCAGAACATCGCCAAACTGGTGCCGCAGAAACGCATCGTCTGGTGGGATGGGGCCTGCATCGTGCACGAACGCTATACCGCGAAAGACATCGCAGACTACCGCGAGTGGAACCCCGACACCCGCATCATCGCGCATCCCGAATGCCCGCCCGATGTGGTGGCCGAAGCGGATTTCTCAGGCTCGACCAGTGGCATCATCGACTATGTTCACCGCGAAAAACCCGCCAAAGTGATGCTGGTCACCGAATGCTCCATGGCGTCCAACATTGCCGATGAGCTGCCCGAAGTCGATTTCGTCGGCCCCTGCAACATGTGCCCCTACATGAAAAAGATCACGCTAGAGAAAGTGCTGTGGTCGCTGCACACCATGTCCGGCGCGGTTGAGGTAGAGGCCGAGGTCGCCGCCAAGGCGCGCGTGGCAGTGCAGCGGATGATCGATCTTTCCCGCGAACTCGGCCTTTAAGGGCCGCGCCCCGTGCAGGACATCACAACCGGCAGGATCATCATCGTTGGGGCCGGTCTGGGCGCGCTCTATGCCGCGCTCTGTCTTGCGCCGCGCCCGGTTTTGCTGATCTCGCCTGACACGCTCGGGTCGGGGGCCAGTTCCGCTTGGGCGCAGGGCGGTGTGGCCGCCGCGATGGCGCAGGCCGACAGCCCAGAGGCCCACGCGCTGGATACCATCGCTGCTGGTGCGGGCACGGTCGAGGCCCGCGTCGCCGCGACTGTGACCGAAGAGGCCCGTGCCCATATCTTGGCCCTAACCGACTTTGGCACCGCCTTCGACCGCAGCGCCGATGGCGGCTATGTCATGTCCCGCGAGGCGGCGCATAGCTTTGCGCGGGTCGTGCGGGTGCAGGGCGATCAGGCCGGGGCCGAGATCATGCGCGCCTTGATTGAGCGGGTGCGCAACACGCCGTCGATCCAAGTGCTTGAAGGCGTGCTGGCCCGTGGTTTGGACAGCGATGGCACCAAGGTGACCGGGGTTGAGATCGAATTGGCCCGGCCCGAAGGCTCCGCCCCGGTGATGCTGCGCGGCGCGGGGGTGTTGCTGGCGGGCGGCGGTTCGGGCGGGCTTTATGCGCTGACGACCAACCCGGCCCGCATTCGCGGGCAGGTGATTGGCATGGCCGCCCGCGCGGGCGCGCTCATCGCCGATGCGGAGTTCGTGCAGTTCCACCCCACCGCCATCGACTGCGGCGAAGACCCGGCACCGCTGGCTACCGAAGCCCTGCGCGGCGCCGGGGCGCATTTGATCAACCGCGAGGGCGCGCGGTTCATGGCTGACGTGCACCCGCTCGCCGAACTCGCCCCGCGCGACATCGTGGCCCGTGCGATCTTTGCCCAAACGCAAGCGGGGCTGCGCCCCATGCTCGATACCCGCGCAGCCTTGGGGGCTGCGGTGCTGACCGACTATCCCGCCGTCGCCGCTGCATGCGCGCGCAATGGCATTGACCCTGTGGCGCAACCGATCCCGGTGGCCGCCGCTGCGCATTACCATATGGGCGGTGTCGCGACCGATGCGCATGGACGGTCCAGCCTCGCAGGGCTCTGGGTCTGTGGGGAGGCGTCTTCAACCGGGTTGCATGGCGCGAACCGCTTGGCGTCGAACGGGCTGCTCGAAGCGCTGGTGTTTGCCCGCCGCGCGGCGCAGGACATGCTTGAAGAGTGCAGCGCGGGTGATAGCGACGCTGTGACCCTACCAGACCTCCCCGCTGGCGAAACACCCGATGAAGCCCTCGTTACCCAGTTGCGCCAGACCATGACGGCCCATGTCGGCGTTCTGCGCGATGCGGCGGGGCTGCAACGCGCCCTTGCCACCATCGCCCAGATCGAAGCCACGCAGCCCAACTGCGCACAACTGCAAAACATGACCGCCACGGCCACGCTGATCGCTGCCGCTGCCCTTGCGCGCCGCGAAAGCCGTGGCGCGCACTGCCGCATCGACTACCCCGAGACGCTGGACGAGGCCGCGCGCAGTTTCCTGACGCTGGCCGAGGCCACAGCATTCCGCTCCAACCTTGAGGAACTCCCCGCATGACAACCGCCCTGCCCGACCTGATCCTAGAGCCGCTGGTCCGCGCCGCGCTGATGGAAGACCTCGGCACCTATGGCGATGTCACCACGCGCAGCGTGATCCCCGAGGGGATAACCTATACCGCCAAGCTCCGCGCCCGCGCAGAGGGCGTCGTTTCCGGAATGCAGATCGCGCGGTTGGCGTTTCATCTGGTTGATCCATCGCTTGAGGTTCGCACGCTGAAAGACGATGGAAGCGCCATCGGCAAAGGCGACACGCTGATGGAGATCGAAGGTTCCGCCGCCGCGATCCTTTCCGCTGAACGTGTGGCGCTAAACTTTGCCGGGCGGCTTTCGGGCATCGCCACGCTTACCGCGGCTTGCGTGGCCGAGACCAAGGGCACCGAGACCCGCATCACCTGCACCCGTAAAACCACGCCGGGGCTGCGGATGGTCGAAAAACAGGCGGTGCTACATGGCGGCGGGTTCAATCACCGCTTCTCCCTCTCGGATGCGATCCTGATTAAGGACAATCACATCGCCGCCGCCGGGGGCATCCGGCCCGTCTTGCAGGCGGTGAAATCCAACGCTTCGCATATGATCCGGGTCGAGATCGAAGTCGACACGCTGGCGCAGCTTGAAGAGGTCTTGGACGAAGGCGGCGCGGATGTGGTGCTTCTGGATAACATGGACACAAAGACGCTGCTTCAGGCCGTGGAAATGGCCAAAGGGCGCATCGTTCTGGAGGCGTCGGGCAATATGACGCTACCGCGTATTGCTGAGGTCGCGGCGACGGGGGTGAACTATATCTCCATGGGTGCGCTGACACATTCTGCGACAACGCTCGACCTTGGGCTGGATTTCTGAACCAACTGGGGCAAAGATCGCGCAGCAGCGAAGGGAGCCCGCCATGTCCGACCTTACAATCCGAAACGTGAGAGACCATGACCGCGCAGATTGGGGGCGGCTCTATCAAGGGTATGCCGCGTTTTACAAAGTCGAGCAGACGCCGGAGATGCGCGCGCGGGTCTGGTCTTGGCTGCATGACCCGCTGACCGAGGTCGAAGGGCTGGTCTGCGAAGATGCCGAGGGCCGTGTAATTGGCCTGACCCATTTTCGCCATTTCGCGCGGCCACTGGCGGCGGCGACGGGCTGTTTCCTCGACGATCTCTTTGTAGATCCCCAAGCACGCGGCAGCGGCGCTGCCGACGCGCTGATCGGGGAAGTGAAAAAGATCGCCCAGAAACGCGGCTGGAGCCTTGTGCGGTGGATCACGGCCGAGGATAATTACCGTGGCCGTGGGGTTTACGACAAGCTGGCCACGCGGACCAACTGGGTCACCTACGACATCAAGCTGTAGGGTCCGGCGCCCTTTTCGAAGCGTCGGAATTGGTGGGCTCGTCTGGGTCCGTCACCAATTCCGCCTCTTCGATATCGTCGGTCCGCGTTGCGAGCGCGCCCTCTGTTGACGTCGTCTCTGGGGTGCCGACGATCAGAGGCAGCATTTGCACGCCGCTCGGCATGGCAACTTCGGACAACGGCGGGGTCTTCCACTCCAATGTGTCAAAGCTTTTGCAGTTCTCGCAGATCGGCTTCCATTCGGCGTGGATGTGATGACAATTTTCACAGATCCACTGCGGCCCGCGTGAGACATTTAATGCGCGTGTCAGCCAGCCTTTGACGACCGTATCAGACGCACCTTCGCCCCGCTCTATCGCGGCCATAAGCGTGACGGACCGCGCCGAAGGGTCGGATTCAACCAGATTGCCAAGCGCACGACGTGCTTCGGGGAAGTCTTCGTTGGCGATGTGCAATTCGGCCAGCAGCATCTTGGTTTCGGGATGGTCGGGCTGCGATTTGGTCAGCGCGCGGAACCGTTTGATGCGTTGCGGCGGAGTCTCGTCCGGCTGAACCTCGGCAAAGGCGGCGGCAAGGTCGGGGTGCGGATGCACGCTCCACGCCTTTTGCAGCACTTTCGAGGCATAGCGCGGTTTGTCCTGCGCGATATAGCTGCGCGCGGCCATCACGGCGGCAGGCACCAGATCGGGGGACAAGCGGTTGGCTTCGATCGCGGCTTCGCGCGCCTCGATGCTGTTGCCTTCGGCAATGACTTCGCGGGCTTCAGACAGTGCCAGCACCGCATCGCGGCGTTTGTGCACATCACGCGGCAGATGGCCGTTTTTGTATTTGGCTTGCAGCGTCTGGCGCGCACCAGTCCAGTCGTGTTTGTCGGCCTGCAGCTTGAGCAGCGTGTCGCCAGTTTCTTCATGCTTGGGCTTCAGCGCGAAGGCCTTCTCGGCCAGTTTCAAGGCTGTGTCGGTATCCCCGTCGGCCAGCTTTTGCTTCATGATGCCGCGCACGCCGACAAAACGAGTCTTCTCATCTTCGACCAGCTTGCGATAGGTCCGTTCGGCCTTGCGGCGATCGCCTGCGAGTTCAGCGGCCTGGGCCGTCAGCAGATTGGTCAGAGCCGGGCGCTTGAGGTAGCGGTCGGCCTTGGCGGCCTTGGCCATCGCGACCTGTCCTTCGCCACTGGCCAGCGCCATCAACCCATCCGACAGTGCCTCATACCCCTTCCGCTCGCGGTTGCGGTCAAAGTAACGTGACAGAGCAGTCTCGTCGCCATTCAGGAAATGCCACGTGGCCGACAGCAACGCGACGATCTTGAGCAGCACCCAGACAGCAAACATCAGCAGCAGCACAGCGATGACTGATTGCAGTGGCCCGAGGGTGTATTCGGTGCCTGCGACGGTCAGCTGAATGCCGCCTTGGCTTTCCAGCAAGAAACCCGCGCCCCATGCCAAAGCAGCGACAAGCACGACGAAAAGAACGATTTTAATAAGAGACCAAAGCATTTTTCGTTCCTCAGTTGGCCGTCAGGCGTTGGGAGAGTTCATCGGCAGCGGTTTCTGCCGCTTGGCGCGCGCGGGTATCGACAAGCCATTCCGCCATTGCATCCTGCGCCGGTGCGGGCAGCGTGTCGATCTCGGCCAGTGCATCGGTTAAGCGGCCATCGCGCACAGCGGCTTCGGCACGAGATAGGACAGCATCCGGGTCCGCCCCATCGCGCGGGGCGACCGACCGAGCACCAAGCTGGCGTTTTAAGAAACCGCCAAAGCTGCCCTCGCCATCATCCGGCACAGCAGCGCGGGCGGTGGCCAACGCTTGGCGCGCCGCATCAGGATAGCGCGCTTGAAGGTTGGCGAGGGTCACAACACCACCCGTAGCAGTGTCGGTGAGCGGTTGGGGAATGTCCTCAACCCCGGCGGCCTGCAATTCGGCCAGCGCAGCCTCATAGGGCCGTCCGGCGCTGATCGCGGTGTTGATCTGGGTCATCGCGGTTTGAGCGCGGGCCGACACGGCTGCTGCGGCTGTGGCCTCTTCGGCGCTTTGAGCGTTATCAAGAAGGCTCTCGACTTCGCTCCGCTGTTCAGCGACCGACGCGCGCAGGGCTTCCATCTCGCGTTCAAATGCCGCGATTGCGACTTCGTTTTCGCCCCCGCTTACGGGTTGCTTCTCAACCGTGGTGAGACGATTGTCGAGTTCGGCCAATTGGCTCTGAAGCGCTGAAAATTCTTCACGTGCGACAGTTAACTCTTCGCGTGCCGCGGATAGCTCTTCACTCAGGGCATCCACTTGCGGCAGATTTTCTGGCAGCGCGGCAGGCTCTTCTGCGCGGGCTTCCAGATCAGCAATGCGGGCCTGCTGAGCTTCCATAGCGCTTTGCAATTCAGCGGCGCTTTGCGCGCGTGTGCCCAGAACATCGTATTCCGAGGCCGCGAAACCCAATCCTGCGGCGATCACGCCACCCAAAACCATCGGGAAAAAGACGCTGCGCTTGCGCTCTTTCGGGGCGGGTTCTGGGGCCGAAGTTGGTTTGGGTGTGCTTGTGGCTGTGGTTGATTTCTCAGGTTTGCCGGATGTGGGCTTGGACGTGTTAGCGCTGGTGTTCGTAGCCGCGGCAGACGCACGTGACGGCGCAGGGTCAGAAGACGGTTTATCTTTCGGTGACGTGACGCCCGAACTGGTCTTTGGGTCATCCATCGCAGCCGCTGGTGCTGTTTTCGTGCCTTTGGCAGACGCAGCGTTTGAGAGCGGCTTTACGTCCTTTTCGGGCTTCTTAGGTTCGGGGCTTGTAGACCCAGCTTTAAGAGGCTCAGACTTTTCCTCAGACTTTGGTGTCGCGCTTGCTGCGGTCGGTTTCGATGGGTCGGTGTCTGCGGGCTTGGGCATAGTGCTGTCAGTCTTGCCCACTTCAGGCTTCGCCGCTTCAGGTTTGTCGATACCGGGCTTCACATCATTTCCGCTTTTGCCGGTGCTTGCGCCAGTCTTAGAAGCGCTCGCCTTCGCTTCTGATGTCGCCTTATCCGCCACAGAGGGCGTCTGATCGGCCGTGGTCTTGTCCGCTTCGCTTTTGCTGACCGTCTTTTTAGGTTTCGCCACGCCGTCCGCCTTTCGATTCTGAACCTGTCATTCGCTCGCAGAGGCGAGCTTACCCGGCATACCTATGCCCCTCAAGGCAAGGTGGTGCGGCGAAAGAGTTTTTCAACGGTCTTCGCCATAGCTTCGCCAGTCGGTTCTGCCGCGACATCATGCGCGTAGAGCGGCAGGCCTTCAAGCGCCTGTGCTGCGGCACGGCTGATCGACACGGCGATAACGCTCTGTGTATGGCCAGCCTCACGCGCAAAGTGCTGCGCGCTGCGGGGTGAAAAGAGCGGCACAAGAACGGGGTCAGAGCCTTTTAGCAGCGTTTGCGCCTCTGCCGTGAGCGGTAACAGGTGCTGCTCATAGACCGTTGCGACTTCGGTGGTCAGACCCGAAGCGCTTAAAGTTCCAGCAACATCGCCGCGCCGATGACGCCCGGCAAGGTGCAATAGCGGCCCGATTTCTGTACGCCCTGAGAGGGTCGCGATCATCGCTTTGGCATCCAGTCCGGCCATTTGCGCCTGCCAACCTGCCTTGCCCGCCGCCTCGGTGGTTTGTGGTCCAACACAATAGGCAGGCATTCCACCTCCCTGAGGCGCATGGGCCACGCCATTTGCAGAAGTGAAGATCACCCCGGCAAATGCCGCAAGATCAACAAGCGCGCCAGTTGGTACAATCTCGATCAGCGGAGAGATCACGGCACCTGTCCGCAGCGCAGGCGAGAGACGCTTAAGGAACTGCGCGGCACCGGGCTGGGGGCGGGTCAGAAGCAATCTTGGCTGCGGCATCGCAAGGCTCCGGCATTGTTTGCGCGTGACAGCGGTGTTACCTGCGGTACAGGTGCCTTGCAACGGAAAGCCCCCATGCCCTCTACCCAACCTCAGACCCGCTTGATCCTTGGTTTGGA
>JGI24724J26744_10003241_pt1 | contig 10598 bp, 7 predicted proteins | sample Cruoilmetagenom7_FD_26744 | JGI IMG/M metagenome (IMG submission 26744)
ATTGTTTTCTAAAGACATTTCTTCTTGCTGACAAGCAAACAAGCTAATTAGTGTAAAAATTAGAATTAACGGTTTTTTTATATTAATCATTTTTATATATTTAAGTTGATGATGCTTACTTAGTTTTAATGTGCTTTCAGCTTTTTCACATGTACAGCTTATTTTTCTTCCCTGTTTTGATTTCACAATCTATTTAATTACTATTTTTCAGAATATTTATTTAGTTACAACTATCCAAACACTAGGCTTCATATTATAAATTTTTACAATACAATTAATTGAAAATGAGCAGTATTTAGTATAACAAATGACATCCCAAAGCAATAACAATCTCAAAAGTATAGAGCAGAGTTAAATAATAAAACAGCAAATTAATTTCTGCAACTTGGTGACCAATAAGCGCTGTGACTTATTAAATATTTGTTTAAGGTTAAAGCATAAAAAAGCCGAGAAAAACTCGGCTTTTTAATCAAAACACACTAAATTTATTATCTAATAAATTTCTTTGTTTCAGAATTATTTTCAGATTTCACTTCAACAAAATAGATGCCTTTGCTCCAACTAGAAACATCAATTGTCTCAATTACTTTTTCTTCAAATGAATGATTAGTTAACAAGAACATTTCTTTTCCTAATGAATCGTAAACGCGTATCGTATAGTTTTCAGAAGTAAAAAATTGTATGTTTAATTGTTCTTCAGAAGGGTTTGGATAGATTTCAACTTCACTTTTTTTTGAAGAAAATTCATCGTTCGCTAATACAATCCCTGAAATAATACGAAGGTTTTTTGTAGTAAAATCAGTGATATACATCGTGTCTTCAGCATCATTAAAAGCAATTCCGTTAGGCGTATGAAAAGTTGCCACTGAAATATCTCCATCTAAACTTCCTTGAGTACTTCCTGCGAAGATTTCGTAATCAGCTACATCATTAGGGTTTATCTTATAAATCTTATCACTTCCCATGGTGGTTCCCCATAAATATCCTTGACCATAAGCAATAAATCCAAGATTAGGTAAATATCCACCATCAGTTGGAACGGTAGCTATATATTCAATTGTTCCATTTTCTAAAACTCTATAAATATCTCTATCTGTATAGTTTCCTACATATAAAACGCCATTTTCATCAAAAGCTAAACCAACAGGGCCATTAAGTCCAACTGCAGATGATACTGGGGTTATAATTCCATCTGTAGATAATCTATTTATGATATTTCCTTGGTACTCTGTAAAGATCATGTCTTCACTATCAAAGTCTTTCACTATTCCTGTAGGATGACTTACAGTAGGATATGAATCTAACAAATTACCATTTATATCGTATTTAAATATCGTGTTTCCTTGTCCATCGCAGACATAAAGTTCTTCATTAGAGTTAAAAGCTAATCCGTTTGGAGTATTTAATCCTGTTATAAATGAAGAAACATCTCCTGAAGGTGTAAATTTAAAAACCGTATCGCCCACATAATTTGAACAATAAATATTTCCATTGCTATCAATAGCAATCCCATCGTCTGGAGTACCTTCTGTAAAAGTTGTAACTGTTTGTGCAAAAAATGTGGTAGCCATTAAAATTGCGGATAAAAATGTAAGTGTATTCTTTTTCATAATTTAAAATTTAAATGTCGGTCAAACATACTTCTGAATACGTTTTATATCGACCGTTTGGATACAACTGCACTACCTAAAGGCACATTTGTAGTCTACATTTATAAATTAAGAGTCTTGATTTAGGCTGCTGGAAGGTTTTTAATATAATTGCTAGGAGTATCTTTCATAAAAACTTTAAAAGCCTTATTGAATGTAGATTTTGAATTAAATCCTGCATCAAAAGATAATGACAATATGGTATGCTTTAAATGTTCTTTTTTTTCAACTTTCTGAATAAATTCTTTAATTCTATACTGATTTATAAAATCGTAAAAAGTTAAATTATATACATTATTTAACAACCAAGAAATATTATTAGTTGAGGTATTTAATGTTTCAGATATGTCTTTTAATGTTAAATCACTTTTTAAATATGCTTTGTCATTTAACATTAAACTATCTAGCTTTTCTTGTAATAATTTTGATTCGTTTTCAGAAAGTCTATTTTTCTTTGGATTTGGATTTTCTCCTAAAGGCATTCTAAAAAGTTCAGGCTGNTTTAAACTGAAATATCCAATTACATAAATAAAAACTGGTATTGCAACCCAAATAATATCATAATTTATAAACGAAAAGAATGAATTGAAAAACGAGTTAATATAACTTATTACCCAAGTTATTATACAGATTGAAAAAGCAATAATAAACGTATTTATAAAAACTAATGGGCTTTGATTAAAAGAAAATATATTTCTTTCCGAATTTTTAAATGTTCTAATCAATTGGATTGAACCAATAACATAAATGCTATTTAAAACCATCATAGCAATTGAAATGACACTAAATATGGTCATCATATTACTATCTAAAAAATATTGATAATATGCTTCTGGTGAATATTTTATCACAAAAAATAAAGAAAAGATTAGCATTGAAGCAAAAGGAATAAAATGATAAAAAGGAAGTGAAGCTCTTTTTTCATTCTTAAATAAAAAACGTTTTAGATATAAATACAATAAAGGCCCAAACAAAAACACAACTGAATCTACTACTAAACTCCATTGAAAAATCAAGTAATTTAAATGTCTTACGTATAAAAATCTTCCTATAAGCATACACATAGCACACACTAAAATTGCTGATAAAATAGTGTTGGATTTCTTGTTTGTATTTGAAATAAACTGAAGTGTAATTGCGAGAAATAATCCTTGAGAAATTCCCAATAAAATGATAATATCAATTATGCCAAAAGTGGTCTCCATTAAAACGCTTTGCTACAAATATAAGTGAAGCTAAAAAAACATCGGTACGATTGTACCCAAACACACTTTAAAATCTTTAAATTCGTTACTTTAGTGAATGGTATAATTATTGTCATTCTGTTTAAAATTAAAATTGCTTATAATGCATAAAAATCTATTATTTCTTGCTCTATTATTTCCTTTAATTGCCTTTTCACAACATAGTATTAAAGGAACTTTTATGCCTGCTGAAAATTTTACCTGGGCTGTATTATATCAAGTAACTCCCACTTCAAAAGTATATACTGCTCAAGCAAAAGTATCGGAAGGGAAATTCGAATTTAAACTTCCTGAAAACACACCTAAAGGAATTTATAAAATCGTTTATAACGTTCCTCAAGAAATTAAAAATTTCGATGTGATTTACAATGCTAAGGAGGATGTTGAACTTACTTTTAGTGAAGAAAAGGGAGCCGTTTTTATTTCTTCAGAAGAAAACTTACTGCTTAAAGATTATATGAGTAGCATGATGGCGATTGGTGATGAAATTGGTCGTTTGTACGGGGAAGCAAAAGTAAATAAATCTGATGTTAAGAAACATTTTAAAAAGCTTTTAGAAACACAAAGTCAGTTCGAAAAAAAGGCGAAAGGAACTCTTGCATCACATTTCATTAAAGCAAGTAAGCCATATATGCCATCAAATTTTGAAGAAGCTTCAATCTATATTAATAACGTAAAAAGAAATTATTTCACTTCAGTAAATTTTTCAGATCCTGTATTACAAGGCTCAAACTTCTTAATTGATCGCGCCATTGCTTATGTAATGAGTTTAAGTGATTATGATGAAAAAGGTGTATTGATGTATCATTCCTCAATCGATGCTATTTTTTCTAATTTAGGGGAAACAGATCGAGGATTTCAGAAAATATATTTAAAAAATATTTGGCGAAATTTTGTTGAAAATAACATGCCAGATCCAGCTAATTATATTGCTGATCGATATTTAATTGCAATAGCAACCGAACTTCAAGACGAAGCTCTTGTGGAGAATTTAACCCTTTATAAAAACTTATCGATTGGTAATAAAGCTCCTAATTTCTCTTGGGAAATTGAAAAAGACAAAAAGCTTATACCTCAATCTTTATATGAATTAGATGCTGCAGAAAATTACATTCTAGCTTTTTGGAGTAGCTCCTGTTCACATTGTTTAAAAGAAATACCTGAACTTTACAAAACTGTAGGCAATTTTCAAAACAATGAATATAAAGTAATAGCAGTTGGCTTAGAAAGTGAAAGTACAAATTGGAAAAGTGAGACTTATTACTATCCTAATTTCATTCATGTATTAGCTCTAGGTAAATGGGAAAATAAAATTGGTAGAGATTATGGAATTAGTTCAACTCCAACGTATTTTGTGTTGGATAAAGACAAAAAAATAAAATTTAAACCCGAAAGTTTTGAAGAGCTTCAAAAATATTTAACTACGAAATAATTAGGTAAAATTCCTTGTCGTTGCAAGAAATTAAAAGTGATAAAAAGCATTTTCAAAATGTTCTAATTGCTCTACATGCTTGTTTTTTATTACTGAAATAATATCAAAACGCACCTCAACATCAAGGTTATTTGAAATTACATATTCATTGGCTGCTTTTACCAATAATTTAATTTTTGAAGGGGTTACAAAATCTTGAGGATCACCAAAAAAAGCACTATTTCTAGTTTTCACTTCAACAATAACAAGCTCATTCTTTTTTTGAGCAATAATATCAATCTCAGCTTTTTGAAAAATGAAATTCCGTTCTAATACTTCATATCCTTTTTCAAGCAATAAGTTAGTTGCTAATTGTTCACCTAAATTTCCTAAATCATTGTGATAAGCCATAACATTCCCTGCGAAGGCAGGGATCTTATTAATTCATTTATAAATTATTTAAAACTTAAAGTTACTTCTTTTTTGGTAACCACAAATTCAACTTCTCTTCCAATTATTAAAGCCTGATTGTCTTTTATATGTCCTGCCGGAAATCCAAAACAAACAGGGAAATTATATTCTGAAACAATTTCTTGAATTGTTTCTTCAGCTGATTTTCCAAACGGAATTGTATTATCGTTCATATCGTTCATTCCTCCTACAATCAATCCTTTAATGTTTGAAAGCATTCCGCTTCGTTTTAAATTTTGCGTCATTCTATCAACATGATACAACATTTCGTCTAAATCTTCAATGAATAATATTTTTCCCTCAGTATTAATATGTGAGTGACTTCCAATCAATGAATACAAAATAGATAGGTTTCCACCAACCAATGCTCCACGAACCTTCCCTATTTTATTAAAAGCGTGATTTGAAGTATAAGATATTTCATAATCTTTTCCGAAGAGAACTTCAAAAGGAGAGTTGCGAGTTTCAGCTGTTTTAATGTCCATTTCCATCGCCATATTTGCATGCAATGTCTCTACTCCTAAATTATGAATATGACTATGAAGTACCGTCACATCACTATACCCAATAATCCATTTTGGATCTTTTTTAAATTCTGAAAAATTCAAATCATCAATAATTCGAACCGTTCCATAACCTCCTCGAGCGCACCAAATTGCATTTATTTCAGGATTATTTAAAGCATTCTGAAAGTCTTTCCTTCGCAAATCATCATTCCCTGCATACTGATGATCTTCAGCATCAATCGTTTCTCCTAGTACTACATTCAAATTCCATTTTTTTATTAATTTCAGAAAAGGTTGAAGTTCTTCAGAGCTTATTTTTCTTGCGGTTGAAACAATTGCAATGGTATCGCCAGATTGTAAATATGGAGGACGAATCATAGGTAAAAAGATATAGATTATTTAAAAATACAAATTACCACATTTATCCGTAATTTTGTGCCCGTCTGTACACAAAGACAGAACAAAGATGAGCATGAGTAGCAAAACTAAAAGATTTACAATTACAGCAGCATTACCTTATACAAATGGACCCGTACACATTGGTCATTTATCTGGGGTGTATGTGCCTGCTGATATATATTCTAGATTTCAACGCATACAAGGAAACGATGTAGCTTTTGTTTGTGGAAGTGATGAACATGGTGTTCCTATTACGCTTAAAGCAAAAAAAGAAGGAATCACACCGCAGCAAGTGGTCGATAAATACCATGCGATTATTAAAAAATCGTTTGAAGACTTCGGAATTACATTCGATAATTATTCTCGTACTTCAGCTAAAATTCATCATGATACTGCTTCAGAGTTTTTTAAAAAATTATATGAAGAAGGTAAATTTATAGAAGAAGTTACCGAACAATTATACGATGAAGAAGCCAATCAATTTCTTGCCGATCGTTTTGTGGTGGGTACTTGTCCAAAATGTGGAAATGAAGAAAGTTATGGAGATCAATGTGAAAGCTGTGGAACTTCTCATAATGCAACCGATTTAATAAATCCGAAGAGTGCTATTTCTGGAAATGTACCAACGATGAAAGAAACCAAGCATTGGTTTTTACCATTAGATCAATACGAACCTTGGTTAAAAGAATGGATTTTAGAAGGACATGCAAAAGATTGGAAAGCAAATGTATATGGACAATGTAAATCATGGTTAACCGATGGATTACGTCCTAGAGCAGTAACTCGTGATTTGGATTGGGGAATTCCTGTTCCTGCTGAAGGAGCAGATGGTAAAGTTTTATACGTTTGGTTTGATGCTCCAATTGGATACATTTCTGCTACTAAAGAATGGGCAGAAAGAGAAGGAAAAGATTGGGAGCCATATTGGAAGGATCAAGATACTAAAATGCTTCACTTTATTGGAAAGGATAATATCGTTTTCCACTGTATTATTTTTCCATCAATGTTAAAAGCTGAAGGTTCTTATATTTTACCTGATAATGTGCCTGCGAATGAGTTTTTAAATCTTGAAGGAAATAAAATTTCTACCAGTAAAAACTGGGCCGTTTGGTTGCATGAATATTTAGAAGAATTTCCAAATCAACAAGATGTATTGCGTTATGTCTTAACTGCAAACGCACCTGAAACAAAAGACAATGATTTTACTTGGAGTGATTTCCAAGCGAGAAATAACAATGAGTTGGTTGCTATCTTCGGAAACTTTATCAACCGTGTTGTAGTCTTAACGAATAAGTATTACGACGGTATTGTACCAGCGCCTTCTACTTTATCTAAGGTAGATGAAGAAACTTTAGCTGAATTGAAACTTTACCCTTCTGTTATTGAAAGTTCTATTGAACGTTATCGTTTTAGAGAAGCACAAGCTTCCTTAATGAAAATTGCACGTTTAGGTAACAAATACTTGGCAGATGAGGAGCCATGGAAAACGATAAAAACAGATGAAGAAAGAACCAAAACAGTAATGTACATTTCATTACAAATCGCTTCAGCTATAGCAGTATTAAGTGAACCTTTCTTGCCTTTTACTTCTAAAAAATTAAGAAATATATTGGATGTCACCCCGAGCACAGTCGAGGGGTCTCTACAATGGAATGATGTTTCAACTAAAGAAACTCTATTACCCGCAGGACATACCATAGGTAAAGGTGAATTATTATTCAGTAAAATAGAAGACAAACAAATTACAGCACAATTGGAAAAACTAGAACAAAGTAAAAAAGCTAATGAAGCTGCAAATCGAGTTGTAGATGCTCAAAAAGACACTTGCACTTTTGGTGATTTTACAAAATTAGACATGCGAGTAGGTACCATCATTGAAGCTGAAAAAATGCCAAAAGCTAAAAAGTTATTGGTATTAAAAGTAGATACTGGAATAGATGTTAGAACTATAGTTTCTGGAATTGCTGAAAGTTTTACTGCGGAAGAAGTTGTTGGTAAAAAAGTTACTGTGTTGGTAAATCTTGCACCTCGTGCTTTACGCGGTGTAGATAGTGAAGGAATGATTTTAATGACTGAAACTCCTGATGGAAAATTAGTGTTTGTAAATCCTGACGAGGATGGGGTTTCAAATGGAATGACAATTAATTAAATGAAACATTTTCTTTTTCTTATTTCTTTATTTTTTGTTGGAAGTAGTTTTTCACAAGAAAACATGCTTTTGCTAGAAAATAATTTAAAAGAATCAGATATATGGCTAAAACAATCATTTGCTTCTGTAGATCAATTAAACAATAATTTATCACTCTACATTGAAGATTTTGATGAGATTTATGGTTTTTTATATAATGAGAAATTAGAAAAAATCTCTGAATTATCTGCCAAAACACTTCCTAACAAATACCGTGTTTACCTAGGAAACGGAGTTGATGATTTACAACACAACGTTTATATTTCAAATAACAAAAAGACAAAATTTGGTGTCTATAGTTTTGACTTTAAATCAAAAAATGTTGAAGTAAATAAGATTGACATTGAGTTAAAAAAAGAAAAGTTCTTACAAGCGCTAACGTATCAAAACACATTTTACATTTTTACCGTTTTAAAGGAGCAATCTCTTATTAATGTCTATCAGTTTTCAAAGGAAAGCTATCTGAAAAAAACAATTGATTTAAGTCATAAAACGTTTTTAAACGATGAGAATGAAGTGTCCACTTTATATAATATTCTTTTAAGAGGAACTTCAATAAATGTTGTAAAAATAGAAGCTCAAAATCCAAATTCAATTGAACTTGTTTCAGAATATTTTAAGTTATATACTGTTGATAATGGTTTTAAAATATCCTTAGATAAATCAGACGCTTTTACTCAAATTTTAACTATAAACTTAGATAATTTAGAAGCTCATGTTGAAAATTTTGACAAACCCTACCTTAAAAATAAGTGGAATTTAAAGACGAATTCTTTTATTTATAATGATCATCTTTTTCAATTTTCTACAAATACTGAAGAGTTTGTGTTTAATATCAAAAACATATCAACTAACAAAACAATAAAGGAATACCGTATTACTGAAAATGATTCTATTTCTATTAAAAACTCTCCTATTATACAGGAAGGCACTTATAGTAATAAAAGAGAAATGGAGAAAACTAAAAAATTCCTCCGTAAAATTTCAAAAGGTAAAATCGGAATTTCTATTTATAAGATTGATGATAAACTGCAAATTACATTAGGTGGTTTTGTTGAAAAAAATGGAGGAGGAGCAATGTTTATGCCGGGAATTGGAGGATTTCCTATAGGTGCTGTTGAAGGTGCTTCGCTCTTTTTTAATCCAACTATGTTTGCCTATAATTCATATTCAGTCACAAAATCGACCTATATTAATTGTTTGTTTGACAATGATTTTAACCATGTAGGAGGAAGTATTATGGACAATGTTTTTGACAGAATCAATGCTTTTGTTAAAAAAAATGAAAAATATATTGATGCAAAAATACTCTTTCAATATAAAGATTTTATTGTTTTAGGTACTTCAGTAAAAAACACAAATAACTATCGATTATTAAAATTTAAAGATTAATAAATTAGTGTCTATATTACAATTCATACAATCAAAAACACAAATCCAAGAACTTGGAATTAAAAATACAATTACCTTACTAAATGAAGACTGTACCATTCCTTTTATCGCTCGCTATCGTAAAGAACGAACTGGCAATTTAGATGAGGTTCAGATTGAACAAATTGAAACGTTTAAAGAACAATTTGAAGCACTTGAAAAAAGAAAAAAGGCGATTATTAAAGCACTTCAAGAACAAGAAGTGTTAACGTCTGAATTAGAAAAAAAAATCAATAAGACTGACAATTTAATTAGTCTTGAAGATCTTTATTTACCCTATAAAAAGAAGCGAAAAACAAAAGCAGAAACAGCACGAAACAATGGTTTAGAGCCTTTAGCAAAAATTATCATGGCACAAAATGCACGTGATATCGATTCTATAGCTGAAAAATATACATCTAAGGAAGTAGCGACAAATGAAGATGCTCTAGAAGGTGCACGTTTTATTATCGCTGAATGGATCAATGAACGAACGGATATTCGTAGTAACATTCGTTATCAATTAGAGCGATTTGCAACTATCAATACGAAGGTTGTAAAAACTAAAGAGCAAGATGAAAAAGCACAAAAATTTAAAGATTATTTTGCTTGGAATGAATCATTACAACGTTGTCCTTCTCATCGATTACTTGCTATTTTAAGAGCCCAAGAAGAAGGGTTTATTCGCGTAAAAATTGAAATTGATAACGAAAAAGCAATTCAAAAAATAGAAGATCGCATTATTCGTTCTCAAAATGATTGTTCGCAACAAATCGAATTAGCAATTAAGGATGCTTATAAACGTCTTTTATTTCCATCGCTTTCAAATGAAATCCTAAGTATTGCTAAAGAGAAAGCAGATGAAACAGCTATTCAAGTATTTGCTAAAAACTTAAAACAATTATTATTAGGTTCTCCTTTGGGAGAAAAAAGAATACTTGCTATTGACCCTGGGTTTAGATCTGGTTGTAAAGTGGTTTGCTTAGATGCTCAAGGGAATTTAAAATATAATGAAACTATTTATCCTCATGCTCCAAAAAACGATAGCAAAGGTGCTATAAAGAAAATTAGTTCTTTGGTAGATGCACATAAAATCGAAGCCATTGCTATTGGAAATGGAACTGCATCTAGAGAAACTGAACAATTGATTAGAAGAATTCATTTTAAAAATGACTTACAAGTTTTTGTGGTAAGTGAAGCAGGAGCTTCAATTTATTCAGCTTCCAAAATTGCAAGAGAGGAGTTTCCTAATTATGATGTGACAGTGAGAGGAGCTGTTTCCATAGGAAGACGATTAGCTGATCCATTAGCCGAATTAGT
>JGI24724J26744_10003244_pt1 | contig 10592 bp, 13 predicted proteins | sample Cruoilmetagenom7_FD_26744 | JGI IMG/M metagenome (IMG submission 26744)
GCCAGCGCGGCATGCGGACCGTCCTTTAGAAGGGCGCCCTCCATGCGGTCGGCGAGCCTGGCGTATCCAGCCAGCATTCGCTCGCGAGGTGAAAGAGCTGCGCCGCCGTTCGCAATTCGCCCGGCACGCGAGACCTCGACCGCATCGATGAGGGCGGACATCAGTTCTGCGTCGATTTCGGCGTCGTAAGCCCTCAGAAACCGATGGATGCCGAATCGATTTATGACATCCTCAATCTGGGCGGCAGTGATCTTGTCGAGTCGAGATCTCGAAAGAACCTTGTCAGTGTCGTGCAAGAACCCGATGACCATCACCATCGCCAAGTCACGCGCGAGATCCGCCTCGATCATATCAGGATCGGCAGCACGCAGGTCCTGCTCGGCCATCACTGCGCCGCCGCGCGCGACGGAGATCATGTGGTCGAGGAGGGAGATATTTGCCCACTCCTCGTGTCCAGGACCGCCTTTGCCGGAGATCGAGCAGAGCTCGGACATCCTGACGTCGATCCGCTTTCCCTCCTCGATGGCCCTGCGATCCTTGTCGGTCAAAGGGTTGGATGCGCGGTCGAGTTCATCGGGTCCGAAGACGTGCTCTTCGAGAACCATCGCGGCGAAGCGGCTAAAGATCTGGTCACTGATGAAGTTCATGTCCGGTTCCTCAGTTTCGCAGGATAGGGCAGCCGAAGCCGAGGTTTGCCTTGGCGCCCATTCCGGCGTGGAAGGCCCAGGCCAGATCATCTTCGTTCCCGCGCAGCGTGATGGGCATGTTGAAGGCCGGGATCATAATTCTCCGGTGACCTGATTTGCGCAGCGACATCATGCGGACGTTGGCTTCCGTCATCAGCGTCAGGGAATCGATCGAGACCATAAGGTCGAGTTCCCGCCCGGCCCGGCGGTCGAGTGATCGCTTGAGGGCTTGGGCGAAGTTAGTCTCACTTGGGGATTGAACGAACCGCGTTTTCTCTTTTGGGTGAGATTTCTTTGCGATAATTGCAAAACGGCTGGCGAAGGCGATGCACGCTTCGCTCTGTCCCGGCGCCAGACCGCGGTGTTCGATACCGATCCGCGCGGAGGATAGATCGATAGTGTCACCGTTCGACGATTGCTTGACGAGATTGCGAGGGTTCAGCTTGCGCATCGCTTCGGCCACTGCATCATCCGGCGTCGAGACCGTGATCCGCTTGGTCGTCATCCAACCGCCGGGCCGAGCGAACCCGCCGCAGGCAAATGTCCATGGTCGGGCGCTGCGGCCTACGAGGTCTTCGCCGCTGAGGCCCGCGGCTGTCAGGCCGTTCACGAGCGCGCCGTGGATGCTGTCGATATACCGGTAGTCGACTCCGGCCTGGGGTGCGGTGATCTTGATGCGCAACATGGTCCTGTTCCAACGCTTTCCGTTGGAAGGGACTTGGGTTTCTTTGAGGCATCTCTGAAATTTTACGGTGTCGGGTTTTCGGCACCATCTTCAACGACATGATGCTTGATCCGAAAAAAGTCGCACTTGCGCTGTCGTTCTGGATGACCAGGGTGAACGCAAAATTTCTTGCCAACGTGCTCGGGATCAATCGCGAGACCGTCGGACAAGTCGTGGTCGTTCCCGCTTTCCGTCCGCGTGAAGGCGATGGGCAGATGATCAACTACGGACGGGAAACGATGGATGGCAATGAAAGGCGGCGAGGCTGGACAGCGCTCGAAAAGCCTGACCGGCATTCGATTGATGATTTCATCTCACTGGTTCTTGCAACCAGGGCTTTCGGCCGGAGCGACCGCAACGTATTCGGAATGAACGTCGAGGATGTCGTAGATACCCGCGAGACGGCGAACCTGAGGAAACTTGTCTCGGCAACTTCATGCCTCGAGGCCGTGGTCGGAACCTATCAGTTCAGAGGAGGGGAGAGGCAAGTCAGGTTCACCCCAAACGTGATGGTCCGCACGTCCGACCGAATCCACTTTCGCGGCTTCCTTGAGGTTTGGGTGGACGGGGAGTGGTCCAGCGGCCATGAAGGGGGCTTTCGCGACATCATTCCCGGGCGGTTCACGACCGAGCCGGAGGTCGTCGGTTGGTGTCGACAGGGCCCTATGAGGGATGTCGATTGGGAGACGTTCGTAGATATCCGATTCAGACCCCATCCAGAACTCCCGCTCGATAGGAGGCGGGTCCTTGAGCTGGAATTCGACATCGATCACGACACGCGGCCCTACCACGTTGTTCGCTGCCGACGGGCTTTGGCCCTCTATTACACGCGCCTTTACGAAGGTCGAAGGATCGGACCGAAGAACTACCGCGCGTGGCAAAAGGTCGAGTAGACCACGGCCGAATGGTTTTCGGCAACCTGGATAAGTCTGAACCGGACAGAGTCCGCGCAAGGTTCATGGTGTTGGTATCGTAAAATAATTCTTCTGTTGATCAGAACCGCCCGCACGTTCCGGAGCGCGTCTGGGTTCGTCGCAAAACTTGGAAAGCGCCGAGATGTAGAATCAGGCCTCCAGCGCCGCGAGATGCCGCTGTTTCGACTCTGCTTCCTTCGAGCTGATATCCGCTGATATTGGAAAGGATGCTGAACATGCGCCCTACACACCCCAACTCCATGTCGCGCGCCACCCGAGACGCAGCCCCCAGGCGGGAAACTTGGGACATCATCTGTCGAAATGTCGCCACCTATGCGAGTTCACTTTAGTCGACGGAATACTAAGGGCGTGTCTGGTTTTTCAGGATATCTCGACCTTCTGGCGCGAAGATTTTGTCACCCGCCTTTTGACAATGCGGTCGTTCAACAGCCTTGCGGCGATCGTTGGTCTGATCACCGGGGATTTGCCGCAGCCCGCCTTTTCGATGTTCAGTGATATCATGGGGATGACGTTTTTTGCAGACCTCTTCACCCGAGATCCAGGCGCGCTTGCGAGGTGGATCGACTCGGATGGAGACGGAAGGGAGTTTCGCCCTGCCGCTGTCAGGCAGGCGCTTAACAAGCCGCATGGTGCGACAGGAAAAACGGAGCGCGATGGGGCTCGCTCGGCGTTTCGCAAGGAAGCGGGTGCATTCCCCTAACCATACGCCAGCGTTGATGCGACCGGATGACCTGCAATTTGGTGTGGTGTCAAGGCCGTTCGTGAGCAAGGGGCATCTGGAGGCTTTTGCCTTGGAAGCGGCGCGTTTAGCCATCTGCCGCGTGGCCTCCGGCAGCGGTGTGATGACACCTATCCAAAAACTGCATTCATGGCGCCCTGGATGGGCGCAGTGAAGCCGACATACTCTCGCATTTGGTCGAGCGAGCTCCAGCGACCCTTCCGGACGATTTCATCTTCCGGCACGCCGGCCTCATGGAGGGCCCGGGCCGTGGAGCGCCGCAGGCTGTGACCAGCAACCCCCGAAATCCCCAGTCCCGCCGCGTAGCGCTGAAGGGCGCGGGCTACCGTTCTTCCATTCATCGGCTCGGGAATTCCGCGCCGATCGAGGCGGATTATATCGCCGTTCATGACGCCGACGAACAGGGGTAGGGAGCCCGGGTCCTCGACATCGAGATCTCGGAGCCCGGACGCGTCGAGCCATGCCTCGATCGATGCGACGGTGCGCTGCGCGATTGCGAACACCGCACCTCTGTCAGCTTGATCGGTTCGAGTGCCGAGGAACCGAATGGTGCTCTCACGGAGGTCGAGATCTCGCAGTCGCATCCTGGTAATCTCCGCACGGCTTGCCAGGAGATCGCTGGCGGCGTCGAATATCGCCAAGTCGCGAACGGCCAGCATGAAGGCGGGGACTTCCGCGGCGATTGCCTGACGCATGCCCTGCATCTGCGCCTCTGTGAGGTAGGGTTTATCGCGCTGGACGCCCCGGAGACGCTCTCGCTTCTGCGCAGCCCTCGTCGATTGGTTTCGGCATCTCTGGGCAGTATCTTCGGCGCAGTCTGAGCCAACGCCTCTTGCCAAGGACGCGAGATTAGATCCGATCCTTTTGATGGTCCCAGGCGAGTAAGTTTGTCCGGCGTCAGCAGGGTGGCGCTCCATGGCATCAGAGAGGCTCGTATCTGAGGGGAATGGAGCTTCGGAGCGTTCCAGGCGCCACCATGAGAAGCGACGTAGATCGGATCTCCGCGTGCTCAGCGTTGTCTCGGAAATTGCCGCCGTCCATGATGGCGCCAGCCTGATGAGGGGGACGCGGAACTCCGGAGCGATGGCGGCTGGGTCAAGATTCTCGAGGCCCATCGCCTTCAGCGCATCCACAAGGACGTCAGGCGCCTCGTGTGCATCGCCAAGGCCGCCGGCCAATCTCGCACCGGCGCCGTGCTCTTCGATCGCCCGCATCTGCTTCTCCCGAACAGGAACATCCATGCGGCCAATATTGGCCTCTTGGGCCGGAAACGAAGTGATAAGCGGCCAGCCATGGCCTCCAACTGTCAAGGATTCCTTGACAGCTGAAACCTCCGCTGGCGCGACCCTAACAACTGTCCTGCACGCTAACATCGGGGATGTTGGTGTGCAGTTGGAGCGTTAGCGTTCTGGGTGTTTCAGTGGATGTGTCCCGGTTTTCGCTGACCTGGGCGGGTTTGCCAATGCCGGATGCTCCTTGCTATCACGCTCGATCGCGACCGTGACGTCCCAGAGGAAGTTGCTTCATGGCCGTGCGCGTTGCGGTGCTGATCGCCTTCCTCGTCTTCGGAGGCACACCCTGGTCCTTCAAGAATTCCGGCACCGCGGCCACGACGTCCGAAACCTCGCGCACGATCTCGCGGGTTCGGGATTCCTCGATGCCGTAGCGGCCTGCGAGGTTCACGATTGCCTGGGGGCGCATGTCCATATCGTCAGTCGAGAGGCCCATGGCATGATGGCCGGACTGGCTTCTGGCATAGGTGATGTCGAAGGCCGGCGACAGCGCCCATGAGCCATTCCGAGTCATGAGGTAGGCGTGGTTCTTCGCGTGGTCGTCTTGGTTCACGGCGGCGATGTTGAAGGTCAGGCGCCGGAGAAGCTGCTCGGCATCCCGGTCATCTCCGTGAAGGCTTCGCGAAATCTGGAAGAGACTTTCGTAGGTCAAGGAGCCGGCGCGAAAATTCTGGTCGGTGAGGGCAGCGGCGGACTGCATATGGAGGCGTCGCGCCCCGGATCTGTCGAAGCGATCCGTCTGGAAGAAGCGTTCGTCTTCATCGGACTGGACGGATTCAGCATTCTCCATCGAGATGCCGGCGGCTCGGGCGACCTGGGCATAGGCCGCCTCGATCGGCACCGCACTCGGCAGGTCGTCTCGCGCGGCTCGCTTGACGAGGACATGCCTCAGGCCCGACCGCCACCCTGATCTGTGGTCGTGGTAGCGTCCAGTCTTCTCATCGAGGAGTGCCACGAATTTCGGGCGGGCGCCCTGCGAGCCGCCGGAAACGGCGCGCAGTCCTGCCAGCTCATCGTGATCGACCTGCTCGAGATCGTCCGCTGTCCGTGCGAAATAGTCGAGGGAAAGGTCGCTGACGCGCCTGGCGGTCTCATCCGCCGGCTCGTAGCACAGCGCTCCCATGCCATGGTGGCCGACCATCGCGAGATGAGCCATCGGTCGAGGGAGGCGATCGTCCCGGCTCAGGAGATCGCGGTCCATGAGGAGCCTTCCCCATCCGTCAGGAACACTGTCTCCGAAGACGGCAGGAAGTCCGTGAAACGCAGCGGTGTCGTTCGTCGTGTGGAGGCGGGACCAATCCCTGACGAGGAAAGGCGAGAGCTTTAGATTGCTTTCGCGAACCTCATCGCTCCACTCGACATAGGCGCGACGCTCAGCATCGTCCCAGGCCAGGGTTCCGACATCGACCTGCGGTCGTCCGTCGTGAAAATCGAGCGACACGCGAAGCCTCACGGCCGTCTCCCGCGCGGTGAGGCACGTTTTCGCGCTTTCCTTGGAGTGCGTCCTTCAACCTCATCCAGGGTGGATGGGGGCGCTGGCGGGATCACGTCATTGAGCCTGTGCCCGACCGCGATCGCGTCGCAAAGAGCAAGGAAGGAGGCCAGCGAAATCTGACCTGTCCGTTCGAACTTCTTGAGCGTGGAGAGGGGCACACCGCTCGCCTTTGCGAGGTCTTCCTGGGACAGGTTGAGGCCGAGACGACGGTTGCGCACGGCCTCCGACAGATCTGCCGCTCCCGGGGTTTCACCGCGCTTGAGGACATCAACGAACATCATAGTAGCTATATGGTGCGAAATCTTTGTAGAAGCAAGGGGGAGGTTCCCTGATAGAGTCTTGTTTTCGCTGACTTGGGCGGAGGGGCGCGGGATGATGACCGGCAAGGTCGACCCATAAAGCGCGGCAGAGGTGATGACTACAATGGCAAGGCTGCTGGCGGCAAGCGCGGTAGAGCCCAGGCCCGCGGGGTTGGACATCGAGACCCGCATCGCGGTAAAACATGGCGTCTGATGAGGCGGGATCGAGCGCGCCACTGGCGCGTTGTCAGTCGGGAGCGCGATGCTTGGTAGATGGTGGGGGAGCGTGTGGCGGCCTATTTTGCGCGTGAGATTTTCGAGATGGCGGAGCATCTGCTGCCGCGGGGTCTGCGCTCGCGGGACAGTTTCCTGCCTCAGCGGGAGGCCGAGGTCGCGCGCCTGCGGGAAGCCCTGACGCAGTCGCCAATCTACGCCTTCGACCGCACAGCCCTGCGTGTGGCCTCCGATCTTCGGATCGGGAGCGCCGAGCGCCTTTCCGATCTTCTCGAGGCCTTGGCGCGGGAGGATCGCACGGTGTTTCTCGAGGCACGCGGGGAGGACCTCGACGACATCCTGGTCCCAGACCTCGAGATGGTGAGCCGGAGCTGGGTAGAGGATTCCTATTTCGGCGACGATGTAGATCTCGTGGGCTACGAGGTTCGGATCGAAGCCGGCCTGATTACGATCCACCCTTACACGATCTGCTCGACTGAATTTGTCGAGATGATCGAGAAAGATAGCGATTGGGGCAGGTGGCCGGAGCGGGCGCGGCGGCGCGCTTTTCGCCTTGAGCGGTTCTCGGACAATGGCAGCGCGATCGAGATCGACCCGCGGCGCCCCGTGGTAGGCCGAGAGGAATTTCTCAAGATGTTGGCGGAGGACGCCACGCGTCCGCCGGATCTCAGTGGCGAAGGCTTCGAGGATGAGCGCGGATGGGTAGCAGGCACAGACAGCTCCAGTGAGCGCCGCCGCCGTCTGGAGCATGTTCGCTGGATACATCGGTTCCGCAGCATGGTCTCGACGCGTGAGTTCGACTCAGACCTGAGCTGGCCGCGGATTCCGAATGCCGCGCACGCCTCCATCGTGGCGAGTCTTCTGACCGTGATCGAGGCGATGGGCGACGGCATCGGACTCAAGCACGTGGAGCTGGATCGGGACGCGCGTCGACATCGTCGGGCAGGCAGGGATCGATCGGGGGATCATGGGGAGGCGAAGCAGTCCTCTCTGCCTGGAGCGATTTCGGTCGTGACGATCAACCTTGCCGATGATGATCTGAGGGCTGCCTACGGGGCGCCAGGGACGCCTCGAGAAGTCGGCGCCCCTGCCACAGGCCTGTCTCCCGGTCGCGCCCGTCATCTTGTGCGCGGACATCTTTTCCTGGCGCGCAATGGAAAGATGACTTGGCGCAGGCCGCACTGGCGAGGCCAGCTGGAGAAGCCTCGGATCACGAAGCTGGTAGCTTGGCAGAGCGACCGGCGGCCCGCCGGGATCTGACGACGACGCGCGCTGGCGTGCGGCAGGGATCTGTCCTGGTTTTCGTTTACCTGGGTGTGAGATCTGCGAGGCACTACTCAGACAGCCGGCAGACTATCTTTCTGATCGTTATGCGGCTGGATTTGTGCCTTCATGAAGGTGCCTTTGCGCTCCATTGCTCGAGACCGTGCAGTAGGTCGAGTGTTATGGGAAGATGCATGAGGTGGGGCTGTCCACCGCGCTTTGCGGGCAGAAGCTCGAATCCGAATTCTTCTGCAAAGAGGCGCTGGCGCCTTCGCATTGCATCCGGGTCTCCACATACAAGCGGTTCGAGCAGGATACTCTCCGCGGGAAGTAGCCTGCCTCTGTGATGAAGATCGGCAAGGGTGCGAAGCATAAGTTCGGGGCCCACGCGGGGATAGTTCAGGTCGCGAGCTATCCATTCGAGGAAAACGACCTGCTCCTTCAGGGTCCCAAGAACAGTCATGTGTTGAAGGGATGCTGACGACCAGCCTACGATCTTTTCTGGCCGGTTAGCGTCCGGCCACACCATCGCGCGCGATTTCTTGAAGCGCCTGCCCTCTTTTTGGAGGGCTTCATCCACGATGTCGACGCCGCACGAGAAGGCGGCCGTGTCGTGATCGTATGAAATCCTCTCCATGAGCATGGAGAGGAAATGGGTCTCAAGCAGGGTAGGCGGAAACCGAAGAAGGGGGACGTGAGAACGCCGAAATTTTTCGGCGTAGGGGGCCCGTCGACGCGCTCATGATGCGAGCATAGTCGGACGCCGTCACGTCAACACCGGCAACCGCGCCGTCCGCATCCCGTCGGATGCGACGAACTTCAGAAGCAGCGTCTTCAGGGCGAGGCTTGCGTGTCATGACGTCCAGCATGGTGGTCTCCAGTGTGCTTTGCAGCATATGGGTGTGTTCTTCAACTAAGAAAATCGCGCCCACTTCCAAAGCTCGCCCGCGGACCCTCTTTATATTGATGTCGAAATCGCGGACCGGCGAGTTGTCGTGTGTCCTGGTTTTCCGGAACTGGGGCGGAGGCGCCGGCTGAGCGCGGCCTTCGGGCCGCGTCTTTCTTTCCTGGATCTTCCGTCGGCTCGCGTTGCTCTTGATCAGGAAGGGAAGCCGTCGCCGAAAATTGCGCGGCACACCGCCTCGCATTTGTCGAGGTCGAGCCAGTCGTCGGTCCGGATGCCCGTCTCCATGTCGATCCAGAAGTGCTTGGCCGGCATGTGCCGGACCGCGTCCTCCACAGTATCGGGCGACAGGCCGCCGGCGTAGCCCAGCATCTGCTCAGGGTGAGCTGGTTGCGCCCAGTAGCTCGGCAGCTGGCCGCGCCCGCCGGATTGAGCCTGCAAGAAGGCCAGACCAGAGATCGGCTCCGGGAAGGTCGACGATCGGTGCTGCACGATCACCTCCGTGGCGATGGTGGGGGCGAATGCCGCGAGCGCGTCGAGGTTGTAGCACCCTGTGGCGCGATTGACCTGAATGCGATCGAAGTGACCAGCCAGATCGAAACCGCCACCGTCGTTCACCTCTTCGGCGAAGGCGTTGCTCAGATGCGCAGCCCGTTGGATGTCGGCCGAGACTGCGCGGGCGACGACATCGTCATCCGGGTAGCGGTTCTTCCCGAGCTTGCCGCCGAACAGGATACCCCATTCGATAGGATAGCGGACCGATAGCGCCTCGCAGCGCGCAAGGTCTGTCTGGGCGTCGATGCCGGTGAAGGTGATGAAGCGCGGCTTGGCGGACATGGTCTGATCCTCGGGTGGGTCTGGGGTAGGTGGTGTGATGCGCGCCGCCGCGGTTAGGCTGCGGCCCGAGCAAGCACGGTGATGTTGGCCATCTTGATATTGGCCCCATCGAGGATGACGAAACCGAGCGTAGGAATTACTGGGTGCTCAAGCGCCTGGCATTCCGCAAAAAGGCGCTGCCGATGATCGATGCCCTGATCTGCACACTGTGCGCAGCCCGGATGGCGCGAGGTCAGGTTCGCAGCGAAGGCGCGAAGCGTTACGGAGGCACGGCAGTCCGACCCATCTCCTGGCAAAGTCAACTCTCAGGAGATTTCCCGTGATCATCAAGCCCGCGACTGGCCGCCCGAACGACATTATCGCGCTGGAGAGCATCCTGTCGCGGCAGGATCTCACCGGCCAGCAAAGAAGAGCCGTCGAGACCGAGCTCAAGAAGGTGCGTTCCGGCGTGAAGGGCGAGGCCGACGCCTCCTACCAGATCGACTTTCATCTTCGGGATACGAAGAACTGGATGGTTCTCCACGACCTGCGCCTCGATCTTGGTGATGACGTGGCCCAGATTGATCACCTTGTGATCAACCGGTTCCTCCAGATCTTCGCTTGCGAGACGAAGAATTTCGGTGAGGGGCTGGCCTGCAATGATCGTGGAGAATGGGTCGGATTCTACAGGAGTCGGCCGTTCGGGATCGCCTCTCCGATCAAGCAGAACGAGCGCCACATCACAGTCTTGAAGAGGTTCTTCAAGACGCCGCATGATTGGCACCCGCGCAGGCTGGGGATGCAGATTGCCGTCGACATGCACAGCTTCGTCCTCGTTTCGAACGGGGCGCGGATAGGACGTCCAAAGAAGGCGGAGGTCGAGGGCATGGACACGGTCGTGAAGATCGAGTCCTTCATGAAGAGCGTCCACGAGGCCTCCGACAAGCTTAACGGACTGCTGGCCATGGGCGGGCTCGTGGGGGCGAAGACGCTCCAATCTTTTGCCGAGGGGCTCGCGTCTGCGCATAGCCCCATCACATGGGACTGGGACGCGCGGTTCGGGCTTAACCACATCGCCTCGCAAGGCCCTGTCGGGAGCGCTCCGGCCGCTCCCGCCCAGCAGGACACGGGCGAGGAAAACTCCAGTGCGGCGGGGCGGTGCGAGGCTTGTGGCGTCGGCGTAGATGAGAAGGTCCAATGGTTCT
>JGI24724J26744_10003249_pt1 | contig 10585 bp, 11 predicted proteins | sample Cruoilmetagenom7_FD_26744 | JGI IMG/M metagenome (IMG submission 26744)
GCCAACCCGTTGCTGGACGAAATCAGCTTGAACGGTGCGCGTGGCGTGTTGATCAACATCACGGGTGGTGGCGATCTGACGCTGTACGAACTGGACGAAGCGGCGAACCTGATCCGCGACAAGGTCGATCCCGAGGCGAATATCATCGTCGGTTCGACTATGGACACCTCGATGGAAGGGGCGATCCGTGTTTCGGTCGTCGCAACCGGTATCGAGGCCGCGCATGATGCACAGTCGCTTGACGTACAGCGCCGTCGTTTGGCCGAGCCACTGGCCGCACATCACTTTGACATCGAAGCCGAGGCCGCGCCCGCACCGGCGCCTGAGTACGGGCAAGAGGCCGCGTATGAAGAGCCGGCCGCCGAGCCTGCGCCAAGTTTCGAGCCGCGTCGCGACGTCTATGCCAGCGCCCCACGGGCCGAGGCCTATGAGGCCCCGCGTCAGGAGCCACAGTACGACGCCCGCGACGATGCGCGTCAGCAGGCCTATGCACCAGAGCCCCAGCTTCAGGCGCAACCGCAGGCTCAACCGCTGCGCCAGAGCTATCAGCCGCATGTGGCCGAGGCTCCGGTTCAAGACGAGTTCGATCTGGACGAGGTCTTGGGCGAGCATGCCATGGCAGCCCCGCGTCCGACCGTTATTACGACCACAAAGCACCCGCGGCCCGAGATGCCGCAAGCGCGTGTGGATGAGGCGTCGCAGTATACCGCGCCGGTTCGGGAGTCTGCTGGTGGCCACCCGTCGCCCGAGACATTGGCGCGTCTGCGTGAGGCCATGTTGAAGCAGCCCGAAAGCGCCGCGCCGCGTCAGGAGCCACGCCATGAGCCACGGATGGAGCCGCGGCCGCAAGTTGATCCTCATCACGAGCCGCGTCAGCAGCCCCGTATGCAGCAGCCACAATCTGCGCCACAGCCCGCGCCACAGCCTGCTGAGGCGCAGGATCGGCCACGGTTTGGTGGTCTGGGTGGGTTGATCCACCGTATGGCCGGAAGCGGGCAGGAATCGCAGCCACCAGCCGCGCGGGTACAGCCCCCGGTCCAGTCTTTCGACGAAGAGCCGCAGCACCGCTCTTCGCAAGAGCGTGTCGAGATCCCGGCGTTCTTGCGTCGTCAGGCGAACTGATCTTCACGAAAATCGTGAAATATGGCAGAATTGAGTTCACGTTCTGCACCTGCAAAAACCCCAAAGAACCGGCTGTTGCCGGTTCTTTTTTGCGTATAAACAAGGGAGTACGGTGCCATTCAGTAGGGTGCGCGGAAAATCGCGCATGCGTGATACCTCTGTTACATAGGTGTTACAAAGCGTGACTTGTGAACGCGAGGCGCGGTTTCTAAACACGGTGCAAGTTTAACAATCAGGCAAATCCCGCCGTGCAAACCACTCTTCAATGCTCTGTTCGCTTCACTGGTGTCGCCCTTCATTCGGGCCACGACGTGACGCTTGATGTCCAGCCGGCCCCCGCCGGTCATGGCATCGTCTTCGAACGGCAGGACCTGAGTGGACCAAGCGCCGAGCGCCGCGTGACCGTTGGTCCGCAGGCATTGATCGAGGCGAGCCTGTGTACGTTGATTGGCAACCCGCAGGGGGTGACGATCTCGACAATCGAACATCTGATGGCGGCGCTGTCCGGTTGCGGTATCCACAATGCGCTGATCACGCTGGACGGCCCTGAAGTGCCGATCCTTGACGGGTCCTCGCGCCCCTTCGTGACCGCGTTTGTCGAGGCTGGCGTGCAGACGCAAAATGCACCGTTGATGGCGCTGCGGGTGCTGCGCCCCGTTGAAGTGCGCATGAATGATGCCTGGGCGCGGCTCGAGCCCGCCGAGCAGCTGTCGATCGCGTTCGAGATTGACTTTCCTGATGCGGCCATTGGCCATCAGCAGCTGGAACTGGAATTGTGCAACGGAACCTTCGTGCGCGAACTCAGCGATTGCCGCACGTTCTGCCGTCAGTCGGATGTCGATTTCATGCGGGCCAACGGGCTTGCCTTGGGCGGCACCTATGAGAACGCTGTGGTTGTCGAAGGCGCTGACGTTCTCAGCCCCGGCGGCCTGCGTCGCACGAACGAGGCGGTGCGGCACAAGATGCTCGATGCGATGGGTGACCTTGCGGTTGCCGGAGCACCCATTTTGGGGCGCTATGTCGGCCACCGTGCCGGACACACGCTGACTGGGCGCTTGGTGCGGGCGCTGCTGGCTGATCCGCTGGCCTTTGAGTGGATTGCAGTCGGTGATGATCAGGTGCACTCGATGCCCGGCGCGGGTGTTTGTGCTGCTGATCTTGCGGCTCGGGCCTAACGTTTCAACACCCCGTTATTGCCCTGAAAAGAGCCGCTTATCGCGCAATGGCGTTTTGCGCAGGCTTTGCTTATATGATACGAGAACAGCCAGCACCCGCCATTACCGGCGGGGATTCGGCGCGTCCGCAGACGACGTTGCCATCAGGACGAACCAAGAATGGGGCCAAGAATGGGGAACGCTATGCAGGGCGCGGGTCGCAAGATTGCTTCGCTTGCCGTGACAGGGGCGCTGGTACTGGCGCTAACAGCTTGTTCCGACCGGGTTCGTAGCGACGAACCGCTAGATAGCTACTCGGCCGAAGAAATTTTCCAGCGCGGCGAATACATTCTGGAAACCAGCCCAAGGCCAGAAGAGTCGTTGCGCTATTTCCGTGAGATCGAGCGCATTTACCCCTATACCGACTGGGCGCGGCGCTCCATCGTGATGCAGGCCTATGCGCATCACCTGAACAGGGATTACGATGAGGCGCGCGGTTCGGCGCAGCGGTTCCTTGATCAGTACCCAGGGGATCCAGATGCCGCCTGGGCGGCCTATATCGTGGCGCTGACCTATTACGACCAGATCGAGGATGTTGGCCGCGATCAGGGTCTGACGTTCCAGGCGCTGCGTCATCTGCGCTATGTCATCGAGGAATATCCCAACACGGAATACGCCCGTTCAGCCGTGCTGAAATTCGATCTGGCCTATGATCGTTTGGCGGCGAAAGAGATGGAAATCGGGCGCTATTATCTGGCGCGCGGCAACTATGCGGCGGGTGTAAACCGGTTCCGTGCTGTCGTTGAGCAGTATCAGACAACAACGCATACGCCCGAAGCGTTGCACCGTTTGGTTGAATCCTATCTCGCACTTGGCCTGCGCTCCGAGGCGCAGACGGCTGGCGCGATTTTGGGCCACAACTTCCGCAGCAGCCCATTCTACGAAGACAGTTATGCGCTGCTGACGCGGGCCGGTTTGACCGATGATGCGGATGGCGAAAGCTGGCTATCCGAGATCTATCGGCGCACGGTTCGCGGCGACTGGATTTGATGCAGGTTTAGGATCGGAATTACCCATGCTGCGCACATTGTCGATCCGCGACATGCTGCTGATCGACCGGCTGGAACTTGGATTTCCAGCCCGGTTTGAATGTGTTGACCGGCGAAACCGGGGCGGGGAAATCCATTCTTCTGGATTCGCTGGGCTTTGTCTTGGGCTGGCGCGGGCGCGCTGATCTTGTGCGCCAAGGGGCGGCTCAGGGTGAGGTCGAGGCGGTTTTCGAGCTGGGCGCCAACCATCCCGGCCGCGCGGTTCTGGCCGATGCCGGCATCCCTTGCGACGATGATGTGATCTTGCGCCGCGTCAACACCGCAGAGGGACGAAAGACGGCGTGGATCAATGACCGGCGGGCCTCGGGCGATGTGCTGCGGGCACTGTCGGAAACCTTGGTCGAGCTACACGGACAGCATGATGATCGCGGGTTGCTGAACCCGCGCGGCCACCGGCAGTTGCTGGATGCTTATGCAGGCACCGACGCTGAACTGGCGGCGGTGCGCACCGCTTGGCGCGGGCTGTCGGAAACGCGCCGCGCCCGGATTGCGGCAGAGGAACGCTTGCAGAGCTTACGCGCCGAGGAAGACTATCTGCGCCACGCCGTCAAGGAGCTGGATGCGCTTGATCCACAGCCGGGCGAAGAGGCTGAATTGGATACGCGCCGACGTTTTATGCAAGCGGCGACCCGGTTGCGCGACGATGTTTTGCGGGCGCGGCAGGCGCTGGGAGAGCAGGGGGCCGAACGCTTGGGCCTTGATGCCTTGCGCTGGCTTGAGGGCGCGACCGAGGGGGTCGAGGGTCGGCTGGACTCGGCCCTGGAGACGGTGACGCGAATCTTGTCGGATCTCTCGGATGCGCAGGCCGCGATTGATACCTGTCTCGACGCGATGGACACCGACCCCGCAACTCTGGAACACGTCGAGGAACGGTTGTTTGCCTTGCGTGGTTTGGCCCGTAAATACAGCGTGTTACCTGATGATCTGGGCGATCATGCAAACACACTGCGCGAGCGTCTTGCGGCGCTCGATGATGGCGACAACGGGCTGGCAGCCTTGGCCAAGGCCGAGGCGGACGCGGTCGGGCAGTTTGATGCCGCATGTTCGAGTTTGACCGCAACGCGCAAGGCGGCGGCGGTGGCACTTGATCAGGCGATGGCCAGCGAGCTTGCGCCACTGAAAATGGACCGTGCGGTGTTTCAAACGGTGATCGAACCGGCTGGCCCGGGCCCGGATGGCGCAGACAGCGTGACCTTTGAGGTGGCAACCAACCCCGGCGCACCGGCGGGGGCGTTGAACAAGATCGCCTCGGGTGGTGAGTTGTCGCGGTTCTTGCTGGCGCTGAAAGTCTGTCTGAGCCGCGGCAACGCCGGCCTGACGCTGATTTTCGACGAGATCGACCGTGGCGTCGGGGGCGCGACTGCTGATGCCGTCGGGCGCCGGTTGCGGGCGTTGGCCGAAGGGGCGCAAATTCTGGTTGTCACTCATAGTCCGCAGGTTGCGGCGCTCGGTGCGCATCATTTGCGGGTGCAAAAAACGGTGGTCGCAGAGCAGACCTTGAGCAAAGTTGTGCCGCTATCGACCGAGGACCGCATCGACGAGATTGCGCGAATGCTATCGGGTGATACGATCACCGAAGCAGCGCGAGGTGCCGCTCGGGCGCTGATCGACGCATGAGGCAAGGGCAGGGGCGGGCTCAGATTGATAAAGGCAGGGCAAAACAATGAGTAAAACAGTTTCGATCGGTGCATTGGCTGCCTGTGTGATGTTGGCGGGGTGTTTCGACATTCCCGACTATCGGGGCGGCAACCGGTTTTCGAACCCGTTCTCGGGCGGCGCCGGTGCGGCGCAACCTGCGGCACCGCAGGATGCCGCTGCGCCGACGGCGAATGCAGCCGAAGCCGCCTGTCTGGAGGCAGGCCGCGCCGCAGGGTTTGATATAAGCGGTGTGGTTGGCACGCGCGAGGTCATTGGTGCCGGCGGCCTGCCGCAGTCGCGTGATGTGATGTTGCAGGTTCGGCGCGGCACACAATCGGTCGAGGTTCGGTGCAGCTATGCCTATCTCGATGGTACAGCGCAAATCATGACGCTTTGATCATAGCACGAGGTCTGAAGAATGGATGAACAATTGCCACCCGCTGGTGAGCTGACGCTGCGAATTCAGGCGATGCCGTCGGATGTGAACATCAACGGCGATATCTTTGGCGGCTGGGTTCTGAGCCAGATGGATATTGCCAGCGGGATCATTGCCGGCCAACGGGCACAGGGGCGCGTGACGACCGTGGCGCTTGATGCAATGAAGTTCATCCGGCCCGTCAGGGTCGGGGATGTCATGTGCATCTATGGTCGCATTGCCCGTGTTGGCCGGTCGTCGATGGGGGTCTTGATGAGGCTTGGGCTTTGCGTCATGCCGACGGCAGCCGGGAAAAAGTGACCGAGGCGATGTTTACTTATGTCGCCATCGACCAAAACGGTCGGCCGCGTCCGGTGCCTGCGCCACAAGAGAAATGACTGCGNGCCGAAACGGGCGCGGTTTTNCTGACATGGTCCCTTGAANTTGGAGCGGGTAGCGTGCGTCGAGCCTTGTGGTTTAGTGCATAATAAACAGTGTCTTAACATGNGGAAAATTTGCTANTTGTGATGCAATTTGTGCAGCAATATGTGACAGCGTCAAACGTTAAGCGAGACGACCATGGCGGAGGTTCCTGAGTGCATCCAAGCACAAGTGACCGATTAGCAGCGCATGTTCGACCAGATCCGTGAGGCTGGGGAGCGCTATGATAGAAGCCCACCGATGCCGTCAGGTGAGGTGCCCCTAGTTTCCTAGACCCCTGCCTTGTTCAGTTTGAGCTGTCTTGCCTTGAAGTCAACGGGCGACAGCATGCCGTTGTTCGTGTGCTTGCGTTTCGGGTTATAGAACCTCTCGATGTATTCGAAGACGTCCTGTCGCGCTGCCTCTCGAGACTGATAGGTTTCCCGTCGGATGCGCTCCCGTTTCAGGAGTTGAAAGAAGCTCTCGGCGACCGCGTTGTCGTGGCAATTCCACGCTGGCTCATGCTGGCTTCCAGAGTGTGCTGACGCAGAAACGTTTGCCACTCACGGCTGGTGAACCGGGAACTTTGATCCGAATGGATCATGACCCGATGCCTGGGTTTGCGACGCCAGATCGGTCGTCATCCGCGATTGAGCCGACCAGCCGACGACACGCCGTGAGAACAGATCGATCACGACCGACAAATATAGCCAGCCCTCGTGGGTCTTGATGTCGGTGATATCTGTCACCCAAACCATGTCGGGCGCCGCGACTTCGAACTGCCGATCCAGCGTGTTGTCAGCGACTACGGCAGGCTTGCCTCCGTATCGCCCCGGGCGGCGCTTGTCGCCAATCTGCGCGGCAATTCCAGCCAGGCAAGCCAAACGCGCAACACGGTTCTCTGAACAGGTCCCGCGCAGATCGTCGGCGAGTTTGCGGTAGCCATAGTCTTTGCCGCTGTCGGTCCAGGCCTGTCGGTCCAGGCCTGTCGGATCAAATCGGTCTGACGCTCATCCTCCCGCGCACGCTGGCTTAACGGCTCCTTAAGAAATGCATAGAAGCCGCTGACGTGAACCATCAGCACGCGATACATTGATCGAACCGAAAACTCGGATCGATGAGCCCGGATGAAACCATACTTCAACGGGACGCGCGCGCGAAGTATGTTGCGGCCTATTTTAGGATGTCGCGCTCCTCGGTGACGCGGGCCAATTCCGTCTTCACCCGACGGAGCTCGATGGTCAAATCCGCCTCGGCGTCTCGAACCTTGGCGAGCCTCGCAAATTGAGCCTTCCCTGTGTAGAGCGACTTGGTGCTTACCCCAAGCCGCATAGCCACCTCGCTGACCGCGTACCCCCGATCAACAATCTGCGCCTCAGCGTCCCTTTTGAACTTGTCCGCAAACCGATTCCGCGATGACATCCGCGCTTCTCCCTGGTTCCAAAATTACCAAGCAAACCGCCTACAAATCTAGGGGCTATTCAGTCCCATCTGTCAGATCGGCCTCAAGGTCGTGGATCAAGCCTCTATGGACCACCAGGCCATCGAATTGATCATCCTGCAGCCGCATCATCTGTGTTAAACGCCCCTTCGGATTGCCAGCGTTGCGCAATTCTGTCTAAGGAATCGAGCACTTGACGCAAGTCGTCGCCGCGCGCCGTCAAACCATAGGTGACAGCGGGCGGGATCGTCTGCGACTGATCGCGCCAGATCACCCCGGCGGCCTGCAACATTCGCAATCGCTCTGTCAGCACACGGGTCGAAATTCCCGGGACTGACCGTTTCAGCGCCCCAAACCGTTGTGGCCCGCCGTCGCTCAGAACCCAGATAATATAGGTTGTCCACGGCCCCATCAGCAGACGCAGAATGGAGTCCATCGGACATGCAGCTGGTATTTTCTGATTCATTCTGAGGTTCTCCACAGGTAGTTACTTTTCAGTGCCTACTTTTTTTTCTAAATCAAGTTGCTTTATAAAACTAGTGAGGAAAGAAAAATCAAGCAGGGGCTGGGCCATTAGGCTCTGCCTGCAATAAGTGCGAAAGGACGTTATACATGGCCCGAATGCCGACGATGTTCATTCCACACGGTGGAGGCCCATGTTTTTTCATGGACTGGAATCCTCCAGAAACCTGGGACCGGCATCGCGAGTTTCTTGCGGATGTCCCGGCGACATTGCCGGAAGCTCCTAAGGCATTGCTGGTGATTTCGGGCCATTGGGAAGAGCCGCAGTTCACGGTGCAAAAAAACCCGACCCCACCACTGTTGTTCGACTATGGCGGGTTTCCGCCCCATACCTACGAACTGACCTGGCCCGCGCCCGGCGACCCAACGCTGTCCGACAAGGTGCAGTCGCTAATTGAGGCCGCAGGGTTTCCCTGCCTTGTTGATGAAGCGCGCGGTTACGATCACGGCGTGTTCATTCCACTCAAGGTGGCCTTTCCACAGGCAGACATCCCTTGTGTGCAGCTTAGCCTGCGNNNCGANCTTGACCCGGCCGCGCATATTGCGGTCGGGCGAGCATTGGCACCGTTGCGTGACGAAGGTGTTCTGATCATCGGGTCTGGCAACACCTATCACAACATGCAGAAAATGATGCGCGCGATGCAGGGTGGCGGCGGTGGCGCCGTGAATGGGCGGGAATTTGATCGCTGGTTGACAGATGCGGTCACGCGCCCCGATGCGGCAGAGCGGGACCAAATGCTGGCACAATGGAACGCCGCCCCCGGTGCCCGCGATGCAAACCCGCGCGAGGAACATCTGATCCCGTTGCATGTGGTTGCGGGGGCAGGCCTCGACGATAAGGGGTTGAAAACACTGGAGGATACCGTGCTCGGCGCTGTTGAAAGCGCGTTTACCTTCGGCTGAATCCCATCAAACTTCCAATCATCTAAATCCAAACTGAAAACTCAGGAAAAACCAATGACAAGCATTCAAAACGGCCCGTTCATCGTCACCGGCGCATCAGGCCAGCTTGGCCGACAGGTTATCGACAATCTGATTGCGGCNGGTGCCAGCCCGATTATCGCCATTTCCCGTTCGCCGGAAAAGCTGGCTGATCTGGCAGATAAAGGCGTCGAGGCCCGCAAGGGTGATTTCAACGACCCTGCTTCGCTGGAAACCGCCTTTGCCGGTGGCAAGCGCCTGCTGATCATCTCAACCGATGATCTGGAGCCGGGCAAGCGGCTGGCGGCGCATAGCAACGCAATCAAGGCGGCCAAGGCGGCGGGCATCAAGCATATCGTCTATACCTCACTGACCAACCCGGTCGAGGAAAGCCCGATCACGTTCTCCAAAGATCACTGCGACACTGAGGCCATGATCAAGGACACCGGTGCCAGCTATACGATCCTGCGCAACAACCTTTACGCCGATCTGGTGTTGATGGGTGGTGGGCAAAGCATCGGCATGGGCCAACATTTCGCGGCTGCTGCCGAGGGAAAAACCGGCTATGTTACCCGTGCTGACTGTGCACGCGCCGCCGCTGCGGCCCTGATGCAGGAAACCGGGTCAAGCATTCTGGACATCACCGGCCCTGCGGCAATCACCCAAAGTGACATTGCGGCCATCCTGTCGGAAGTCGCGGGCAAGGACATTCCCTATATCCCGATCTCAACCGACGATCTGGTTCAGGCCATGGTCGGCGCAGGCATGCCAGAGTTCATGGCAAAGGTTTTTGCATCCTTCGACGAGGCGATGGCCAAGGACTATCTGAGTGTTGCAACGGGTGATCTGGAAAAACTGACCGGACAGGCCGGACAGTCGGTCCGTGATTTCCTGATTGCCAACAAGGCGGCCCTGTTGACGCCACCGGCGCACTAAGGAAACCATGATGAAACTCTACAACGCCAATTTCTCGCCAAACGCCCTTCGGGTGCGCGCGGTTGCGCTGGAACTGGGGATCGACCTTGAGATTATCGAGGTCGACATACGCGGCGGTGACAATCGCAGCGATGAATTCCTGTCGATGAACCCCAATGCCAAGGTGCCGGTGCTGAAGGATGGCGATTTCGTGATCTGGGAATCACGCGCTATCAACTCCTATCTGGCCAGCAAGAAACCCGAGCGCGGTCTTTACCCCGAAGACCCAAAGGCCCGCGCAACGGTGGATCAGTGGCTTTACTGGCAGACGATCCACCTTGGCCCGGCGATGCAGAAGCTGTCATTCGAGCGGTTCCTGAAGGCGAAATTCGGCATGGGAGACGCGGATCAAAGCGTCATTGATGCCGAGCTGAAAAACGTCGATCAGTTTCTGGCGGTGCTGGAGGTCGGCCTTGCGGGCAAGGACTGGATCGCGGGCGATCTTAGCGTGGCGGATTTTGCATTGGCCTCGACATTCATGTACAGGGTGCAATCTGATATCTCGCTTGATGATTTGCCGAATGTCACGGCTTGGATTGATCGGCTTGAGGCACGCGCCTCGTGGAAGGCTGCGTTTGCGCCGGTTCTGGCCCTGTTCGGCGGTTAGAATTCACAAAGCTATTTGCGGGGGCGAGCCATTCGCCCCCTTTCTCTGAAAAGAAAGCTATATCGTGCAGATCGGAATTTACACATTTGCGGAATCGGGCGCAAAATCGAATGCTGGCCGGGATGGTAACATCAGCCCGTCCCAAAGGCTGCGCAATCTGGTTGAGGAAATCGTGCTGGCCGATCAGGTCGGGCTGGATTGGTTCGGCCTTGGCGAACATCACCGCCCCGATTATGCCGCGTCAAACCCCGCTGTGGCGCT
>JGI24724J26744_10003250_pt1 | contig 10583 bp, 12 predicted proteins | sample Cruoilmetagenom7_FD_26744 | JGI IMG/M metagenome (IMG submission 26744)
ACGCGCTTGCATGACGATGTCATGCGCATTCTGTCGATCAAGGTAGATGAACACGTCGAAGGTCCGTCGGTTCAGATGCAAAAGCGTGACGAACGTGGTGATCGCGGCGACCGTCCGCGTCGCTAATCCGGCCGCTGTCGCAATCGTGACACTGCCGAATGCATCTGTGATCTAGGTCCCCAAGGAGACACGCCACCATGGCAACCAAACCATTTTTCCGCCGTCGCAAGGTCTGCCCGTTCTCGGGTGATAACGCGCCGAAAATCGACTATAAAGACACGCGTCTTTTGCAGCGCTACATTTCCGAGCGTGGCAAGATCGTGCCTGCCCGTATCACCGCCGTTTCGGCGAAAAAGCAGCGTGAGCTGGCCCGTGCGATCAAGCGTGCGCGCTTCCTCGCCTTGCTGCCCTACGCCGTGAAGTAAGGAGCAGACCATGCAAGTGATTCTTCTCGAACGCGTGGCCAAGCTTGGCCAAATGGGCGAAGTCGTTAACGTCCGCGCTGGTTTTGGCCGCAACTACCTGTTGCCCCAAGGCAAAGCTCTGCGTGCTACCGAAGCAAACCGTCTGGCCTTTGAAGACCAGAAGGCCCAGCTCGAAGCCCGCAACCTCGAAACCCGCAACGAAGCAGCCGCCTTGTCGGAAAAGCTGGATGGTACGAGCTACATCATCATCCGCTCTGCGTCGGACACCGGTGCGCTTTATGGCTCGGTCACCCCGCGTGACATCGCCGAGCTTGTCACCGAAGCCGGTTTCAGTGCCGATCGTCGTCAGGTTGTTCTGACCGCGCCGATCAAGCATCTGGGTCTGCATGAGACCTCCGTGGTTCTGCACCCCGAAGTTTCGGCTAAAATCACCGTGAACGTTGCCCGTTCCGTTGAAGAAGCCGAACTTCAGGCGTCGGGCAAGTCGATCCAAGACTTGGCAGCCGAAGCCGAAGCCGAAGCCGATTTCGAAATCGCCGAGCTGTTCGAAGACATCGGCAGCGCCGCTGCGGATGCCGATCTGGACGAATAATCACCCGTTTCTCGGGTTTTGGGGCGCGCATCCTTTTGGGTGCGCGCCCCATTCTGTTGACGGCCCCTTGTTCAGAACCGATTGCTGCCCTATCTTTGAACCCATGTATTCATATTCGTGCATTTTTGCCGAAGAGAGGTGATCGCGATGGCTGCACAACAGGCGCAGGCTCCATTTGAACTCGGGAATGACGCATCTGGCGACGCAGCCGCAGATTGTGCTCTGCGTCCATTGGACGACATGGTCCAGCAGGCCCAGACTGCGGCGACCTTCCTCAAGGCGCTGGCGCATGAGGGGCGGTTGCTGATCCTGTGTTACCTGTCATCGGGTGAAAAATCAGTCACCGAGTTGGAGCAATTGTTGGGCTCGCGCCAAGCCGCAGTCAGTCAGCAACTCGCGCGTTTACGGCTTGAGGGTCTGGTGACGTGTCGGCGCGATGGCAAGACGATATACTATATGCTGGGTGATCCACGCGCGGCCCGCACCATTGGCCTGATGTACGATATGTTTTGCGGCCAACCGGTCGAGGAATAGTCACAACAACACCGGAATGAAAAACGCCCGCTTTGAATGCGGGCGTTTTTCGTCAGGGCCGTTGGGCCATCCTCTCCGCCGGTTAATCCGACTTCTGTTCCTGATTCTTGGCAGGAAGGGCTTGCCATGCCCGTTCTTGGCGTCAGAATTCAATCCGTTGAACAATCGTGCCCCGTACCTCACGGGCTGCAAAACGGAGGCTGCCAGACTGATGTCCGACCAAATTCACACATTTCGCGCTCACGCTGCTGCGATGGCAATTGCCGCCTCATTGGCGTTTAGCGCTCAAGCGCAAGATACCGGCACGGCCGATGATGCACGGCTGAACCACTCGGGTATGTTGACCGTCGGCACCTCGGACCCCGTTTACCCACCNTGGATGATGAACAATTCACCGGAAAGTGGCGAAGGATTCGAGAGCGCGTTGATTTATGCGCTTGCGGATCAAATGGGTTTTGAACGTGATCAGGTGCAGTGGGTTCAACTGACATTTGAGCAAATCATCGCGCCCGGCGACAAGCCCTTTGATTTCGCTATCAATCAGGTTTCTGTCACCCCCGCGCGGGCCGAAGTCGTCGGCTTTAGCCAAGTGTACTATCAGTCCGACAAGGCGGTTATTGCGCTGCCCGGCTCGCCGGTGATCGGTGCGACCAGCTTTGCCGACCTGCGCGATGCCCGCTGGGGGGCCGCCATTGGCACCACCGATCTGGCCTATCTGGAAGGTGTTGTCGGCGCGACCGATGTCGCAGTCTATGACGATCAGGTCGGCGTTTTCCAAGCCATGCAGGCCGGGCAAATCGACGCCACGGTCGCAGCAGTCCCAACGGCACTCTTTGCAACGGCGGTCCAGCTGCCTGAGGCTTCGATTGTCGCGATTCTGCCCCCGGACGAGAATGACGAAGGACATGGTCTACTGTTCCCACAGGACAGCGCGTTGGTCCCATGGGTTGATGCCGCACTGACAGACATGATCGCGGCGGGGACTGTGCAGGAGCTGGTCAATACCTGGCTGGTGGCAGACCCGACCTTGCCAAATATCGCAGGATGATCCCGAACCATCCCGACAGCCCCCCGCCGCTACCCCGGCGTCGGAGGTTTGATTGGCGCACGGCCTTGGCGCCCGGCTTGATTGGTGCGGGCAGTATCGCTTTGGTGTTCGGGGTGTGCGCATGGTTGGTGGCGACCAATGAAAACTGGCCTCGTATACAGTCGCAGTTTTTCAACATCGATCACATGCTGACTGCCGCACCAAACGTGGTGCGGGGGTTTCTGATCAACATGCAAGTCTGGCTGGTCGTTCTGGTGGCGATCGGAGTTTGGGCGTTGGTGCTGGCCGTGGTGCGCAGCTTGCGAGGTCCATGGTTCGCGCCCTTCCGGCTGATGGTGGTGCTGTATATCGACCTGTTTCGCGGTTTGCCGGTACTGTTACTTGTGATCCTGTTCGGCTTTGGCATACCAGCCCTGCGCATTTCTGGCTTGCCGAGTTCCGGCCTGTTCTGGGGTGGCTTTGCGATGGTGCTTAGTTACTCTGCCTATGTTTGCGAGATTTACCGGTCCGGCATTGACGCGGTTCATGAGGGGCAAAGGGCGGCCGCCCATGCACTAGGGCTAAGCGAGTGGCAGGTGATGGTCTACGCGATCTTGCCGCAAGCCCTGCGCAATGTGTTGCCCTCCTTGATGAATATCGTTGTGGCGCTACAAAAAGACGTGGCACTGCTTTCGATCATCGGCGTGCGGGATGCCGTGCGAGAGGCGCAGATCTATACTGCCAGCACATTCAACTATTCCTCTCTGGTGGTTGCGGCCCTGCTGTTTTTGCTGGCGACCATTCCCATGGCGCGACTGGCGGACTGGATTACCAAGCGCGACCGAGCGCGGCGTCTACAGGTTGCGGGTTGACGATGATCAGCATTCGGAACCTGACCAAGTATTTCGGCCAGAACCTGGTATTGGACCGGGTGAATTTGCAGGTCGCGAAACACGAAGTGGTGTGTCTGATCGGCGCGTCGGGCAGCGGAAAATCGACGCTTTTGCGGTGTGTCAACCGATTGGTAGAGCCTGACTGGGGGGAAATCGCGTTGGACGGCGTGCCGGTGACCGACCCTGGTTTCGGCAAGACCGGATTGCAGCGGCGTGTCGGGATTGTCTTTCAATCCTATAACCTGTTTCCGCATATGTCGGTGCTCGACAACATCACCCTGGCACCGCGCAAAGTACTGCGTCAAAACCGGGTCGAGGCTGAGGCCGTTGCCATGGAAGCACTGGCCTTGTTTGGCATGGAAAGCTTTGCCAACGCTTATCCGGAACAATTGTCCGGCGGCCAGCAACAGCGCGTGGCTGTTGTGCGGGCGCTGGCGGGGAAGCCGGATGTACTGCTGCTGGACGAAATCACCGCCGCCCTTGACCCCGAATTGGTGGGTGAGGTGATGGACGTCATCAAAGGCCTTAAAGACCGCGGGATGACGATGGTGATCGTGACCCACGAGATGGGATTTGCCCGTGATCTGGCGGATCGAGTGTGTTTTCTGGATGGAGGACGCATAGCCGAGGACGCTCCGCCTGCGCAACTGTTCGGCAATCCCGAGCATCCGCGCACGCAGCAATTCCTGCAGCGTTTGCTGGAAGGAGGGCGATTGTGATCATGTCATTGAGGGTGGGTGTAGCTTGGCCCCATCGAGGGGCCGCGCTCCACCGGGAGGTTCACCTCCCACGGCGCTGACGCGCCTCCCACCAGGATATTTCGAGAACAAAGACGGGAAACATGTGTATGTCTGAGCTACCATATGCGTTGATTGGCGCGGGGCCGATGGGTCTGGCCTGCGCCAAGGTGTTGCGTGAGCAGGGCATTGCCTTTGTGGGGTTTGAGTTGCATTCCGATGTCGGCGGGCTTTGGGATATCGAAGGGCCGAAATCGACGATGTATCAATCGGCGCATCTGATCTCATCAAAGACCAAAACCGAGTTTGCAGATTTTCCGATGCGAGAGGAGGTCGCGGATTACCCCGCGCACCATGTTCTGCGCGACTATTTCAGGGATTTTGCTGAAAATTTCGATCTGCGCCGGTCATATCTGTTCGAGGCGGAGGTTTTGCGCTGTGAGCCGCTGGAGGAAGGATGGCAGGTGACGTGGCGCAGCGAAGGCGTCGAGCACATGGCGCACTATGCGGGTGTGATCATTGCGAATGGNACNTTGTCCGAACCNANTATGCCGGAATTTTCCGGTGACTTTGCAGGCGAAGTGATCCATTCGGCGCGCTATCGTCATCCGGATCAGATGCGCGGGAAGCGCGTGTTGGTGGTCGGTGGTGGCAATTCGGCCTGTGATATTGTCGTGGATGCAGCCCATCATGCCGAATGCGCCGACTTGTCGATGCGTCGCGGCTATCATTTTGTCCCGAAGTATATTTTTGGCAAACCGGCCGACACGGTTGGTGGCAAGGTCCAGCTGCCGATGTGGCTGAAGCGTTGGGTGGATGCAAAAATCCTGCGTTGGTTTGTCGGGGACCCGCAGCGGTTGGGTTTCCCTGAACCGGATCACAAGCTGTACGAATCGCACCCGGTGGTGAACTCGATGGCGATTTTCCACGCGGGGCATGGTGACATCGCGGTGCGGCCGGACGTTGACCGATTTGACGGCAAAACCGTGATGTTCAAGGATGGATCGCAAGCGGAGTATGATCTGGTGATCGCCGCGACGGGGTATCTGCTGCACTATCCGTTCATCGATCCTGAGCTGCTGAACTGGCAGGGCGCGGCACCACATTTGTTCTTGAACTGCATGCATCCACAGCGTGACGACTTATTCGTCATGGGCATGGTTGAGGCGACGGGCCTGGGCTGGCAGGGGCGCCACGAGCAGGCCGACTTGGTGGCCCGCTATATCAAAGAGCTGCGAAACGGTCATCCGGCGGCGGCCGCAATCAAGGCGGAAAAGGCGGCGGGGTTCGAGCGTGTCACAGGTGGCATGTCGTATGTCGATCTACCGCGCATGGCCTATTACGTCGAACGCGGGGCTTACCGGAAAGCGGTCACGCAGCGTATCAAAGCACTCGGAGGGTGACATGGACGGTATTGACGAGGTGATGTTGAACTTCAGCCCGGCGTCCTTGACGCTGCTGAANGCAATCCTGGCAGTGGTCATGTTCGCCATCGCTTTGGATTTGAAGCCGGACCATTTTCGCGCGTTGATCCGGGCNCCACGGCCGCTGGTCGCTGGGTTTGTCGCGCAATTCATTGNCCTTCCAGCGGTGACATTCTTGCTGGTGCTGGCGTTTCAACCNAGGGCCTCGATTGCGCTGGGGTTGATCCTTGTGGCGGCATGCCCCGGTGGCAATATCTCGAATTTNCTAAGCNATCGCGCNGGCGGAAATACCGCCTTGTCGGTAAGCCTGACGGCATTGGCGACGGTTGGCGCGGTTATTCTGACGCCGATAAACATCGCGTTGTGGGGCGGTTTGTATGCGCCGACCCGTGCGATTCTTGTCGAGATTGCGATTGATCCCGTTCAAGTCCTTATCACCGTGGTTTTTCTGCTGATCGTGCCCTTGGTTCTTGGCATGATGCTGAATGCGCGAAAACCTGATCTGGCGCAGCGGTTCCGACGCCCTATGCAGATCTTGTCGATGGTGATCTTTGTAGCCTTCATCATTGCTGCACTTGCCGCGAATTGGAGCTTTTTCCTTGATTTGGCGGGGGCGGTTGCGGGGCTTGTGGTGGCGCATAACGCGCTGGCACTGGCGCTTGGCTTTTCGATTGCAACGCTGGCTGGGGTCAGCGCCCGTGACCGCCGTTCGATCACTATCGAGACGGGGATCCAGAATTCCGGTCTTGGGCTGATCTTGATCTTTGCGTTCTTTGGCGGGTTGGGCGGNATGGCCGTNGTNGCGGCTTTATGGGGTATGTGGCACGCAATCACCGGGCTGGTGTTGGCGTTGTTGTGGTCGCGGAGACCGGTATGACCCGTATTCTGATCACCGGGGCTGGCGGAAATGTCGGGCGGGCGCTGCTGCAAGGGTTGCATGGGCATGATGTTCTGGCCACCGACCTGCATCCGATCAATGGTGTCGCGTTCGAGCGCATGGATGTGACCGGCGATGATCCGGAGCGGGTGATTGGCGCGTTCCAGCCCGAAATCGTGGTGCATTTGGCCTCGATTGTAACGCCGCCCAAAGGGTCGAGCCGTGCGTTCGAATGGCGCGTTGATGTCCAGGGTACGCGCTCTGTGTTGCAGGCCTGCGTGGCGCATAATGTGCGGCGAATGGTGGTGACCTCGTCGGGAGCGGCATACGGATATCATGCCGACAATCCTGTGCCACTGAGCGAGACCGATCCGTTGCGTGGCAATGTGGAGTTTCCCTACGCAGATCACAAACGGCAGGTCGAGGAGATTTTGGCGCAGGCCCGGTCGGATCATCCGGCTCTGGAGCAGGTGGTTTTGCGCATTGGTACGGTGCTTGGCGAAGGCGTGGAAAACCAGATCACCGCGCTTTTCCGCAAAAAGCGGCTTTTGGCTGTGGCAGGTTCCGACAGCCCGTTTGTGTTTATCTGGACGCAAGATCTGGGCCGTATCCTTATTCGGGCGGCGACCGATGGGCCGGCAGGGGTTTTCAACGTTGCCGGCGATGGCGCGATGACCGTGCGTGACCTGGCGCAGGCCATGGGCAAGCCCGTATTGACGCTGCCTGCGGTGGTGTTGCGTGGTGCGTTGGGGGTGGCACGCCCATTGGGACTTAGCCGTTATGGACCAGAGCAGGTGGGCTTTCTGCAGTATCGTCCGGTGCTGGACAACCGCGCCCTCAAAGAGGTGTTCGGCTATTCGCCCGAATTGACCTCGGCACAAGTGTTTGACGTGTGGCGCGACTGGGCCAAGCTATGAAAACAGCGGTGATTACCGGCGGGGCAGGCGGGCTGGGGCAGGCACTAACGACGCACCTACAGGCGCGCGGATGGTTTTGTGCCCTGCTCGACTTGCCGCAAGCGTTTGGCGATCTGGCGACCACGGTGCAGCAAAGCCTGCACGCTTGCGATGTGACGGACGCCGCCGCGGTCGCACAGACTTGCGCCGACATTCGTCGATGTCGGCCGTCGATTGATCTGGCCATCTACAATGCGGGCATCACGCTGATTGCCCCCTTCGAGGGTATCGAGCCTGACGCGCATCGCCGGGTGTTTGAGATCAATTATTGGGGGGCAGTCAATCTTGCAAAGGCGCTGTTGCCGGACATCCGTGCGGCGCAGGGCACGCATCTGGCGATTTCCTCGGTGGCCGGGTTTGCTCCGCTCAAACACCGGACGGCTTATGCGGCCTCGAAACACGCGATGAATGGCTTTTTCAACTCGCTCAGGGGCGAGGAGGCCGCCTTTGGCGTGCGCACAGCCATCGCCGCGCCGTCGTTTGTCGCGACGAATGCCGGTGCCGGTTTTGACGCGCAGGGCATTGGGCGGCCGGGTTCCGCCGGTGATGGTGTTGACGAGATGACGCCCGACGCAGCTGCGCGAGTAATCTTGAAAGGGCTCGACAAAGCCCGCGATTTCATTCCCGTGGGGCGGGTCGCAGGGATGGCGTGGTGGGTCAATCGTCTGGCGCCAAAACTCTATGAACGCCAAATGTTGAAGTCCATCGCCCGCGAATAGGCTTGACGGAACTGGCGCGAACCCGTCCGATAGGGCCATGCGTTTCGCCTGTATTCTTCTGTTTTCTCTTGGACTTGCGGCCTGTGGTCGCCCGTTGACTGTGCATGAAGCCGAATTGGCCACGCGATTGTTTGGCGATGGGTTGCAGACCCAGCGTGTTCGTCTGGGCTCCAGCAGCGTCATCGGGCTGCGTGAGCAGCACTTTCGCGCCCGCCCGCAAACCACCTGCCGCGAACGGATTGTACCGCCGCCTGACGGTGAATGGCTGACCGGGCGTACTGCGGGCGTGACGCTTTGGAACCATGTGACTGTGCGCGATAATCTGATGCGCGAAGACTATGTGCGGCTGCCCGATGGCTCGATGCCCTTGGGCGTGGCGATGTTTTTTGCCCATGAGGTAACGCATGTTTGGCAATGGCAGAACCGTGCGACGACGGGCTATTCGCCGCTGCGCGTCGGGCTGGAGCATCAGCGCGGCACCGATCCCTATTTGTTCGACACCGACGCCAATCCGCGCTTTGCGGACTTTGGCTATGAGCAGCAGGCCAGCCTTGTCGAGGAATATGTCTGTTGTGTCACGCTCGATCCGGAAGGGGCGCGGACCGGTCGGCTATTCGCGCTGCTGTCACAAGTGATGCAGCCCTCTGATTTACCCGATTGGCCCGTGCGCATCCCCTGGCGCGATGCCGAGATCCGCGGGATATGCTCCTAAACGCCGATACGGGGTTCTTTGCCGGTCAGCAAGCGGCCGATATTTGCCGCGTGGCGGATCCAGACCAGCAGCGCCAGCGCCAGACACAGGGCGATCAGCGACGTCGGGCCATACATCCAGCACCACAAGGCCGCCGACAGCGACGCGAGCAGGGCAGACGCCGACGAAATGCGCGTCAGTAGCACCATCACGACCCAAGCGCCGCAGCATAGCAACCCGATAGGCCACGCCAAAGCCAGCATGTTGCCAAGGAAGGTCGCGACACCCTTGCCGCCTTTGAACTTTAGCCAAATCGGGTAGATGTGGCCAAGGAACGAGGTAAACCCGGCGATCTGCGCGGCATCCTCACCGGCGATTGCACGGGCAACCAAGACCGCAATCGCGCCCTTGCCGGCATCCAGTAACAACGTCGCCACCGCGGCGCCTTTGTTGCCGGTGCGCAGCACGTTCGTCGCGCCGATGTTGCCAGACCCGATATCGCGCACGTCGCCCAACCCCATGGCGCGGGTGATCAGCACGCCAAACGGGATCGACCCAAGCAGATAAGCGGCAATGCCAATCGCGGCCAGCATGGCGGGGGCAGTATCAATCGGTGGAAGAATGGTCATNGNGCCTCGCGTTGATAAACCGGCTGCCCGGCGACATAGGTGGCCAGAACCTTACCCTCCATGCGCGTGCCGTCAAAGGGTGTGTTTTTNGACTTGGAGCGCAGGGCGAAACGGTCCAGCACCAAGGGCGCATCCGGATCAAACAGCACCAGATCTGCGGGTGCATTCGCCGCCAGCCGTCCACATGCCAGACCCAAACGGCGCGCAGGGTTCAGGGACATAGCCCGCCACAGTTGCGGCAGGGTCAGATGCCCTGCATGATACAGACGCATGGCGGCGGGTAGCAGGGTTTCAAGGCCAACGGCACCCGGTGCGGCCTCCTCGAATGGCANGCGCTTGCTTTCTTCNTCCTGCGGCGTGTGCATCGAGCTGATCACATCAATCAGCCCGTCAGCGACCGCTTGGATCACCGCGATCCGGTCACTCTCGGGGCGCAGCGGCGGGGTAACTTTGAAGAAACTACGATAATCGCCCACGTCAAATTCGTTCAGCGTCAGGTGATGGATCGACACACCGGCCGTCACGTCCAGCCCGTTCTTTTTGGCGCGTTCCAAAGCGGGCAGCGTGCGCGCGCAGGTTACTTGATCGGCATGATAGCGCACGCCGGTCATCTCGACCAAGGCCATGTCGCGATCAAAACCCATGCGCTCGGCGATCGGTGACACACCGGGCAAGCCGCGCAGGCTGGCGAATTTGCCCGAGGTCACTGACGCGCCTTGGCTCAGGCCGGGCTCTTGCGGGTGGCCTACGATCAACGCGCCAAGGCTGCGAGCATAGGTCATGCAGCGGCCCAGAATTTTGGTGTCGCGCACAACATGATCCCCGTCCGAGAACGCCACCGCGCCGGCATCCAGCAAAAACCCGATCTCGGCCATCTCGCGTCCGTCGCGACCACGGGTCAGGGCGGCCATATGATGGATGTTGACGACCGTTTCCGTACTGGCACGGCGGCGCAGGAAATCGAGCGTTTCTGGGCTGTCTACGGCAGGGTCGGTGTCAGGTCTGGTGATAAATGTTGTTACGCCGCCTGCGGCGGCTGATCGGCCGGCGGTGCGAAAACTCTCTTTGTGGCGGGCGCC
>JGI24724J26744_10003252_pt1 | contig 10581 bp, 12 predicted proteins | sample Cruoilmetagenom7_FD_26744 | JGI IMG/M metagenome (IMG submission 26744)
GCGATGGAACTGGCGCCAATGATGGGCGGTATGGCGGCGACCGAAGTTCAACTGTCCAACCGGATGCGGCGCACCACGATTTGGGTCTATGAGCGCGGTGACGAGGTAATTGCCTGCGGGTGATTTATACTAAAACCGGTGCCGCCAAGCGGTTCCCCGGACTGGATGCAAAGATCGAAAAAGCCAACGCCGAAGGCATCAACAGCGCAAAACCCTATGCGTTTGTGCAGGGTGTCGGGTTTGGCGAGGTCCGGATGGATCGCAAGCTGACGGGGCGTGTCAGCTACCGCGCCTTTGCCGCCAGTATGGGCAGTAATGTGATGATTGTAGTGCGGGCCGTGGCGTCGGATGAGTCGATACAAGCTATGATGGGTAAGATTGATTATGACGGGTTGAACGGGATGTTGGACGCACCGCTAGCACTTGTTGGCAAGGATGCGCCACAGGTTGGCCCTGCGCAGGCAATGGTGCTGGCCGAGCAAGCGATCAAGGCACGGCGGGCGGTGTTGCGCGGTGACGAAACACAAACTGCCGCGGCCCAAGAAATCGCGCAGCGATAGAGACCACAAATCCGGCAACAGGGTTTGGGACGTCGCTACGGAGTGGGCAATAATTTCCCGATCCCGCTCAGCAGGGCATTGCTGGCGGTATCCAGCAGGTGATTTTGCGAAATGAAGGCGCGGGCGTTGTCGCCACGGGTCTGGGCCAGCGGTTTTGAATGGCGAGTTTTGGTCGGTGGATCGAACCCAACCGCACAGATTGCACAGTTGCAGGCGCAGGCCGAAAATGCGGATGTGGTGATTGAGGCGGCGCGGCCCGATTTCAGGCAAATGCTGTATCACGCCGCCGCCTCTGTCAGCATGTGTGGCTATAACACAGCCCTGGATTTGATGCAGGCGGGCACGAAATCATTGCTCATTCCTTTTGACGAGGGGGGCGAGGTCGAACAAACGCTGCGGGCGCAAAGCCTGAGCCATATGCACGGCATGCGGATGTGCTCTGCTGCTGAGTTGACGCCAGAGCGCCTGTTGTGCGAGGTAACGGATCTGGTGAACGTGCCGCAAAAACCACCTGCCGAGATCCATTTTGACGGGGCCGCCGAAGCGGTGCGGATAACGACCCGGATGGTGGAGGCACGTTGATGCAGATTGACTGGCCCCCTGTGACGAACGAGTTGGCGTTGTGGCAAGCAGAAAACCTAACGTTGCCACTGTGGTGGCGCGACGATGACGCTGTTGCAGCCACACCTGAACTGGAGCAGTTGATTGCCCTGTCAGAGACAGTTGGCATACCAGTGCATCTGGCGGTAATCCCGGAAATGGCTGATGTGGGATTGGCTGGGCGGGTTGCCGATAACGGCTGTCTGATCCCGGTTGTGCATGGCTGGGCGCATGAAAATCACGCGCCAAAGCCCGACAAAAAGGCCGAGTTCGGCGCGGGACGCGGCGATGTTACGGATGAAATTCAGGGCGCGATGAACCGTTTGCAATCCCTGTTCGGGGATCGTCTAAAGCCGATGTTCGTGCCGCCGTGGAACCGGATTGCGCCGCAGCATTATCCGACCCTGATCAAAGCGGGGTTTACCACCTTATCTACTTTCACGCCCCGCATGGCGCCGGATGCCGCAACGGGCTTGCTACAGATCAACACCCACCTTGACCCGATAGCATGGCGCAAGGGCAAAAGCCTGATTGCACCTGATCAACTGGTCGCACAACTGGTGCAATTGCTGTTGGACCGGCGCACCGGTTTGGCGGATAATAATGAGCCGCTCGGCCTGCTGACCCATCATCTGGTGCATGATGCCGAGGTGTGGGAATTCANACGCCAAGTTTTGCTGACCCTGCAAGCTGGGCCCGTGACAATTTACAAATAACGCCTATATGAAAGGCCTGAAAATGAGCAGACTAGATAGTTTATGCGCCGCCTAGCTGCCCAACGTGACGGGCTGGAATGGGCCACGGAGCGCACCAAGAACATGACAGGGGATGCACTGGATATGGGGCTGGGTAACGGACGCACCTATGATCATATGCGCGAGATTTCCGACCGTCGCATTTGGGTGATTGACCGCGTTTTGCAGTGTCACCCGTCCTGCATCCCGCCTAAGGCAGATTTTCTGGAAGGCGAGGCCGAAGCGATGCTGGACAAGATGGCCGCCGACGGCACACAGATCGTTCTGGCGCATTATGATTTTGGTTTTGGGTCAAGGAAAAGGACGTGGCCGAGGCCGTGCGCCTAAGCCCAGCAATTGCCCGCATCATGGCCCCCGGCGGCATCATCGTTTCCGGCCAGCCACTGGTTGGGTTCACGGCACTTGATGGCCCGTCCACTGTCGCCAAAGACCGTTATCAATTCTATTCCTGCTAATACCGGCGGATACTGCCCTGCATGTCGTTTTTGTCTCGCAACAGTCGGGGGGTGTTTGACGTGGCTCGCGTAAATCCGGCACAACGGTNCCAGAAAATATATTTCGGGAGTCGTCATCATGAAAACGCATGTCAAAGCATTGGTTGTCGGGGGCGGGGCCGTGGGCACTTCGATCGCCTATCATCTGGCTAAGGCAGGCTGGGATGATGTCATGTTGCTGGAGCGAGACGAGCTAACGTCAGGATCGACGTGGCACGCAGCCGGATTGTTGCCGCTGTTCAACATGTCCTTTGCGACCACCCACATCCACAAATATTCGGTGGATTTCTACAAATCGCTTGAGGAAGAGACGGGTCTGAATGCGGGCTTTGCTGTGGTTGGCAATCTGCGGATGGCCCAGACCGATGCGCGGATGGACGAGTATATGCTCTATGCATCGACCGCCGAAACCTGTGATGTGCCGTTTGAATGGCTGACGCCCGAGCAGATCAAAGAGCGGTGGCCTTTGATCCGCACCGATGATCTGAAAGGCGCACTGTATCACAACACCGATGGTTACATTAACCCTGCCGATGTGACGATGGCGATGGCCAAGGGTGCGCGACAACGCGGTGTGGAAATTGTCCGCAAAATGCAGGTGATGCTTATCACTGGAACGGGGCTGCGTGGGAAGTAACTTGCACCAAGATGGTCGAAAAGGGCGGTAATCTGGTGCCATCAGACGAGCAGGTCGTGGTGACGGCCGAACATGTGGTGACGGCGACGGGCAACCACGCACAGCGCACAGCAAAACTGTTGGGCATCAACATGCCCGCNATTCCGGTCGAGCATCAGTTCATCGTGATGGAGCAGGATCCGGCNCTGGTCGAGTTTCGCAAGGATCAGCNGGAACATCCGGTNATTCGCGATGCGGATGCGCAATCTTATGTGCGCGAGGAACGCGGCGGCTGGATATTGGGCATCTACGAAAAAGAAGCACCAGCAAGGTTTGAACACGGGGTGCCGGATGCGTTTCGCGCCGATCTGTTCCCGCTGGCGCTGGACCGCATTGAAGAACAATATATGGCGATGATCCACCGCATTCCGTCCTGCGAAGAATCCGGCCTGAAGGACGATTTCAACGGGCCTATCTGTTACACACCCGATGGCAATCCGCTGGTTGGTCCGGCCCCCGGTTTGCGCAATATGTGGCTGGCGGAAGGGTTTTCGTTTGGCATTACAGCGGCGGGCGGTACGGGGTATTATCTGGCCCAAATGATGGTTGAAGGCGAGGCCGAGATCGATATGGCATCGCTTGATCCAAAGCGGTTTGGCAGTTGGATGACGACCGAGTATGGCGCCCGCAAAAATGAAGAGTGCTATGACCACGTATATACCTTGCACCACCCTGATGAGGAGCGGCCTGCGTGTCGGCCTTTGCGCACNGCACCATCCTACGAACGGATGCAAGCGGCAGGCGCGCAGTTTGGTTGCGTAAACGGTTGGGAGCGTCCGAACTATTTTGCACCAGCAGGATTTAGCGACCACGATGCACGTTCGTTCAGGCGTGGCGGCTGGTGGCAGTATGCGGTTGAAGAGGCCAAGGCGATCCGTGAAGGTGTCGGGATGATCGACGCAACTGCATTCACCAAGCACCGCGTCAAAGGGCCAGGTGCCACGGCATTTCTGGACTGGTTCACCTGTAATAAACTGCCGCGTGTTGGGCGCATTAATCTGACCTATGCGCTAACGGCAGCAGGCACGACACGCACCGAATACACAATCGTTCGTGAGGGCGAGGATGAATATTACCTCGTGTCCTCGGGTGCGCTCACGGATTATGACGGTGATTTTCTGCGCAAAGCGGCGGATGATAAAACCGACGAATTTGGNTATATCGAGGTGCAAAATGTCACCANCCAATACGGGGTGTTTGCCATTNCTGGTCCAAAATCGCGCGACGTTTTAAACAAGATCATCATCGATGCGGACCCTGCAACGGCGCTGACGAACAAACGGTTCCCGTGGCTGTCGGCGCAAAAAATTGAGCTGGGCATGTGTCCGGTCAATGCGATCCGCGTAGCCTATACTGGTGAATTGGGCTGGGAGCTGCATCACCCGATAGAGATGCAGAACTATCTGTTTGATCTGATCATGAAAGCGGGTGAAGAACACGGGCTGAAACTGGTCGGGGCGCGGGCGCAAAACTGGTTGCGGCAGGAAAAATCCTATCGCGCATTTGGCACTGAGCTTGGCCGCGACGCCACCCCGCTTGAAGCTGATTTGCCGCGCTTTGTGAACATGGACAAAGACTATCAGGGCAAGGCGGCGATGTTGGATATCGGCATTCGGTCCAAATGTGTAACGGTGTTGATAGATGGGCCCGAAGGGGCCGACCCGTGGGGCCGCGAGGCGCTGTATGATGGCGACAAACGGGTTGGGCGGCTGACGTCCGGGGGGTATTCGGTGACGTTTGGAAAATCCATCGGCATGGGATACGTGCCGGTTGAATTGGCCAAAGTTGGCACCAAACTGAAGGTTCGGATGTTTCGTGAATTGTGGGACGTGGTGGTGGTTGAAGACAGCCCGTATGATCCAACAAACGCCAGTATCCGGGCCGATGGCTAGAAGAAAGTCTATGCCTACGGCGCGGATATTTATGGGATAAAGTTGGGGCTGAAAGCGCTGATACNGCGGGTATTTGCGTGGTTCCGTGAAATGCGTTGACGGGGGGTAATNGCCCCCCGCCAGTTATGCTAATTGTTACCGCGGCCAAAATCGGCGGTGGTCACAGTGCCGTCGCCGTTGCGATCCATCTGCGCATACCAGTCTTTGGTGCGGGCCATGAATTCATCTCGGCTGACTTGGCCGTCACCGTTCACGTCGTTGAAATCCATCGTCATGCCCTGACCTTCGCGGCCTTGCCCATGTCCCTGTCCGCGCCCCTGACCTTGGCCAGCTTCTTTCATCGAATCACGATCATTGGCACGGGCTTCGTCAAACATGGCGTAATCGCTGGAAGACAGAAAACCGTCATCGTCCTCGTCAAAAGTGAGGAAAATGTCGCCGCGCCGCTCGGTCGCCTCGATCAAGGTGACTTGACCATCCTCGTTTGTGTCCCAGTTTTCAATGAAATGACCGCCTGGATTGCCCTGCTGGGCGTATGCGGCAGTGCCAAGCGCTATAGCGGCGGTCAGAAGGAGGATGTGTTTCATTAGGTGGTCCTTTTTACATTCAGTTTATTGAATTAATAAAGGTAATACGCAGCCCCGTTCTGTTTCCGTCGAATTATCTGCAAATTTNATTTGTCCGCCAACTGATCCCATGCTTCAAGCGCCTTGGCGGAATACATTAGTGAGGGACCACCCCCCATCTGGATGCTCATTGCCAACACATCGGCAAGCTCTTCGCGGCTGGCGCCGGCGCGCTTCAGTGCCTCAATGTGAAAGCCGATGCAGGCTTCGCATCGGTCAGTGATGGCAATCGCCACGGCGATGAATTCCTTGGTTTTGAGATCAAGCGTGCCGTTGTCTTTGACCGCTTTGCTGAGGGTGCCAAAGCCGCTCACGGTTTCGGGAATCAGCTTGTTCATTTCCCGAATTTTTGCGCGCATATCGCGATTGTGATCATTCCAGTCCATATTGGTTTCCTTTGAAAATAGGGCCCTGATTTGGCGGAAAGTTGCAAAGATGTCTTTGACTTCAGTCAATGTTGCGAAATGAATTCTGGCCGGATGAGATCATGTCGCAGAACGTGTATTCCATTGATATTAAAAACCGATTTAACGGACGGTTACCCAGTTGATGTCATGCTGNCGATCTCTGGATGTAATTGCCGAAAACGGTCTGTCGCGCTAAGCAGTTAGGCAAAGCGCGCGGGGCTAAGAGCGGCTACGATTTTTGCGTCCAGTTCAGGCCTGCGGCCAAGCAGTAGATCAGCCGTCAGTCGGCTGGCGGCAGGGGCGGTTTGAAAGCCATAGCCACCTTGGCCCGCGAGCCAAAAGAACGTGGGGTCCGCCGTGTCGCGGCCAATGACCAAGGCGCGGTCGGGCGCAAATGTGCGTAGGCCCGCCCAGAGGTTTCAAGCCGTGTGACGGGTTCTGTCACCATTTCCTCGTAGCGGGCCAACCCTTCGGCCAGCACCATGTCGTCGGCCCAAGCGTCATGTGGGGCAACCGGGTCCTCATCCGAGGGCGAAATGATCCACTTGCCAGCGTCGGGTTTGGCATACCAGCTTTCGTTCACCCCATCCAGAACGGCCATGAATTGACGTCATGCCCGCCGGGTGCCGGGATGCGCGCCATGGAGCGCCGGTAGGGTTGGAAGTTCAGGGGGTTAATGCCAGCAAGTGTGGCAATTTCATCAACCCAAGCGCCGCTCGCGTTGATCAGCAGCGGGGTGATGTGGGTTTGGCCGCCTGCAGCGACGTGCCAAAGGCCATTGGTTTTTGTAATTTCGGTGACGGGGGATTTCGTCAGGATATTCGCCCCCGCCCGTCGTGCGTTGGCCGCAAATGTTTGTAATAACCGGTCGGCATCCAGATCATGTGCGTCATGGCGATAGGCGGCAAAAGCGCAGGTGTTCGCATTCAGGATCGGCACATGGTTGAAGGCCTCGTCCATGCCGATTTCCTGCATACCAAAGGAGGTGTGTTCGGCCTTGAAATCATCGTACTGATCAGGGCGCGCAACCAGCATCATACCGCGTTGGGACAACATACCGCCGTCAGTGGTTTCGTGGTGTTCGGCGCTGGCGTAGTTCAGCGCACGCACCACGTCGTTGCCGTAATCCTTTAGGAACATCGCGGCGGAACGACCCGAGGCGTGATAGCCAAGCGCGTCCTCGGCTTCAAGCAGGGTGACGCTGGCGTGGGGGGACAGGGTGGCGGCGGCGGATAGACCCGCGATGCCACCGCCTATGATCAGGATATCGGTTTTCATACGTCGTCTAGTCGGTCTGTTGCTGGCGGCAGTGTTGGGGAAAGCGCTGTCAGTTCGGCGTAGAGTCCAGCCGACATCTGATAGCCAAGCGCATCAAGCGAGGGTTGCAATTGTTCCGGTGTGCGGGCGCTGATGATCGGGCTGCTGACAGCAGGGTTTTGCGCTACCCATGCCACCGCGAGCGTGGCGGGGTCGATGTTTTCACGTTTGGCGATGGCGCTTAGATCTGTTGCGGCTTGGTGCATCCATTCTGGCCCATACCTGGTGGCATAGCTTTTGTCCCTGGTTATCCGGCCTGTGTTTCCAGTGGCATATTTTCCGGTTAGCAGCCCGCCGCCAAGTGGGGAATAGGGGGCTACATTGAAGCCTTCTGATGCAGCCATTGGCAGGATTTCGACTTCGACTTGCCGTTTGACGAGGTTATACATTGGTTGCAGGATGTTGATGCGTGTGTCGAATTTTTCGGCTACGGATTGGGCTTTCATCACTTGCCAAGCCGAGAAATTGGACACGCCAATGGCACCGATTTTTCCGGCCTGTTGCAGGGCGGCGAGGGCCTCAAAACTGGTTTCCAACGGTGTGTCACCATCCCAGCGGTGCAGGTAGAAAACGTCAACAAAATCCATACCCAGACGGCTGCGGCTTGTCTCCAGCGAGCGGTTGATGTTGGTCGCCGTATGGGGGGCGGAAAAGTCGCATTTGGTGGCGATAATCAGTGCGTCACGCTCAGCTTTGGCAAATTGACCGAGCAAGGTTTCAGAGGCACCATCGGTATAGGCAAAGGCGGTATCAAAGAAGGTGATGCCGGCGGCGCGGGCGGCGTCATACATGGTGCGGCTTTGGGACTCATCTGCGCCGCCACCAAACTGCATGGTGCCAAAGCAAAAGGNCGAGGACGGGGTGCCGTTCNGGCTGATCAACTGGTTTTTCATCGGGTGACTGTGGCACGGGTCAGCCAAAAGGAAAAGGCCCAGCCGGGGCTGGACCTTTGCATTTATTTCCCTGCCACAAGGGCAGGGNGATTGGCGCCTAGTTAGGAACGTCGCCTTCGATGCCTTCAACGTAAAAACCAAGACCGGCCAGTGTGCCATCGTCAGCCGTTTCGCCATCCGCCAGCCAAACCGAGCCGTCTTGTTTGTTCAGCGGACCTGTAAACGGGTGGTATGTGCCTGCCGAAATGCTGTCAGAAAGCGCTTGGGCTTCAGCCGCAACATCGGCTGGAACCTTGTCCGAGAACGCGCCGATTTTGACCATGCCTTCTTTGATGCCGTCCCATGTGTCGGTGCTTTCCCATGTGCCGTCCATCGCCGCGCCAACGCGAGCTACATAGTAGGGCGCCCAGTTGTCGATGATTGACGAAAGTCGTGCGTTCGGGCCGAATTGCACCATGTCCGACGCTTGACCAAAGGCAAGGATGCCTTTTTCTTCGGCGATCGTCATGGCGGCAGGCGAATCCGTGTGCTGCATAATCACATCAACGCCTTGTTCGATCAGCGCGGTGGCGGCGTCTGCTTCTTTAGCGGGATCAAACCATGTGTAGACCCAGACGATTTTAAATTCGACATCGGGGTTCACTTTTTTGGCGTGGATATAGGCCGAGTTGATGCCGCGGATAACTTCGGGGATCGGGAAGGAGGCGATGTAGCCAACTTTGTTGGTTTTGGTCATGCGCCCAGCAATGGTGCCGATCACAGCGCGTCCCTCATAAAAACGGGCCGAGTATGTCGACACATTGGCGTCGCGTTTATAGCCAGTGGCGTGCTCGAACTTTACATTTGGAAATTTGGCTGCAACCGCAAGGGTCGGGTCCATGTAACCAAAAGATGTGGTGAAAATGATGTCATGGCCTGACAAGGCCATTTGGGTCAGCACGCGTTCGGCATCAGCCCCTTCAGGAACGGATTCAACATAGGTGGTTTCAACCTTGTCGCCATAGGCTTCTTCAACGGCCAAACGGCCCTCGTTATGCTCGTAAGACCAGCCAAAATCGCCGATTGGGCCAACGTAGACAAAGCCTACTTTGGTTGTGTCAGCGGCAATGGCTGCCGTGGTTAGGCCAAGCGCCAGAGTGGCCCCCGCCAAAATAGTTTTGATAGATGTCATGTTAGTCTCCCTGTTTAGGTTCTTTAGTAGAATCGGTATGCTTCTTCTTTAAAGGTTTTGGCACGGATTGTGTTTCTAAAAGTGCAGCAGTAACAATTGCTGCTGGCACGGCCACCACGCCAAGGCCAATGAACAGCACAAAAGTGGTGAATATACGCCCGCCGGTGGTGATTGGCACGAGGTCTCCATAGCCCACGGTGGTGAACGAGGCCACGGCCCACCACAGGCTGATCGGGATCGACGAGAACGCCTCGGGTTGGGCCTCGTGTTCAAACAGATAGATGCCAACCGCACTGACATAGAGCACAAGGGAGGCGAGGATCACAAAGATGATCAATTCACCGCGCACCTCGATAAAGGCACGGGTGAGGCGGTCAAAGGCGGTGGAGGTTCGGAACAGTTTTAGCAGGCGCACAAGGCGGATTAAACGGATGGTGCGCACCACTTGCCATTCGGCCTGAATCAGCGCCAGCGCGGGCAGGCAGGCCAGCAGGTCAATGATGCCCCAAAAGCTGAAGACATAGCGCAGGGGATGTTTGGAACAGGTTAACCGCAGGATGTATTCAGTGACAAAGACAGAGAGGATGAACACCTCGAACCAATAAAGCGCCCGGCGATAGTTGGCAGCCAATGTATCGACCGTTTCAAAGGCGATGGCGATGGCCGACAACAGGATCAGCCCATGCAGGAACAGCGCTACCCTTCGGCCGATTTGGCCGTGGTGCCCATCCAGTATTTCTATCACATCGCGGCGTGTCACGTTTGCAGGCCCCTTAATGGGTGGCGTGAAAGATGCGCCCCAATGCAGCAGGGGCATTCAGGGCGGCGCGGCTTTTGCTTGATGACATGATAACCAGCACAAGGATGGTAATCACGTAGGGCGCCATTGACAGGTATTGCACCGGGATGCTGACACCTGCGGCTTGCAGGTTGAATTGCAACACGGTGACGCCGCCAAACAGATAAGCCCCCAACATCACCCGCCACGGTTTCCAACTGGCAAACACNACGATGGCCAGCGCAATCCAGCCGGCACCNGCGGTCATGCCCTCGGTCCATTGCGGCACGCGGATCAGGCTAAGATAAGCNCCGCCAAGCCCCGCACAAGCACCGCCAAACATGATGGCGAGGATTCGTATCCGCACAACTTTATACCCCAGCGCGTGTGCAGCATCGTGGTTTTCACCCAC
>JGI24724J26744_10003260_pt1 | contig 10567 bp, 11 predicted proteins | sample Cruoilmetagenom7_FD_26744 | JGI IMG/M metagenome (IMG submission 26744)
AATGTGTCAGGTGAGAATTGCATTTACGGTCTAACTTATGCCAACCAGATCACTGCCAAATACTTCGACTTCCCGCCCAACGAGTAGGAAATTTCCAATTAAAATCCTCCACTTCACTTTGTGGGGAATTATTTACTTGTTTATGTTTATTACTACACTTTATGAACTCATTCTTAAAGCGTCAAATGAGAGTGTATAATGTTAAATGAGTAGACGATTATTAATACATGTGAATAGAGAAAAGAAATTTTCCCTATTGATGTCCTGTGCTTATTTAAATAGATGTCATGATGATTCTCGTCACCGAAATATTTTCACACCAACAAGAAGCGCAGATGTCAATTCAGGGGATAAAACCAATGAATGGGCGCTATGGTGAGTAAAACAAAAACCGATCAACTGAAATATGGAAGCCCTCCAGCACAGGCGCTGGTGGAGTTTGCATTATTGCTGCCCATCCTGCTGTTGCTTGTTATGGGGGCGATGGATTTTGGGCGTATGTTTTACACCAAAATGATATTAACAAATGCTGCCCGTGAAGGCGCAAATTACCTCGCTTATTTTCCGGAGGATGCAGATAATGGATATGTGCTCACGTTAGAAGCCATATCTGACGAAGCAAGAAGTTCCAATGTTGAGGTAGTAGAGGCAGATGTGACATATACAGACTGCTGCACACGAGGTTTGCCAGTGGAAGTAACGATCACAAAAACAATAGACCTGGTTTTTGATAATATTCTGCAATCGTTTGGGTTGTTAGGCGGGCCGGTCCAATTAACCAGTACAGTTAAGATGATGGTCCAATGAAAAACCAGCGGCGTAATTCTGGGCAATCTCTAGTCGAGTTCGGATTAATACTTCCCCTTGTCTTCTTCCTAATCACCGGTTTTCTTGATCTCGGGCGAGCCATTTTTTATTATTCCTCCTTAACCAATGCGGTCCGTGAAGCTACACGTTATGCGATCGTTCATAAGGACGAATTAAACGCTGCTTTTGACAACCCCATCGACAATTCTTTACAGGATAAGGTATTGGAATACGCATTTGGTTTATCAGGTACACCTGATCCATTAACCAAAGATGATGTTATTGTAGATCCAAAAAAAGTGGATAGTTATTTTACGACTGTATCTATCGAAGTAACTTATACATACAAACCGATCACACCCGGTATCAAAACGCTTTTCGGTTTAACAGAGGGAATTGATCTCACAGTCCAGTCTAAAATGAATGTTACTCCTGGATCCAGGTAAGTAATTAAGGTGAATGATGAAAACCACAAACCGATTCAGTAAATTGGAGAAAGCTCAGGTCCTGCCACTCGTGGTAGTAGCATTGATCGTAATGATCGGGTTCGCTGCCCTGATAATTGATGGAGGATCGATTATGCTTAACCGGCGCACTGCCCAGGCTGCAGCGGATGCTGGCGCCATGGCAGGTGCCTGGGAATTGTGTTATTCCACTGGCGCGGATCCGCTTGATGTGGCAAGAAGTTACGCCCTTATGAATGAAGCTGCGACTGTCAACGCGCAATTAGATAATGGATTAATAACAGTTAACACCTCTGTCATTAATAACTCCTTTTTTGCCAAAATTTTCAATGTGAATACTCTCGATGCAAGTGCAGAGGCTATTGCGGGGTGTTTTTCACCAGATGGAAATTTCATGTTGCCAATTGCCTGGTCCTGCCGCCCGTCTCTGGGTGAAGAAGACCCCTTTGACCCAGGCGTGGACTGTTTGATGCAAGCATTAGATTGGGACGGCTTACTCAAACCTCTTGTTGAGGGGCCACCACCATCAACAATTGTGATCCCGGATAATGGCGGGGATTCTTACGAGATGGACGGTGACAGTATTGTAAAAGCAGGTACCAATGATCCGCCCAAACAGATCTATATAGTAATGGATAAGATTGCTGTAAATGAAGAAACATACTGTAAAGAAGATTTAGATCCGGAAGATGACGGCTATGACACAGCCATTATATGTGACCTGGATGGGGACGGGAAGAATGATATTGAAGGAGGCGGCAACCGTGGTTGGCTCGATCTTGATAACGGCGGCGGTGGTGCTTCTGATCTGATCGACTGGATAGAAAATGGGCTTGATTTTCCTATCGATACTCACACATGGTTGTCTGGTCAGACAGGTGCAATCACTAGCGTTTATGAATCTATTAAAGACTACCGTCAGGGAGATGTTGTATTAATTCCGATCTTCAATGCTGTTTGTGATGATAGTGATCCAATTGCCAACAATGCCTGCATGGAAGCTGCACACCTTAACCCCCCGTTTGAAGAAGAACCTCCCAGTGGGGATATTGATAATGCGGGACAAGCACCCAAGTTCCATGTGATTGCATTTAATCCTTTCTATATCTCCTGTGTGCATACTTTTCAGTTTGATGATTGCCCGGGTTTTGCACTCGCTCAGGCTATGAATATGGATCCTAACCCCCCTTACAAATCATTCATTGGAGATAATATTCAATCAATTGAAGGTTACTTCCTGACAAATGTGGAATTTCCATTGGATCTTGAGAACCATTGCGATGTAAATCTTGGTAATTGTGTTGTATCTTTAACCAAATAATGAAATATACTTACTGCCTACAGGAGGTCTCGATTGCGAAATAAAACTAAAGTTGTATTCATAATCGTTGCGGGGTTGATCCTGGCTGCAATCGGGGTTTTTGCCAGTTTCAGTCTGATTCAACGTTTTCAGGCAAACAAAGCACCAGGGGTATCTGAAGAATTTACCGTCAAAACTGCGGTGGTGGTCGTTACGCGCGACCTCTTCCTGGGGGACACGATTGCTGGAACTGATGTGGAGCTAGCCAGTGTGCCAGTGGAAATTGCCCCGCGCACTGCCATTGCCAACCTTGAAGAAATAGTTGGAAAGATTATCAAGACGGACCTCGTCCAAGGAGAAATGGTTCTCTCGCATAACTTGGCGGATCCGACCAATAATAATAATGACCTTAGTTTCATCTTGAGCGATGACCATGTACTGATGGCGTTCCCGGCAGATGACCTTTTGAGCCGTGAGAGCATGGTGCAGCGTGGAGATATTGTGGATATTTTCGCCACCTTCAAACAGAAAGTCAAGACGGTCGGGGAGATTACCACTACCACCGGTGAACCTCAAGAGCCAGAGATGAGAACCTTTACTGTAGATACTTTGCAAAAAGTAGACGTGACAGCCCTGGTCTTGGAAGTACTCGAGCAGGAAGAAACCGACAGCAATCTCATTCAGGACCAAAATGACCAGGCTGCTTCCAGGCCTTCAACCAGAATCAAGGCTTACTTACTGGCATTGAACCCTCGGGACGCGCTGATTTTGAAACATTTGAAAGACACCGGCGCGATATTTGATATCGTTTTGAGAGCACCCACATCGACAGTTCAATTTGACCTTACGCCAGTAACTGAAGAATACATCATCGAATTCTACGGACTTGAGATTTTACCTTAATCGTAGAGGAAAGCTTTAATAACATGAAGACAACAACCCAACCAATAACGATCCTCGTGGTATCAAAAGATCCATCAGTTATCGAATCAACCCGTACGACCCTCGCAAAAGAAAAAATCCTGAAACTGATCGAGAAAAAAGTGACTTCGAAGAATCTTTTTCCTGTTATCGCTGAGACACAACCGGATGTGATCCTTTTAGATTTTAAATTTCAAAAACATCCTTTTGATCTAGTGGATAAGATCACATCTGAATACTCAATGTGTGCGGTGGTTGCTATCCTGTCTGAATCTGAGAAGGTTGATTCAGATCGGGTGCTTCTCTCAGGTGCGCGGGATTTCATCCAGTATCCATATCAATCGGACAACCTGATGATCACCATCAAACGCGTTATAGAACTCTTGGAGAGCAGCCAGGATCATTCTTCACTGACCTCTGTCCTTAATACTAATGTCAAGCCCAAGAATACGTTCACGGTTTTCAGCCCTAAGGGAGGGGTGGGAACTACAACTATTGCCACAAACCTAGCCATCAGCCTGCATAAAACATTAAAAGAGGATGTGTTGGTGATTGACGGGAAACATCTGTTCGGACACATAGCGCTATATTGTAATTTACGTACTGGCAATTCGATCACTGACTTGATCGCTCATGCTGGTAATTTGGATGAACGCCTCATCAAACAGGTGGTTGTACGGCATACTTCCGGCATTCACATACTGCCAAGCCCAAATTCGATCGTTGCAGCTCAGGGAATCAAACCAGAGGGCCTGTTCAACGTGATTCAAAGTTTGCAAATGGTCTTTCCAAACATCATCATTGATGGAGGAAACAATTTAAATGAAAACACGGTCACTTACATGGATTCCTCGGACAAGATTCTGCTGTTGCTCAACCCTGACATAGCCTCAATGCGGGACGCAAGACTATTCATGGAAATCTCAACCACCCTTTCCTACCCAAAGGATAAAACGTTGTTGATCCTTAATCTGACCGGAAGAAAGGCGGATGTGAAAACGGAAGAGATCGAGAATATNCTGAAGGTGAAGATCTTCGGCAANATCCCTGCTGATGATAACCTGGCACTCAGCAGCTTGAATGAGGGGGTTCCCATTTTGCTGAAAAAACCTCGTCACCCCATCAGCAAGGCGTTNAATGATATCACAAAAGAACTTGTAAAGATTGNACAAACCTCTAAGACTGAATAACGTGAAAAAGAAAAAAGTGATAAGACTGAGCTCTCATTTTAACCATCTAAATCAGGATAGGCAGTCCAAGGGATGAGTTCTTTAAACCAGGATTTGATTACCATTATCCTTCTTGCGGTCTTCCTCTTTTGCGCAATAGGAGTTTTCCTGATCGGCAATTGGGTATATAAAAATGGACCATTATCCAAGAAGCAGGAAAGAATATCCCGTTTTGTGGCTTCCTCTTTGGATGATAGTCAAGTTACTCATGCCCGGGATTCTTTGCCCCCATCAAAACAGGTTATTGGCAAATTCAGGGATTGGATCAACGAATCTTTGAGCAGTCTTTCGTCAGACAAACTGCAAATAAAACTTTCCAGTGTCTATTGGGCGATCACAGATACAGAATTTATCCTGATTTGCATTGTCGCGACTATGCTGACATTTCTTCTGGGGTGGTTAATCTCCGGGAATATATTGGCGGGGATATTCCTGGCTGTGATCGCGTTCATAGTTCCTCGCATTCTGCTGGACAGGGCGATTGCCCAACGGCAGCAAAAATTTCATACACAGCTATTGGATGTGATGTTATTAATCAAAGGGGCGGTGCAGGCAGGTTATAGTTTGATGCAGGCACTCGACCTGGCGGTAAAAGAAATTCCTGATCCCGCATCTGAAGAATTTGGACGCGTATTACGCGAAATCCGCTTAGGAATCACTCTGGAAGGAGCCTTCTTCAATCTAGCACAAAGAATGGAGAACGATGACCTACAGATCGTGATAACAGCTATNATCATCAATTCTCAGATTGGCGGTAANCTTTCCACAGTCCTGGAAGCATCNATATCCACAATCCGCGACCGNATGCATCTTATGGGGGAGGTACGCTCCCTTACCTCTTATGCCCGTTATGTGGGATACTTCTTGACCTTGATGCCATTTATGGCNGGTGCTTTAATTTTTATGGTATCCCCTGATTATTTTGACACGGTCAAAACGTCATTTTTAACCCAGATCATTTTTCTGATGGCTTTATTTGGTATTATTATTGGAAATGTTTGGATCAAGCGAATTATTCAGATCAAGGTTTAATGAAAGGTCTATCCGCATGAGTTTTGATTTGATCGATACTAATCTATTTATTATTCTCCTGGGAGTGATTGTGGCAATCCTGGGAATTGGCCTGACTATTTACGGAATTTTCACCTGGCTGAAAAGAGAAAATAAAATTTCTACCCGACTGGATCAATTTGTTGCTCCTGAGATTCAACCAGACAGTATTCCCACTGTGAACAAAATCATCCCACGTGAAATCAGTGGTTCATTATTTAGCCGTACGATCATCAGCTGGATTAATAAATTCCTCTATTTCACGGGAAGATTTACACCTAAAAAGATTGCTATTGATATGGAACACAAACTAACGATTGCTGGGAATCCATCCAATTTACATGCCGGTGGTTTTTTCGCGATACGATTCCTGGTGTTTTTGGCAGGAATTATTCTTGCATTTCTGGTCAACCGGGATTTCAAGAATATCAACAATAAATCTATGTTGTTTGGGATACTGATCATCGGTATTTGTTTGGTTTTACCGGTTGTTTGGCTTAATGGGCGTGTGCGATCCAGACAGGATGATATCCGTAGGGAGCTGCCGGATGCGCTGGATATGCTCTCTGTGTGCGCGAGCGCTGGTTTAGGTTTCGATCAGTCTATGCAAAAAATAAGTAGTTATTGGGACACCGAACTGGGACTTGAGTTCAAACGTGTTACCCATGAGATGGAAATGGGGGTTTCACGAGCCATCTCGTTAAAGAACATGAGCACCCGACTCGATGTAGATGATCTCTCCCAGTTTATTGCTATTACCATACAGGCGGAAAAAATAGGCATGAGTTATGCTGACGTGCTTCACAGCCAGGCGCTGCAATTGCGTGTGCTGCGGCAGCTACGGGCACGTGAAATCGCCAATCAACTGCCAGGCAAGATGATTATCCCTGTAGTTATTTTTATCTTCCCCGCTATGCTTGCAGTGATTCTTGGACCAGCCATTCCATTATTAATGGGCCTTTTCTAAGTGGAAATAGACAAATCTAGTTGTAAAGAGTGGAAATGACGACCTCATCAAAACCTGAATTTAAAAAACAAAAAGGCAGTGATCCTGATTTTAATGAAAAAACAGGTCGAATCGCAAATTCGATCGATCTATCCAGTAATCCCGATTACACAAAATTACTTGAGCATTATCAGCATGCAGAATTCATAAAGTGCAAGGAAGTACTTGATAAACTGGAGAAACAGTATCCAGAGAATCCAGGACTTCTTAAATTCAAGGATGATCTTCAAATGAAGTTGTCCTTTAAGAATATAGCAACCTCTGTAAAAGAAGAAGAAAAACGTAAGAAGAAAAAAGTGATCCTCAATTTGAGTGTTTTTGCGGTCATCGGTATTCTTATTGTGATGATCGTCTTCTTCTTTTCTTACTATTACCTTAACGATAATGTTGCAGCCAAGCAGTTGGAGGATGAAACAGCGCTGCTCACCTCACTAAATTATCAAACAGAGCAACTTCTGCTAGCTGGACAACCTCAACCCGCAGCAGAGATCGTTGAGAGGATAAAAACGATCGATCCGGAATTTGTAAATCTTCCGGAGCTGATATCGCGGACAGATGACCTATTGCGATTGGAGGATAATTACCAAACGGCGCTTAAATTGATCACGGAGAACAAAAACAATGAAGCGCTGGTTATTTTGAATGAAATCGAGGCTGAGAAACCTAACTTTTGGGATGTCAGCCAGCAAATTGCTTCGATAGAAATCTCCCTTCAAATCGCTAATTATATGGAGGAAGGCAACGAAGCCTACCAGGTTGAAAAGTGGGACCAGGTGATCAACGCCTATGAAAATGCTTTGATACTTGATCCCGAATTAGATGATCCACTGATGAATGAGCAATTGTTAAGGGGTTACCTGAATGTAATCATCAGCATGCTCGAAAATGAAAACACCTCGATCGAAGATGTTGAGAGTGCAGAAGAATATTACCGCAGGGCGGTCGCCATAGCCCCGCAGAGCAAAGCATTTGCCAGCGAAAGAGGAAACCTTCAGAAAGCCAGCAGTAACCTGATTGAACTGAAGTTTACGCAGATAGCAAAAGCAAGTTTAGGGGATAAAAATCAGACTGCAACATCAGTTGCCAAAGCTGTATCTTACATAAGAAAAGCCGCAAATATTCAGCCGGAAGACACTGCTCTAATTTTGGATTTGAAAAATGCTGAGAACTATCAAATCGCTTTTAAGAATTTTATTGAAATGAACTGGGAACAGGCAATAACAAATCTTAACCAGATAGCATCTATGGACTCAAATTATGCGAACGGAAATGCCAACCTGTTGCTTTTTGAGGCATACTATGCACTCGGAAAGCAATACTATTCAGTGGGTCTTTACCTGGATGCTATCAACAAACTTGAGCAGGCTGAAATCCTGGCATGGGATGATAGCAGTAACCTGATTAAATTGTTTCAGGTTCAAGTGCTATTAGGTGACACGATTGGAAAAATAAATGATTATGAAAACGCTGTTTCTTATTATCAATACGCGTTGAAAGCCATTCAGGTCAATAAGAGGCTAAAAAATTTTCCTGCCATCGCCACAAAATTGGCTGAGGCTAATGTATTAGCCACTTATGGGGATTATGAAGAAGCGTTTAATGCCTTTCGGGAAGTTCTGAAGGGTATTGATGTTGTGTTTTCGATATCGGAGATAGAGATCAGTGATGGAGTCTGCTTAGCGTTCTTCGCCAATGAAAACCTATCCACTGTGGATGCTGTCCTTGAAGCAAATGATCTACCGGCAAGCATGACCGTTACTTATGGACGAGAACTAAAAGTTCCCATTATCGAAAAGTAGAATACTCTTATCAGAGTGTTCAAACCAAAAGGAGAAACTAATGTTCACGAACCGCCCCGCGATAAAAAAAGAAACACCCATACACGATCAGAAAAACCAGACTAAATTTTCTGAGCACGAAAATGATTTCTTTTTAATCCGGGATGCTGTTCAAAAGAATTTGCTTGAAAACAGTAATAATGAGACTTCAATGGATTCGGATCGCTTAAGATCAATGACTGAGGATATTTTCAATCAGGTATTGGAAGACGAAAATATTCTTTACAACCATTCTACAAGAATTCAGATGTTAGAATGGGTGACTGCGGATATCATAGGCTATGGTCCACTTGAACCTTTTCTTAAAGATCCGGAAATTACCGAGATTATGGTCAATGGATACAATAAAGTTTTTGTGGAACGATTTGGATTGATTGAACGAACCTCAGCGAAATTTGAAAATGATGCCCACCTGATGCGTGTGATTGACCGCATCGTTTCTCCGATCGGTAGAAGGGTGGATGAAACGTCACCGATGGTCGATGCACGCTTGCCAAATGGTTATCGTGTAAACGCCACCATCCCTCCGCTTTCGTTGGATGGACCGATACTCACCGTGCGGAAGTTCAGAACCGAACCTTTTACTGTACAGGATTTAATCGCAAATGACACACTGACGGTTGCGCTATCATTTTTCCTAAAAAGTTGTGTGGAAGCTAGGATAAACCTCGTAGTTTCTGGTGGCACTGGTTCTGGAAAAACAACTTTATTGAATGTGCTCTCATCATTTGTCCCTGAGAGGGAACGCGTGATCACCATTGAGGATACGGCTGAGCTCCAGCTACGCCAGGTGCACGTAGTTCGACTGGAAAAACGTCCTCCGAACATCGAAGGCAAGGGGGAGATCACCATCCGCCATTTAGTAATTAATGCATTACGCATGCGCCCTGATCGCATTGTGGTGGGGGAGTGCCGTGGTGGTGAGGCTTTGGATATGCTACAGGCGATGAACACAGGTCACGATGGTTCTATGACAACTGTCCACTCTAACAGTCCGCGCGATACTCTGCGTAGGATCGAGACAATGGTATTGATGGCTGGGATGGAGCTGCCATTGAAGGCCATCCGTGAGCAAGTAGCAAATTCTATCGAGCTGGTTGTTCACGTGGACCGTCTATCTGACGGATCACGTAAGATCGTAAAAGTTTCAGAGGTTCAGAGTATGGAAGCTGATACGATTGTGATGCAGGACCTTTTCTTATTCAACCAAACTGGTATTAAGAATGGGTTAGTACAAGGCAGCCTAAAGGCAACTGGACTGCGTCCACATTTCCTACATAAAATGATCGCCAACGATATTGAGATGCCTGATAGTGTGTTTGAAAAATAAAATCCGCTCTAACAAACCGTGAAAAAGTGTGGACTTCAAATCTCCCACATATTTTCCAAATCTATATGTTTGTCTAAAGGATCGGTGAAATAATTTACCCAATTACCAACGCGAGCCATGTCTCCCTGCTTTTTTGAAAAAACTCTATTAACCAACAAAATCTCGCCAATTTTAATCCAGATAATCAGGCTTCTTTTGTAATAATTAAGTTTACCTAGTCCCGTTACAGAATCCATGATCGATAATCTTTCATAAGAATGTGCTGCAACCTAGCTTTACGTTGCTATATCAGTCAAATTCCTCAAATATGAATAGTCCTTGATATCTTGTTCTTTTCTAATATAGAGTGTTAATCCATGCTTTAGTTTCCTGAAGGTACACATATCAGATGAAAGAATTTATTTCCTTTCTTGAAATTCTTTTTTTAGAATTTTTCTGGATCTGTGTACATTGTATGTTGATGTCTTTATATGATCTATATCCCAATGATATACTTGGAAAGTCTTAATATAAATATATAATCAGGTGTATTTTGAAAATAGTAAAAATTAAAAAATCATCATCACCGTTTACAGTTGTCAATGTTAAGTATTGTGATACTTTTTTAAGTAAACTTATAGGT
>JGI24724J26744_10003261_pt1 | contig 10564 bp, 11 predicted proteins | sample Cruoilmetagenom7_FD_26744 | JGI IMG/M metagenome (IMG submission 26744)
TATAAATGGCCAATGGAATGCAAGAGGGAGAAGGTATGAAAGCCGAAGTTTTCTTGCCCGATGATTATAGCCCAGCAGAAGACGAGCCGTTCATGAACGACCGTCAGTTGGAATATTTTCGGCGCAAATTAATCGCATGGAAAGAAGATATCGTTTCGGATGGCAAAGACACCATCGAACATCTTCAAGATGGTGCACGTAATATTCCGGATGACGCAGACCGTGCTTCCGAGGAAACAGATCGCGCGCTGGAATTGCGTACCCGTGATCGGCAACGTAAACTGGTGGGCAAAATCGATCAGGCCTTGCGCCGGGTTGACGAGGGCGAATTTGGCTATTGCTCGAAAACAGGCGAGCAGATTTCGCTAAAACGTCTGGACGCACGNCCGATTGCNACCATGTCGCTTCAAGCACAAGAAAGCCACGANCGGCGCGAAAAAATTCACCGCGACGACTAAATGTTGGTTTAGATCAACTGATATGGTTTGGATCTGGGATACATATACACCGGAGCGGCAACGCTTCGGTGTTTTTTATTGGGGATGAGCGACGTGGCATTGGATAAACAAAAGATCACGGTTTTGGGGGGCGGTATCGGAGGCTTGGCCGCAGCATGCGCGTTGGCGCAGCGCGGTGCGCAGGTCACGGTATTGGAACAGGCCAACGCGATCACCGAAGTCGGTGCCGGATTGCAAATCGGCCCCAACGGGTTCGCGGTGATGCGGGCCTTGGGCGCTGGCGACGCTTTGGCGGACTGTTCTGTCAGGGCGCAGGGGATGTGTTTGTTGAACGGGGCCACTTCAACCCGAGTGTTCGAATTGAATTTCCAGCGCTTTGCAGCGGATCAGCGCTATTATTTCGTGCATCGGGCCGATTTGGTCAACGTATTGGCGGATGCAGCGCAAAAAGCCGGTGTCGAGATTAAGCTGTCGCAACAGGTGACAGCGGTTGCGCTGGAAGAGGGTGCCGCACGGATCCAGATGGCCACGGGCGAGACATTAACGCCTGACGTTTTGATCGGTGCTGACGGGTTGCATTCCAAGCTGCGGGTGGCGCTGAATGGGGAACGGGCGCCGTTTTTCACCAAACAGGTGGCATGGCGCACGGTTATTCCTGCCATCGGGAATGAGCCCGCTGTGGCCAAGGTTTATATGGGCGCAGGGCGCCATCTGGTGGTTTACCCACTGCGTGGTGGCGAGATGCTGAACATCGTGGCAGTTCAGGAACGCGATGAATGGGCTGCCGAAGGCTGGAACTTTCAGGATGATCCGGCCAATTTGCGCAGCGTTTTCGCTGATTTCGGGGCCGAGGTGCAGGCGTTGTTAGCGCGGGTTCAAACGGTTTATTTGTGGGGGCTGTTTCGCCATCCGGTGGCTACGAAATGGCACAATGGGCGCACAGCAATCCTTGGGGATGCAGCGCACCCAACCCTGCCATTCATGGCCCAAGGGGCAGTGATGGCGTTGGAAGATGCTTGGGTTCTGGCTGATGCGCTTGCAAAGGCTGATACAATTGAGGACGGATTGAGCGCTTATCAGACACGCCGTCATGCCCGGGCCAGCAAGGTGATTGATGCCGCCAGTAAAAATGCCCGCAACTACCACTTGCCAGCCGGACCCGTCCGAATGGCGGCGCATGCGGCATTAAGGTTGGGCAGCACGGTTGCGCCCTCTATGGCGCTAAAGAAATTCGACTGGATATACGGATATGATGTGACCCAGACATAGGCGAAGGCTCGTCGGTGCCCCTATTTCAATACATTTACGGGTTCTACAATCCATGTCGGTTTCATTCATCGCTGGGCGGGAAAGCCCCTTGGCATTCGAACTAAAAGCCGCTTAACGCGCCCTACCACCGTTCGTTATTTCCAACCTGAATGTCGCTAAACGGTGATGGCACCTATAATTCATTGTTTGGCGAACATCTTAACAACATTCAATTTTACGCCGCCAGATCAACCCAGACCGGCACATGATCAGACGGTTTCTCGCGGCCGCGGATTTCGCTGTCAATCTGGCAATCGACCAACAAATCGGCGCATTGCGGCGTCATCAGGAAATGATCAATGCGGATGCCGTTGTTTTTATTCCACGCGCCAGCCTGATAATCCCAGAAACTGTAGTGATCCGGCCCATGCACACGGGCGCGAAAGGCCTCGGTGAAACCGAGGTTCACAATCTTGCGCCATGCCGCACGGCTTTCGGGGCGAAACAGCGCATCCTCGCGCCAGACATCGGGGTGGGCGGCGTCCTCGGCTTGGGGGATGATGTTGTAGTCACCGGCCATCAACGCGGGCTCCTCGGAGGCGAGCAAATCCTGCGCACGGGTATAGAGCCGCTGCATCCATGCCAGTTTGTAATCATATTTCGGCCCCGGACAGGGGTTTCCGTTGGGCAGATACAAACCGCAAACCCGCACAGGGATGTCGCCCATNACAGTGGCCTCGATCCAGCGGGCCTGCTCGTCCTCGTCATCGCCCGGNAGNCCGCGCGTAACATCCTCCAACGGCAGCTTCGAGAGGATCGCCACGCCGTTAAAAGATTTCTGGCCATGCACCTCGANGTGATACCCCATGTCCTCGAACAAGGNGCTTGGAAACCCCTCATCCACAGTTTTGATCTCTTGCAACAAGGCCACATCCGGTTGGCGTTCGTTTAACCAGTCCGGCAACGCATTAATCCGGGCTTTGATGCCGTTGATGTTGAACGTGGCGATTTTCATGCTGAGCCTCCTGTTTGCCCCATTGGTGTAGCGGGGAATGCGGGGCAGGCTCAAGCCCACTTATGGTTAGTAAAAACGAAACAATGTATGCAAAATAGCATGTTCTTTCTCTCGTTTCGACACAATCAGCGTCAATATAGTTAAGTGTTCCCTAAGGTTAAGCAGAGAAATAAAGTGGTTTTAGGAAACGGACGGTTTGGTCACGCTCGATTTACACGTGCCTGCTGGGGCACTCACATAGCGAAAGACGTGCCGCACCCACAGCTGCTGGTCGCATTGGGGTTATTGATCACAAAGCGCGCACCGATCAATTCGTCGGAAAAATCAATGACTGCATTTGACAGAAATGGCAGCGACACTTCGTCAATCACCACCTTTTGACCAGCGCTTTCCAGCACCAGATCGCCATCCGCCGCGTCCCCCAGCGTGATTTCATATTGAAAACCCGAACAGCCGCCCCCCTCAACGGCAATGCGCAATACTTTTGCTTCACCTGCTGCGTTGATTTCCGCCAGACGCTCAAAGGCGCGTGGAGTAACCGAGGGGGGGAGTGTGATATCCATGATGATCCGCCGTTTCATTCCTGTTGCTTCTCCCATATAAGCACGAATGTTAGAGGCGACAACAGGCAGGGATATGCTGAAGCTATATGCGTCCGATCCGATGACAGCTAGGGGACGGCTGTTTGCCGAGGAGGAAAGCGCGTTTCGATCCTGTTTTCAACGGGATAGAGACCGGATCATACACGCGTCGGCGTTTCGTCGGCTCAAACACAAAACCCAGGTTTTTGTGGAGCACGAGGGCGATTATTTTCGCACCCGGCTAACCCATTCGATTGAGGTGGCCCAAGTTGCACGCACTATTGCGGGCGCGCTTGGTTTGAATGGCGAACTGACCGAGGCGGTGGCGCTGGCCCATGATCTGGGCCACACACCGTTTGGCCACACGGGGGAAGACGCGCTGGCCGAATGCATGACGCCTTTCGGTGGGTTTGATCACAATGCACAGGCCATCCGAATCGTCACATCGCTAGAGCGCCATTACGCTGAGTGGGATGGACTGAACCTGACGTGGGAAACTCTTGAAGCGCTGGCCAAACACAATGGGCCAGTGACTGGCGCGCTGCCCTATGCGTTAGCTGAATATAACGCCCAGCATGATCTGGAGCTTGATACATTCGCCAGTGGTGAGGCCCAAGTGGCCGCATTATCGGACGATATTGCCTATAATAACCATGACTTGCAGGACGGACTTCGGGCGGAATTATTTACCGACGAGGATATCATCGCCTTGCCGATCGTTGGGGATTGTTACCGCGAGGTTGATGCGCTTTATCCAGGTCTGGGCAGCTATCGGCGCCGTCACGAGGCCCTGCGGCGGGTGTTCGGGGTGATGGTCTCGGACGTGATCACCGAGAGCCGCCGTTTGATTGCGCAACTCGATCCGCAGCGGGTGGAAGACATCCGCGCGGCGGGCGCCCCTGTGGTGCAGTTTTCCGCGCCGATCTGGGCTGATCTGACGGAAATTCGCGCCTTCCTGTTTGCCCGCATGTATCGGGCCCCTTCGGTTGTGGAAATGCGCGAAAAGGTGACGGGTGTGGTGCAGGATTTGTTCCCGCTGTTTATGGCAAAGCCGGATCAGTTGCCGCATCATTGGTCAAAAGATGTTGCAGGGGCGGCGGATAAGACGGCCTTGGCGCGGCTGGTGGCGGATTATATTGCTGGCATGACGGATCGTTTTGCCTTGCAGGAACATGAGCGGTTGTTGGGCCGCTAAATTCACTATGTCTGCGGCGGTGATATTTGTAGAACAATGATATCCAAGTGTCGCTTGATTGTTGACGTTATGGTGAGCCATGTTAAACCCGCCCGAACCCCATAAGGACGCCTGCTATGAACCTGTTTACCGATATCCGTGCTTTGGTGATTGAAAACCTGACTGATATGCAATCCGAGGGCGCGTTGCCTGACGGTCTGGATTTTGCCAATGTCACGGTCGAACCACCGCGAGATGCGGCGCATGGCGATATGGCGACCAACGCCGCGATGGTGTTGGCCAAGCCCGCGAAAATGAAGCCACGCGATATTGCCGATACTTTGGCGGCCAAGCTGATCCGTGATGATCGGGTTGAACTGGCCGATGTGGCGGGGCCGGGGTTTTTGAACCTGCGTTTGGCACCTGGTTTGTGGCGCGGTGTGGTTGAGGCCGCATTGCAGCAAGGCGCTGATTTTGGCCGCTCTGACATGGGGCAGGGGCGCCGTGTGAATGTCGAGTTTGTCTCGGCCAATCCAACCGGCCCGCTGCATGTTGGCCATACACGGGGTGCGGTGTTCGGCGACGCGTTGGCCAGTTTGCTGGATTTTTCAGGCTATCAAGTGACGCGGGAATATTACGTCAATGACGGCGGTGCACAGGTCAATGTATTGGCGCGCTCGGCTTATGAACGGTATCGCGAGGCCAACGGGCTGGAGCCGCAGATTGCNGAGGGCTTGTATCCGGGNGATTATCTGGTGCCGATTGGCAAGGCGCTGAAGGCGAAATACGGCGACAGTCTGATTGATCAGCCTGAATCTGTCTGGCTGGATGATTTGCGCGAATTNTCGACCGAGGCGATGATGGAGATGATCCGTGCGGATCTGGCGTCTTTGGGTGTGAANATGGATTTATTCTTCTCCGAAAAATCACTGTATGGTTCGGGCAAGATTGAAGCAGCCCTTGAGGATTTGTCGTCTAAGGGATTGATATACGAGGGAACTTTGCCGCCTCCGAAGGGCAAGGCCGATGAGGACTGGGAGCCGCGTGTCCAGACCCTGTTCAAATCAACCGAGCATGGTGATGACGTGGACCGCCCCGTCAAGAAATCCGATGGTGGCTGGACATATTTCGCCCCGGACATCGCCTATCATTTCGACAAGGTCGAGCGTGGCTTTGACGAGTTGATTGATGTTTTCGGCGCCGATCACGGCGGCTACGTCAAGCGGATGAAGGCGGCTGTGTCGGCGCTGTCGGATGGCAAGGTGCCGCTCGACATCAAGCTGTGCCAGTTGGTGCGCCTTTACAAGGATGGCCAACCCTTCAAAATGTCCAAACGGGCCGGAAACTTTGTGACCCTGCGCGAGGTGGTCGAACTGGTCGGCCCTGACGTGACCCGCTTTGTGATGCTGACGCGCAAAAATGATGCGCCGCTGGATTTCGATTTTTCCAAGGTGCTGGAGCAATCCAAGGATAATCCGGTGTTTTACGTGCAATACGCCAGTGCACGGATCCATTCGGTGCTGCGCAAGGCTACCGAGGCCGGCATCAAGGTGGACGACGCAACACTGGCGGCGGCAGATTTGGCCAAGCTGGATCACGAGGCCGAGCTGGCGGTGGTGAAAAAGCTGTCTGAATGGCCACGCCTGATTGAAATTGCAGCCCGCACCAACGAGCCGCACAGGGTAGCGTTTTACCTCTATGAACTGGCGGCGGAATTCCATGCATTGTGGAATCGGGGGAATGATTTGACCGAGCTGCGGTTCCTGCAAGAGGGCGACAGCGCTACATCACAGGCGAAAATCGCCCTTATTCGTGCGGTTTCCATTGTTATTTCAGCCGGACTCGGTATTCTAGGCGTAACCCCAGCTGAGGAAATGCGCTGACAACAAGTGCTACCACTGTGGTTATGAGGCAGTTTAAAGTGACCAACGCCACAATTTAAGGCGCGGGCAGTGAGGCATAAAATGGCGGATGTTGAATACCGTGGCGCAGAGTCTGCGCCGCAAGGCGTGGCGAGAAGTGTATCCGGATCACGCAGAATTTCCAAACTTGTCAACACGGCGGGTGCCGTGATGTCGGTCGCCTTGATCGCAGGCGTCGGGATTTGGGGCTATCGGTTGTTGGTGCGCGATGTCACTGGCGTGCCCGTAGTGCGCGCCCTTGATGGGCCTATGCGCGTGCAGCCAGAAAACCCAGGCGGCGCGCAAACCGCGCATCAGGGATTGGCGGTAAATCGGGTGCAGTCCGATGGCGTTGCTGAACCGACCGCCCAACGTTTGGTTCTGGCCCCAACGGGGGCTGGTGTAACCGAAGAAGATCAGGCCGGATTGCGCCGACCTGTGCCACGAGAGAACGCCACATCAGTGGCCGAGGCTGCGGATGTCGAAATTGCCGAGAACCAAGGCGATGAAATTATCGCCCCCGCATTGCTGCAAGAAGCCGTAACAGCGCCGAATTTACCCGCGGTCATAGATGATGGCGAAGGCGTCGAAGTTGCCATGATCGACCCAACCGCGTCCGAGCCCTCAGCGACGGATAGGGCGGTCGCCGAGGCCATGGCGCTTGCCGACGAGATTGCCACCAAGGCCGAGCCACTTTCAGAATTGAACGAGGTAACNGCAAAAGTGCCGGTTGCGATTATTTCGGCGTCCATTGCNGGCGTGTCACGTTCGCCGCGCCCGTCGGGACGTCCGGCCGGATTAAACACTACTCCCGCTACAGCATCGGTCGAGGTGGTCGCCGCCCAAGTGGTTTCGGCCCCAGCCACAGAAGTGGATGCCGAAACGATTAGTGCTGGCACGCGTCTGGCTCAACTCGGAGCCTATGATACCGCAGAAATCGCCCAAAAAGAATGGGACCGTCTGTATGGGCGTTTTACTGAATACATGGAGGGCAAGTCGCGGGTAATTCAAAAGGCCCAAAGTGGCGGGCGCACNTTTTATCGACTGCGNGCCATGGGCTTTGAAGACCTGTCGGACGCACGGCGGTTTTGTTCCGCGCTATTGGCGGAGAAAGCGGCGTGTATACCTGTGAAAGTGCGCTAGATGTCGGGCAGGCAAGGGGCCTATATCTTTGGTTGCGCTGGTGAGCAATTGCTGCCCGAGGAGGCCGCATTTTTCGCCGAAACCAACCCGTGGGGCTTTATCCTGTTCGCCCGCAACATCGACACGCCGGATCAACTGCGACGCCTGACTGATGATCTGCGGGCCTGTGTTGGTCGCGACGCGATGATCACCATAGATCAAGAAGGCGGGCGGGTTGAACGTTTGACCCCGCCGCAGTGGCGTCACTGGATGGCACCGCTTGATCAGATCAAGGCAAACCCTGCCCAGGCGACGCGCAGCATGTATCTGCGTTACCGCATTATTGCGAATGAATTGCGCCAAATCGGCGTTGATAGCAATTGTGCGCCCTGTGCTGATGTGGCCACCGCGCAAACCCATCCGTTTCTGCACAACCGCTGTTATGGCGAAGATGCAAACACAGTGGCCGCTGTTGGGCGTGCGGTGGCGGACGGGCTGCTGGATGGTGGGGTTTTGCCGGTATTAAAACACATTCCAGGTCATGGTCGTGCGACATCAGACAGCCATCTGGAAATGCCCCGCGTCAGCGCCAAACGCAGCGATCTGGAAGCTGTTGATTTTGCGGCCATGAAGGCCTTGTCGGACCTGCCACTCGGTATGTCGGCCCACGTCATTTACGAAGATATTGACCCCATGGAGTCCGCGACAACTTCAAGCGCGATAACGCAGTTGGTCCGTGATGACATCGGCTTTGACGGGTTGTTGATGACCGATGATTTATCAATGAAAGCGCTAGAGGGGGATATGGTTCAACGCACACGTGCGTCACTGGCGGCTGGTATGGATTTGATCCTGCATTGCAATAGTGAAATGGTTGAAATGGAGNAGATTNCCCAGCAGGCGGGCACCTTAACCCCCGCCGCGCAAGCACGGGCAGATGCCGCCCTAAATAGGCGCATTTCGCCTGATAACATTGACATTCCCGCGTTGGAAGCCGAACTTGCGGGCCTGTTGAACGGGCGCGGTGATGAATGAGTGATGACTGAAGTCGAATTTGAGGAAGACAGTGTAGATGATCAGCCGCTCGCGGTAGAGGATCGGCTGGTGGCCGAGGCCTTGATTGTTGACGTTGATGGCTATGAAGGTCCGCTGGATTTATTATTGACGCTGTCGCGCACCCAAAAGGTTGACCTGCGCAAAATTTCGGTGCTGGATCTGGCCGAGCAATATCTTAAATTTATAAATGAAGCCAAAGCATTGCGGCTTGAGCTTGCAGCAGATTATTTGGTGATGGCGGCGTGGTTGGCGTTTTTGAAATCACGCCTGTTGTTGCCGCCTGACCCCTCCGAGGAAGGCCCCTCGGGCGAGGAGTTGGCGGCGCATCTGGCCTTTCAACTGGAACGTTTGCAAGCCATGCGCGACAGTGCCGCCAAACTGATGGCGCGCGATCAGATGGGGCGCGATTTTTTTGCACGCGGATTGCCCGAAGATGTGACCCGCATCCGCCGGATAACCTATACCGCGACGTTGCTTGACCTGATGCAGGCCTATGCGCGCACCCGCACCAAGGATGAGTTTCGCCCCTTTGTGATGGACCGCAATGCGATCATGACGTTGGAGCAGGCACTGGAACGGATGCGCGGGCTGATCGGCTATGCCGGCGACTGGACCGGGCTGGAGAGCTATCTGCCCGAGGGCTGGGAAACCGATCCGGCGCGACGGCGCAGTGCGACGGCGGCCAATTTTTCGGCATCCCTAGAGCTGGCCAAGCTTGGGCAAATTGAAATTCGTCAGGGTGAGGCTTTCGCCCCGATCCAGATACGCAAAAGAGGGCCAGAATGATGTCTGACCAAAACCAGCCCCCCGAGACGGAGGAGAGCCTGTTTGAGGCTCCGCCAATGGCCGAGCAGGAACGCATGGTTGAGGCCATATTGTTTGCCACCGCCGAGCCTGTGACGGTTAAGGAGATGAATGAGCGGATGCCGCATGGGTGTGACGCAATCGAGGCGATTATGCATTTACGCAAACGCTATGAGGGGCGCGGTGTTTCGGTGGTACGGGTCGGGGACGCATGGGCAATCCGGACCGCACCCGATCTTGGGTTTTTGATGCAAAAAGAAACGGTTGAGACGCGCAAACTGTCACGAGCTGCGATCGAGACCTTGGCGATTATTGCGTATCATCAGCCGGTGACACGTTCCGAGATCGAGGAAATCCGCGGGGTTTCGGTAAGCCGTGGTACTGTAGATCAGTTGCTTGAAATGGAATGGATTCGTTTTGGGCGGCGCCGGATGACGCCGGGGCGNCCGGTGACGTTCGTGGTGACACAAGGGTTTTTGGATCACTTCGGTCTGGAAAATGCCCGCGATCTGCCAGGGTTGAAAGAATTGCGCTCGGCTGGCTTGCTTGAGAGCCGCCCACCGCCTGGCGNGATGCCGGGGATGCCTGAGGCCGATGACGAGGACGGGGCGATTGGTCAAAGCGAGATGTTCGAGGAATAGGAGGATGCTATGAATACCAACCAGATCATCAACATGGTTATGCGGATGTTTATGCGCAAGGCGGTGAACAAGGGCATTGATATGGCTGCAAATCGCGGCAAATCCACGGGTCAGATGACACCTGCCGAGCGCGAGCAGGCGAAAAAAGCCAAAGAGACCGCCGGTAAGGCCAGGAAAATGGCGCGGCTGGCGCGGCGTATGGGGCGGTTTTAGCGCGTCTGATTTATGGCTGATGCCTGTGGAAGGTCTGGTGGCCTGAGGCGCAGGTATTTGGAAAAAGAAGAAGCCGAAATTTGAATTAAATTTTTGCTATATAGTCTTGAAATGCTTTGANAGCTTTAGCCCCTGACCTTGGTAATTTGANGCGAGATCAGCCCCGTAGAGGGTCTCGGGGATAGAGGCCATCCGCTCGTAAACCAACCGCCCGACGATCTGGGCATGTTCCAGCACAAAGGGNGCCTCNTGGCAGCGCACCTCGAGCACCCCGCGAGAGCCTTTGCCGCCAGCTGCATCATGGCCAAAGCCCGGATCAAAGAAACCCGCATAATGGACGCGAAATTCGCC
>JGI24724J26744_10003265_pt1 | contig 10557 bp, 7 predicted proteins | sample Cruoilmetagenom7_FD_26744 | JGI IMG/M metagenome (IMG submission 26744)
TTATACGCATTGAGAATTTCATCAGTTCGATCTGTACTGCCGTCGTTCACTACCAATAAGCGGTAGTTGGTATTTACAAGAGCTTTTTCCAGTTTTTCAAGCAGCTTCGGCAGGTCGGTTTGCTCATTGTACGCTGGCAGCATGATCCAAATCATTTATTCTTCCCCTCTGCTCGTATCTCCCAGCCGGACAAGTTCAAAACCCGCATTAATTACATGCTTCCTGTCTAATATATTACGGCCATCAATAATAAACGGCGTTTGCATAACTCGTTTCAATTGCTTCAGATCAATGGACTCATATTCAGAGTGGGCAGTCATGAGTATAACCGCATCACAATGCTCAGCTTTCTCAATCATATCACCCGAGTATTTCTTTATGAAAGGATCGTGGATGACGATGTTCGCGCCAGTATTTTTAATTAGCTTAACTAACTCCTCGCTTGGGGAGTTGCGCGCATCATCTGAATCGCTCAAATATGCGTACCCCAGAATTAAAATACGCTTCTTATTTAAGTCTTCCATCTGATTCTTAAGTAAATTGAATATGTGGTCGGGCATTCCGGAATTGATCTCACGGGCTGCCGGTATCAATCGTACAGGGACATCACTCTCCCGCACACTGCTGGCAAGCAACCAGGGATCTTTCGGAATGCAATGACCACCAACGCCTGCTCCCGGAAGAAGCATTTCTCTGCCAGGAGATTTCCGCACCAATTCCCGCACACGCCATACATCCGCTCCCAACGCTTCGCAGATCAATGCCACTTCATTCGCAAATGCAATCTGGACATCACGGTAAGTATTTTCCGCGGTTTTAACGATCTCCGCGGTGATCCAATCCGCTGTATCCACATCTGCTTCTACTACAATGCTGTATAGATCTGCCATCAACTCGGCGGTTTCCCGCGTTCCCCCTCCCGCAACTCGGCTCATCTTTCTTAGATTGTGAAGTAATTTTCCTGGCATCACTCGTTCAGGACAGTTGCCTAAATAGAAATCTTTATTACATACCATGCCGGTCTCTTCCTCTAAGATCGGCAAAATTACGTTACTGACTGTTCCCGGCATCACCGTAGATTCCACAATAACCAGAACCCCATTTTTCAATATGGATGCTAAAGACTTCACAGCAGAGCGCAGTGCCTGGTATTCAGGTATATGGTCTGCGTTAACAGGTGTTTCAACATCAATCAAAACAACTTCCGCGTCACTCAATTCTTTATAATCTGTTGTCGCATGGAAAGCACCGCTTTCGGCAACTTCGCTGATGAGTTCAGCAAGCCCGGGTTCCTTTCCTTCAATTGGAGAAATACCGGAATTGATCAGATCAACTCGATCCTGCTTAATATCCACACCCACAACCCGAAAACCTTTTTTAGCAAAGAGAGCGGCTACAGGCAGGCCAACATAGCCAAGTCCAATTACAGCTAGTTTTGCGGATCGGTTTTCAATCTTTTTACGAAGGTCAAACAAGGGCATGCTTATACCTCAATGACTCGGTGTGTTTTCCCAGACTCGACCAATGCCAGCGAAATCCGCAGCGCTTCCAAACCGTCCTGACCGGTAACCGGCACCTTGTTCCCCTCTCGGATTGCACTAATGAACGCTGCCAATTCGGCTTTCAATGGTTCCTGCCGTTTGATAGGGAATCTTGTCATGCTGCCTTCACTCACACCCCGGATAGCCCTGAATGGCGACCATAACTCACCCACTGCCTGAGTATTCTCATAGAAGAAAAGATCCTGCATCAGGTCATCTACACGGAATAATCCCTTTTCACCTAACACAAGCGTTTCGCGCATTTTTGTGGGTGTCAACCAATTGATCTCTAACGCGCCTGTGATTCCTTCTGGAAATCGCAATAAGCCAAATAATAAATCTTCATGATCCGTATGGATTTGCTGTTCCGTTTCAGCAAACACACGCATTGGGTTCATTCCAGTTAGAAACCGCATAATATCAACATCATGTGGTGCCAGGTCAACTACAACACCCACATCACGAATTCGCGCAGGAAAAGGACCTGCCCGCCGGCAAAATACCTGGAAAATCTTCCCCAGATCGCCATTTTCTAAACGGGTTTTTAAGGATTGCATGGCCGGATTGAACCGAATGATATGCCCAACCATTAGCTGGCGATCCAATTTGTTTGCCAGCGCAATTAACCGCTTACCCTCCTCAACAGTTGCTGCGATCGGTTTTTCAACAAGAACATGGGCCCCTTTCTCAAGCGCATAGGTAGCAACTTTTTCATGCTCTGAGGTGGGCACCGTGATTGAGACGGCTTCCGGTTTTTCTTTTTCAAATAGATCCTGATAACTCATGTACGCATTAACAGAAAAGCGATCCCCGACCAATTGCACGCGTTCACGGTTTAGATCAGAAGCACCAACTACTTCTACGTCTCCCATCTCAGAATATACGCGAAGATGGTTATACCCCATTGATCCAACTCCAATTACAGCTACTTTCATTTTCTATCCTTTTGCCATGTATTCATTGATAGATGATGCCACTTTCTCAAGGTCTTCTTTGGATACTGAGGGGTGAACCGGGATTGAAAGTACTTCAGTTGCAGCAAAATCTGCTTCGGAATATGTTTTATCATCACCAAACATCTCCCTATAAAAACCCTGCTTATGGATTGGAACTGGATAATAAATTTCAGAACCGATATCTTTTTCTTTCAGGAAAGCTCTCAAACCATCCCGTTTTCCTTCAGGTACTCGGATTGTATATTGGTGGTACACATGAGTATATCCATCCGGCACAAATGGAATTGTGACACCTTTTAAGTGCTTATTATAATAAGCCGCGTTTTCTTTCCGTTTATTGTTAAACATGTTTAGTTTAGCAAGCTGTGCATTTCCAATTGCAGCATGCACATCCGTCATTCGGAAGTTGTATCCCAATTCATCGTGGTAATAACGGCGGCGCATTCCATGATTTCGGATCACCCGGCATTTTTCCATCACAACATCATCATTCGTTGTGATCATCCCCCCTTCCGCACTGGTAATATTCTTGGTCGGATATAAGGAGAATGTACCGGTTCCGAAAGATCCCGCTCTTTTTCCTTTAAATTCAGAGCCGTGAGCCTGGCAGGCATCTTCAATTACAACAAGTTGATGCTTTTTTGCGATTGACATAATTTCATCCATATCACAGCACAAACCATATAATTGCACCGGAAGGATAGCTTTCGTTTTTGGTGTGATTACAGCTTCGATCTGAGATACATCCATATTAAAGGTTTTTGCATCAATATCCACAAAAACCGGTTTCGCTCCAACGAATAATATGGAATTCGCGGATGCGATGAATGTGAATGGAGAAGTAACTACTTCATCTCCAGGCCCGATATCATGAGCCAGCAGTGCCATGTGAAGCGCAGTTGTCCCGGATGAAGTCGCGATGGCATGTTTAACACCGCACATTTCCGCGAAGCCATTTTCGAATTCCTTTACGCGTGGACCTTGAGCGATGATCCCTGAATCTAAAACTTCAAGAACTGCTTTCTTTTCTTCCTCACCAATAATTGGTTTAGCAATTGATATCATTTTGTATCACTCCAGATTTCTTTTTTTATGTTTGCCGAATAACCGCACACAGGACACTTTACCAAGACAACATCTTCTTGTTCTCCTGACTTTTCCATCTTCTCCCCGCATGGGCAGACAAATCCATGTAAGCGGGCGGGATTGCCAAATACTAATCCGTAATTTGGGACATCANGAGTTACTACACTACCAGACCCGATCATCGCCCATTCACCCACCGTAATCCCACATCGGATGGTCGAATTCGCTCCAATTGCTGCCCCCTTTTTAATCAGTGTTTTGCTTAACACCCAATCATCAGCAGATTTTGGCGAGCCATCAGCATTGATCGCGCGCGGCCGCATATCATTCGTAAAGCAAGCGTGCGGACCAATAAAAACACCATCTTCAAGAGTAACCCCATGATAAACAGAAACGTAATTTTGAATCTTTACATTATCCCCAATATGAACATCCGCATCAATATATACACCCTTACCAATATTACAATTTTCGCCAATCACTGCGTTTGGGCGTACCTGGCAATGATGCCATATCTTGGTATCCTCTCCAATTTTCGCGTTTTCAGCAACTTCCGCGGTTGCGTGAATTAAAGGTGCCAACATTTACCTCCTGATCAGGATAATTTTATTATCTGCACTATTTTATCAGCAGCATCACCGTTCCCATAGATTTGCGGCCTATTTTCTTCTGGAAAAAAGTTATCAAAACTTTTCTTGATCTTCTCATGGTTCGCCCCAGCCAGGATGTTCCATCCGGCATCTATGGTCTCCACCCATTCCGTTTCTTCACGCAAAGTGATGCACCGTACTCCAAGCAAATATGCTTCCTTCTGTATCCCTCCAGAATCAGTCAGAATGCATTCCGCGTTTTTCTCCAGGATTAACATATCAAGATATCCAACCGGGTCGATCACTCGGACGTTCTCTGGAAAGGAAAGATCAAAAACCTCTACCATTTTTTTTGTGCGGGGATGAAGAGGAAGAATAATGACTTGGTTAATTCCCCGCAACCCATCTATGATCTGTGATAAGTTTTTCTTGTCATCCACATTTCCACTTCGGTGCGCAGTTGCTAAAACATATTTTTTCGGTTGAAGATCTAGTAATTTTAGAATTCCGGACTGCTTGTTCGCTATTTTTACGAAAGAAAATAATGCGTCAGCCATCACATCCCCAACGAGATGCACATTATTTTTAACCCCTTCAGTTGAAAGGTTTCTTACTGCTTGTTCTGTTGGGCAAAAAAGCAGATAGGATAAATGATCACTTACGATGCGATTGATTTCTTCTGGCATGCTGCGGTTATAAGACCGCAACCCTGCTTCCACGTGAGAGAAAGGAATTTCCCGCTTGCTTGCCGCTAACGCACCTGCCAGGGTTGAATTTGTATCTCCATAAATTATCACGTGATCAGGTTGGATATCTTCAAAATACTGGTCGATCCCCATCAGCATTTTACTTGTTTGCTCCGCGTGGCTTCCACTGCCAACTTCTAAATTTATATCCGGTTTTCGCAATTTCAATTCATCGAAAAATAACCGTGACATCTTAACGCTATAATGCTGACCAGTATGCAGTAAATACTCGCCATCAGATAAATTCCATGCTCTGGAAACCATTGCGGCTTTAATGAATTGTGGCCTTGCGCCTACAATATGGATAATTTTCATAAACCGCCAAAATTCTATCATAATTACCCCCATCGCTGTTTTACACTCAAAACACTAATCTTGGCCATTCATCCAATAACGCATCTGAACGCTTGCTGATAAAATAAAAGATGGATGGCTGAAAACCTGATCATTACCCAGACCAAAATAATCACTCCGCAGCGGCGGAAAGATTACCTTACCAGGCCGCGTCTTTTAGAGTTGTTAAGTGATCTTTTTGATTTCCGCCTTATCATTGTCGCCGCGCCTGCCGGGTATGGAAAAACCACACTTCTCGTTGACTTCGCTCACCAATTTGATTGGCCTGTTTGCTGGCTGGCCCTTGAACCCATAGATCAGGACCTGACCCGATTCTTATCCCATTTTATCTATTCAATTAAACAGAGATTTCCTGATTTTGGATCGGATGCAATTAAGCTATTAGAAACCACACCATCGNATCAGATNAATTTTGATTTCTTGATATCAACCATCACCAATGACATTTTCGAAAAAATAACTGAACACTTCATCATCGTCTTAGACGACTATCACCTCCTGCAATCAAGCCCGAAGATCGATCAATTCCTCAGTGATTTTGTTCAGCGCGCAGACGAGAATTGCCATGTGGTGATAACTTCAAGAAAACTTCTAACTCTACCCGACCTCCCGCTAATGGTCGCCCGCTCACAAGTTGGCGGTCTATCAGTTGAGGAATTAGCATTCCAACCTGATGAGGTTCTGAAATTATTCAATCTGCTAGTTTCTGAACCCATAACATCTCAGCAGGCAAAAGATTTGGTTGCTAATACTGAGGGGTGGATAACCGGGCTTTTACTTACCTCTCAAACTTTAATAAAAGGCATGGGGGAAGCGCGCAAAGTCGCCAAAGCTTCCGGTATAGGTCTATACGAATATCTTGCCCAGCAAGTATTGGATCAGCAGCCCCAACACATACAGGATTTCCTTTTAAATACATCCCTGCTTGAAGAGTTTAACGAAGACTTGTGTGAGATTGTGATTGGGAAAGCTTTATCCCAAAAGGCTAACTGGAATGCTCTAATGGATCATGTTATTCAGAATAATCTTTTTATTATTCCAGTTAGCGAAAAATCGCTTTGGTTGCGCTATCATCATTTATTTCGCGATTTCCTTCAAACGGTTATCCAAAAAAATCGCCCGGAAGATGGGCGAAAAATTAAATTAGAGCTCGCCCGGTATTTTAGGGAAAATGGCGACTGGGAAAAGGTATTTGAGATCTATGATAGTCTGGGAGAAAAAGAAGCAATTGCAGAATTAGTTGGCAGCATTGGGTCGGAATTAATTGCTAAAGGAAAGATGCAAAAGCTTTCCTCATGGATTTCGATCATTCCCAAGAATATATACGAGACCGATCCCAAACTGCTCTCGATCCGTGCCAGCGTTGCAGTGAACCAGGGGAAAATCCAAGAGGGACGCGAACTGCTTGATCGTGTAATTGAAATGCTACGAAAAAAATCGTACAATCTATCTTTGGCAGATAATCTCATCCGAAGATCCGCAGCGTTGAGAGTATTGGGGAATTATGAGGATGCTATGCGGGACGCGGAAGAAGCAATTTCATTAACAAAAAATAAACAATCTTTGAATCACTTGTATTCTGAGGCATTGCGCGCAATAGGTATTATCCTTTATCAAAAGGGTAAATTAAAAGAGGGGTTAATATTTTTTGAGAAAGCTGTTCGCCTCTGCGAGGAAAACCAAAGGGAAGAAGATACAGCCCGAATTCTTGTTGAAGTTGGTGCTGTTCATGAGACCTTAGGTCAAATTTCAGAAGCAGAAAAAGCATATACTCGCTCATTGGCATATTGGCAATCCGTTGGGGATTCCATTTGGCAGTCAACTATTCTTAATAATCTGGGCGTTCTGCAACATACAAAGGGTGACTTTGTAAAAAGTTTTTTTAATCTTGAAAAATCCATGCGGTATTCTCAATCGACTGGCAACCAGCGTATGGAAGGATACTCACTCGCAAGTATTGGGGATCTTTATCGCGATTTGAGCGCATTTGATGAAGCAAAAGATGCATATCAAAAAGCGCTCGAGATCGCACTAATAATTGAAGAACAATTCCTAATTTTCTATATCAAGACGGTTCAATCAAGATTAAGTGTAAATACAAATCAATTTAAAAAAGCACAACTTCAGATTCAGGGTGCTCAAACAATCGCCAAAAAAAGCGGTTCGCTTTATCAGATCAATAAATATCGCCTTGAGCAGGGCGTACTTGATTTTTGGACCGCGAATTATGAGAAGGCAATTGAAAACCTTTTAATGTCAGAAGATTTCTTCAAAAAAGAAGGGCATATAGAGGATACAGTCCGTAACCAATTTTATCTTTTCTTATCTTTCATTAAGATCGGCGAATTAGAAAAATCGAACCAGATTCTCGATAACATAATGAAAAAACTTGCCGAACCGCAGCAGTATATTCCGAGTATGTCAGCGGCAAATGATGTAAAGAAGGTTCTCAAACAACTGACCAAGAAAAAAGTCCTTGAGGTGAAGATCTCCAAATTAATCGAAGAAGTAGATCAATTCCATAAGTTAACCCAGAAAAGCCGGCGGTTAATTCGCAAACAAGCGTCAGTTGTTCCATTCGCTCCCGCGAAGATCATTATTCGCACATTTGGATCAATCGAAGTGATCGTCAACAACCGCACCTTGAAAATTTCTGATTGGAAAACTCAAACATCGCGCGATCTTTTCTTGCTTTTCCTCGCATACCCTGAAGGATTGACTAAAGAAGAAGTAGGTGTGATTTTTTGGCCGGACGCATCTCCAAGCGAATTAAAACTTCGTTTCAAGAATGCAATATATCGAATGCGCCACGCTGTTGGATCGGATGTTGTGAATTATCAGGATAATTATTATTTATTCAATCGTGCTGTTGATTATGAATATGACATACAGAATTTTATTGCGGCTATAAAAAAGGCGTCCGAAAAAAATAACGTTAGCCAAAAGATTGAGGCATATGAAATTGGCGTATCCTTGTATAAAGGCACCTATCTTCCTCGTCTGGATGAAACATGGGTTGTTGCAGATAGGGAGAGGTATTTAGGGATGTTTACAAAAGCGGCGGAAGAACTCGCTATTTTATATATGAATAATAAAGAGTTCGAATCAAGTTTGGAGACTTCCCAATCAGCGCTTAAATTTGACCCATATCATGAACCACTCCATCGCATCTGCATGAGAGTATATGCGGCTCTGGGCAACAAATCTGCCGTATTAAATCAATTTGATAAATGCCGTAGGATTCTTGTAAAAGAGATAGGTACAGAACCATCTGACCAAACAATTGCTCTATATGAATCTCTTATAAACGAATAAAGGAAANAGGGAATTCAAAATTGTTTCCATTGCTGCNATNAANCAATATATGGAGAAACCGGTAACCAATAATTACCCAAAAATAGCTCCCTTANCGGCTTGATAATCGTACAAAGAAATCATATCGGTCTCCCCGCCAGATTGAAATCAAATACTCAAAGGGTGTGCCATTAATATCAAATGTGATTCGAGTGATCTCAAAGATTGGAGTATACTCATCAATCGCCAATAGGGAAGCTTCCTCTTCTGTGGCTGGCCGTGTTCGAATCGTCTGCTCACCCTCATGAGGGAGAATGTTGTAGGAATTTTTCCATATATTATAAAAAGAGCCGCGAAGGTTTTTTTCGTTCAAATCAGGCATCAAAACTACAGGGAAAAAAGCTCGTTGTAAGCTGATTGATTCGCCATTCGCAGATCGNCTGCGGAATATTTCCCATACTTTATCACCTTCAGGCAAATTAAGGCTGGCTTGGACATGCGTGCGTGGAATCAACTTATCCACACTAATCACCTCCGTATCCGGTTCCCAACCTCTGCTTTTCATGTCTTCAGTAGTAGAACATAGATAGGAAAGGTCCATTTCCACTCTGCGCCTTCGGACAAAGGTTCCCCTCCCTTTCTCTCGGCCCCTCTCGCTCCAACACTTGCAAAGCATGCCGGATTGTACCTCTATTCACTGAAAACAAATCGCTTAGCTCAGGTTCAGAAGGAAGCGCAATTCTTTTATTCACGTCAGGTTCTTCAAGATCAGCAATTGATTCTCTAAGCACTTGAACAATCTGATAGTAATACGGGACCGGAAGATCTTTATTAATTCTTTTTGGGTTTATATAAGTCTCAGCCATTGGTCTATTTCACTTGGATACTTGTACATACAAGTATAAAAATTTTAGCAAAGAGCACCATTAATGTCAACAATTTATTCTAATAAACTTGAAAATGTCACATTCCACGAGAAAAAAATCAAGAAAAGATAAATCACAAAAAAGCAATCTCTAAAGCCAAAATCATTCATCTGTACCACTACAATACCAGTGGCGCTTTGGATGTCCACTCACGCATCAAATTGATCGCCTATTCACACGAGAAATCATGGCTCAATGGCTTGTGCTTGTATCTATGTGTCATCTCCTGACTGTATTCGCACGAGTTCATAGCCAAGATTGTCTTTACAATAAACAATGGTGGGGATTTCTCTATCACCAGATCGTTAATATTCTAAAGTGAAACACAGTTGCTATATTGAACTATGGATCTTATATATTACTAGAATGATGTCCGTGAACATTTTTCCCTCAAATACCAGACCTCCAAAAAGTTCTAAAATAGCGATTACCCGAATTTGATGATTCTATTCCCAATATATACCTAGTGTGTTTGAAAAAACTTCTGTCGAAATCGATCCCTGGAGTAGATATAATATCTAAGCCTAATAATAAAATTTTTATTGTTGAAAAGTTACATATTTTTTTGGAGGTAGCATGGAGAGCAAGACAGAATACCTAAGTTGTTATTTAAAATACCTGATAACTGCAATTGAGCATTTCGAATCCGAGGGGTTCCTTAAAATGGTAGTGATGCTTAAAGAAGCCCGCCAAGCACGTAAAAATGTTTTCGTCATCGGTAATGGCGGCAGTGCTTCTAGCGCATCACATATTGCCAATGACTGGATCAAGAATACGCGACAGCAGGGTACACCAGATCTTAAAGTATTAACTATCAATGATATCGCTTTATTCTCAGCATATGCCAATGATGAAGGATATGAAGCAGTATATGCCGAACAGATTCGCTCTTTTGGCGGAGAGGGTGATGTGCTTATTACCATGAGCACCAGTGGTAATTCCCCCAATATTCTCAAGGCAATTCAAGCTGCAAAAGAAATGGGCATAAAAACTATTGGTTGGACGGGTAAAACCGGCGGGGAAATGCGTAATGAAGTTGATTTATGCCTGGGTACCACAACAGA
>JGI24724J26744_10003272_pt1 | contig 10544 bp, 9 predicted proteins | sample Cruoilmetagenom7_FD_26744 | JGI IMG/M metagenome (IMG submission 26744)
CTCATTTTTTGGATAGTTTCTTTCTAACTCCACGTAATAACTTAGGGGTTGCGCAACCCCTTACTGTCTCCGAGACCATAAATCTAGAACTACCCCGCCTTGCTCAACATAGTAATAAGGCGCTTCCCCTTCAACCCTTCCGCTCTGAATTAATTCTCCACCTGCATTTATCAGTTCTTCCCTTGCTTTCTCAAGTTCCTCTTCAGTTGGGAATAATAAACAGATATGATGCATCCCTTCACCTTTCTCTCTCAAAAATTCTGAGTACACACTCTCGCCTTTAACCGGCATCAAAAGCTCAATCCCTATCCCGTTCATCCTGCCTATCCCGTACCTGAACGAATGGTCGGCTTTTTTGCCGCGAAACGTCATATCACACAGCGCAGGAGGTCCTAACGTCTCTATATGCCAGTCTTCTATACCTAAAAGGATACCTAACTTCGATGCAGTCTTGTCTACATCATGTACTATGAACCCTATATGGTCGACTCTGTATTTCTTATCCATCTCGTTCCTCCTGAATGTGTAGGGCTTGGCAAACCCTTTATGTTGACGTCCCCGGAGTCTTTCTCCCCCATACAATCGTAGATGTTGTGCCTCCGTCTATCACCAGGTTGCTTCCCGTAATAAAAGATGCATCGTCTGAAGCTAAATATAACGCTCCTTTAGCAATATCTTCGGGTGTTCCCCATCTGCCAAGCGGTACCGATTCGGCTATCTCTTCACGCACACTCTCAGCTTCTTCCACCGAAAGTTTGTCAATCCCGGTCGAATGCATCGGTGTGTAAATCCTGGCAGGACTCAGGTTAACTACTCTTACTTTCTTCCTGGCAAGCTCCGTTGCAAGCGATTGGGTGAACAGGATTACTCCTGCTTTTGATGCACAGTATCCACACAGGTCGGGGAATCCTGAAACTCCGCATTCTGATGCTGTGTTGATAATCACTCCTCCGCTGTCCTGTTTCAACATCTGGTTAACCTCATATTTAGAACAGAGAAAAACTCCTTTCAGGTTGATATCCATTATCCTGTCCCATACCTCTTCCGTCATATCCAGTATCGACGCTTCTGTGAAAACACCTGCATTGTTAAACCCTATATCCAGTCTGCCATACTCAGTAACAGCTGTATCCACCATCTTCTTGGCACTATCAGCTTTGGAAACATCTGTCTCCGTAAATATCGCTGTTCCTCCATCTTCCCTGATTAACTTGACTGTCTCATTCCCCATCTTCCCTGATACATCAGCGCAGACTACCTTAGCACCTTCTCCGGCAAACAGTATCGCTGTCGCTCGCCCTATACCTGNTCCAGCTCCTGTNACTACTGCTACTTTACCTTCCAACTTCTTCAAACACATTTTCAAACCCTCCGTTCATTTCGCAACTATTCAGCATATTGTCTTACTAAAAATCTGTTTTTGAACGGTTTTGATGTTTATAGGTTTCTGACTAAAGATTTCCCGTATAAAAAGCATCCCTGAGTGAAAAAATCCGATCCTTAGTAACTTATACACGGTTTACCGAATGTTCACTTCATTTCCGTCTGATTGGTATCTTCTTAAACCGTGAAACTACTTCCGTCACTGCCTGTTCTATCGGTATACGTTCTATACTTGATGCACCTACATACCCCACTGCATCGGTATGTTCGTATATATACTGTGTATCTTCAGGCGTAGCTACTGCTCCGCCATGCGATAAACATATTATTTCCGGATTAACTTCTTTTGTAACTTCAATCATCCCCTGAATCGTATCAGCCGCAGTTTTCAGCGGAGTAGCTTTTTTGAACCCTTCCATCCCTCCGCCCGTCATCCCCACATGCGGCACCATGCAGTCAACTCCTGCTTCAGCCATTGCCTGTGCGTCTTCTTTAGAAAAGACATATGCCATCGTAAATAGATCCATACCTTTTGCTGTCTTTACCATCTCAAGTTCTCTCGGAAATCCTAAGCCTACAGTCTCTCGTTCTATGCGATATTTGTCGCCATATACTCCTATAGTAGGAAAATTGATTATCCCCGAGTAGCTTGCATCTATAAACTCTTCCAGTAACAATGATAAATCCATGTGAGTAGGGTCGCCTACGTCTATACCGGCTATAACCGGCGTATCTTTTACCACATTCAAAATCTCTCCTGCCATACTTAACGTTATCGCGTTTGAATCTCCCATTATAGTTGTGGGTAACCCCATTAGTCTTGACTTGCCTGTACTGTAAACTATTATTAAATCAGTTTCCCCTGCTTCAGCACACTTGGCAATGATCCCTGCGCTGCAACCAGCGCCTATGACAGGTTTTCCGTTTTTTACAGTCTTCTTCAACCTGCCCAGAATCTTTTCTCTCCCAAATCTTTTGTGCATCACTTATCTCCCGCATTTATCTCACCGAATATATCAACTGCTTTCCCCGCAAACTCATCATCGTTTATATGAACATCTATCTCTATAACTTTGACCGGTTCCTTTACATTCTCCTTAACCACCTCGCTGAGTACCCTGTCTATCCCCGGGTCATGAAAAACTTGTCCTTCCTTATCCACTTCCGAAAACCCTCTTAGAGGTATTACTATCCTGACCTCTCCTTTTGCCTCGTTAGCTCTTTTTGCGATAATCTTGCCCAATATACTGTTTTCTTCCTCATTTGTCCTTGCCAGGGTTACATGAGGACCGTGTGTGGATAATCTCCTGGTCCTGAACTTATCCGGAATGTTATCTTTTGATGTGTTGAATATAATCATGTCCAGTCCTCCGGGACATATCATCTGCGGTAATCCTTTCTCCCCTGCTATATTCAACCTGTCCGCACGGTCTGATATGGTCTTCATAATATGTATGCCAATTAACTCATTAGGCGTTAAATCTATCACACCTTTAATTGTTCCTTCTTCTATCAACTCATCCAATACTCCCGTCTTATTATGAAACACTACCGTTTCATATCCGTTTCCCTCAAGAATATTCCTGATCTTCATGACTGCAGGTGTCGTAACTCCAAGCCCGGTTATGCCGATTAGAGGCTTAACCTCTTCATCCGGAACGGATGATTCCACCATCCCAACAATTGCGCCGGCTGCCTGAGACAGACTTCTCTTCATTATCCTGTTCAATCCTGCTATATCCGCCGGTGTCTGCATCATCGTTATGTCTTTTTCGCCAACATAGTCACTGTAAAAATACGTTGATACCATGAGTTTAGGGACGCCTATCGGTAACGTCTTCATAACAGTAGTCCCGATAGCTGTTCCTGTTGACCCCCCAAGAGCAATTATCCCGTCAACTTTATCTGCAAAATGAAGTCCCCTGACTATCTTGCTCGCTCCATTCCTCATCACTTCTGTTGCATTATTCCTGTCTGCACCTGACTGCGATAAGGTGATGAGCTCTTCTAATACCTTCCCGCCTGATTCTGCTACCTTTGCCCGGGTAATGTCTGCTCCGGTCTGCGGTGTCCCTAAAACTCCCGGGTCTATTACCATCGTCGAGTATCCTCTGCCCTCTATCTGCTTTCTCACGTACTCTGCTTCTTTCCCTTTCGTGTCAAGCGTCGCTATGATTACTATCGTCTTACTCCGCATTATTCACACCAACAGGCTTAAGGATTACTTTAGTTGCTTCTCTGCTCTCTACCAATTTATATCCTTTTTCCCATTCAGTGATAGGCAAAATGTGAGATATCAAAAGTTTCGTTTTTACCTTACCTATCTCCATCAACCTGAGAACATTTTTCCAGGTATTCCAGTTGTGACTATAACTTCCCTGGAGAGTAACAGCTTTCAAGATGAGTGGGTCAAGACTAAAATCAACAGGGGCAAGCCCCCAACCGATTTTGGTTATCTGTCCCGACCGTTTCACCATATCAAGACTCTGCTTAAGAGTAGCTGGACTACCAGCTGCATCTATAACCAAATCAGCGCCTGAACCCTTGGTTATATCCAGCACTTCCTCTACTACATCTTTTTCTTGTGAATCAATAACTATATCTGCTCCGAGTATTTCTGCTAACTTTAATCTGCTGGCATCTACACCTGTTCCAGCAACTATAACTTTACCTGCTCCAGAGACTTTTGCTATTTGTACAGAATTCAAACCAATAGGTCCGGGCCCAATAATCATTACCGTCTCCCCAGGTTTAATATGAGAATTAACTGCCACGGCATTATAAGCAACACATACTGGTTCTGTAATAGCTGCCTCTTCAAATGAAACCTCCCCGGGAATCCTATGGAGTATTTCTTCCCTAACTTTAACATATCTGGTAAATGCTCCATCTGTCCCATAACCAAATCCTAATCTATCGGGACAGAGGTTATAATTGCCAGTGCGGCATAAATCACATTTGCCACAAACATAAGCACTGGTTTCACTCACTACCCGGTCTCCTGGTTTAAATTCCTTAACCCCAGATCCTACTTCACCTATTATTCCACAAAACTCATGACCCATAATTACGGGAAGATTAATGGGGTTGGTACTATAACCTTTCCACATCTCAACATCACTGCCGCAGATACCGCAGGCATGTACTTCCAGGAGAACATCATTCGCTCCGACTTCAGGAACAGGCACATCTCTTAGTTCTACCATACCGTCTTCTTTTCCATACTTAACTACTGCTTTCATTTCTTTAGCCTCAGTATATTATATGTTAATAACTTCTCCCTTTTTGATGGACTCAAGTGCTTTAAATATTATCCCCAAACTCTTAAGATTGTCCTTCCCGCTCGTTTCAGGTTCTTTGTTCTCCTTTATCGCTCTGTAGAATTCCAGAAGAAGCAGATGCCTTTCTTCTTCTCTTTCCGTAGAAATCAACTCCACATTCTGCTTTCCTTGAAGCCCATGGAATTCTAACTTGCCTTCACTCCAGAACAAAACTCCTTTCTCCCCGTATATTTCCCAATTCCCATCCCATGACCCCTCTTCCAATACATTTGCCCACGTACCAATATAATTCATCCTAACATTATCTTCAAAATCTACAATCATTGCCGCACATGCATCCCCTTTGAACCAGCTCCACGGAGGATTCCAGCTCTCAGCATAAATTTTTACAGGGTCTTTTCCCAACATATATCTCGCAAAATCAAATTGATGTATCGCCTCATCTATCAGCAAGGGATACTCCATCTCCTCCCTCCAATCATTCCATCTTATCCCTTCCATGTAATTCAGCACAACATAACTTATCTTCCCCATCCTCCCTTCTTCTATGAATTTCCTTATCGTTCTCGGATACTTTCTGAACCTGAAATTCTGGTCTGCCATAAGTTTTACATTATGCTTCCCAGCTGCCTCAACCATCTCTACCGCATCTTCCAAATTCTCAGCAAGAAGTTTTGCTACAAGGACATGCAATCCCCTCTCCATTGCCTTTAAAGTAATCTCCTTGTGGAAAGAAGGGGGAGTTATGTTTAAAAGAGCATCTGCTTTGACCTTATCCAGGCACTCATCAAGTGATGTGAAACATCTTTCCTTCGGGACATTACATTCCCTGATTATTGTTTCAAGAGCTTCCTGATTTACATCAACAAATCCGACCGGTTCCCACTCCGGTGAAGTTAAAACAACATCAAGCCAGCTTCGACCAAATCCACCTACTCCTATCTGTATCAGCTTCATTTTTCCCTCCTGTTTATTTCACCATTCAACTCCGTAGACATACAACATGAGAAATTCACTTGCCCTATCTCCCGGAACATAATACTACTACTGCTACTACCGATGCCAGGGTTGTTTTTGAAAAAGGCTTTCTTCAATTACTCTATTCTTGCTTTTCTAAAAGCGCTGATTAAATTCTCAACCTTTACTCCTTCTCCCACCAGATACACAGGTTCTCGGGAAAAAGGGAAAATGGTTTTTCCCCTTATGCAGGTTAATTCGTACTTATTACCCATAATATTGACCGCTTTTACTTTCTCCTTGGAAATAGGAAGAATCAAATTCCCTTTTCCTTCTACGTGATATCCAAAATAGCAGGCAATACTACTCTCCCCTACCTCAAAGAAATAGGCTTGGATTTTATCCCCAATCATTACGTTTTTAAACTTAGCCTCTTGCAAAAGGTTCCCTGCAACTGCATAGGCTACCACCGAAGGAGTGGGGGTATGGTCCGCTTCACATAATGAGAACCAATCCGGCTTTCCATGGAAACCGGAAAAATAGAAATATTTTACATTCTTAGCTAAATAGGCAAGATAAGACTTAACCACTCTTTCTGATGCTTCTGCATAATAAGATGTCCCGGCAGGCACATTTTTCCTGTCATCATCCTGATCTCTCTTAACATAGGGAGGTGTCTTTTCGTAAAAGCAACCGTCCAACCACACCGTCTCTTCAGTATTCCAGATAGGTATTACTTTTCCATGCTCTTTCATAACATCCCGCATCTTATCAACCCACGCTAACATTNCTGGAAGCCTATCAGCATAATCAGGNGTATCCCCTGAAATAATATAATGAACTGAAAGAATATCCATGTAATCTAAACTGCCCATGGAAAAGAGCTTTTCGGCCAGGTCCATCCTGTAATGCGGACCGCAAAAGCCGACAACGAGAGCCCCCGGGTCTATAGACTTAATGAGTGTGTAGGTTTCCTTCAACAGTTTCATATAGATTTCAGGATGTTCGGAAAAATCAACTTCAGGCCTGCCGCCATGAAAAGGCTCGTTTAATACTTCATAAGCGTGGACTCTTCCTTTATATCTGCTCACCACCTCTTTTACATATCTTAGCCACAAACGAATGAACTCTTTTGAATCATAGTCGACTTTGTTCAGCCATTCAGGAGGGAGATCTAAAACTGCCAATATTTTTAGATTATACTTCTCAGCAAGAGCCACCTGTTCGTCGGGAGAAGGAAATATATGTCCATACCAGGGACCAATAGGTTCGTCAAAAACAAATCTCCCTTCTTCTAATTCTACCGTCCTCCAACAGATCTTAGAGTAATGCCAAAGTCTTGTCCAGCCTACTCCACAATTTGAAGCAAGCTCGGTGTAATCTGGAATGAGATGGAGATGCATGGCAAAAACAGTATCTTCAGAAACTATCTTTGTTCGGGGCAAAACTGCAAATATTGCTTGTTTTTCCCTTTTGATACCGGTTTCCGGAGAAGAATAGAAAAGTTTTAAACGATACATGCCCGTATCTTCAATGGGAGAATCAAAAATAACTTCTTTGCCATATAGTTTTCCCTCATTAGAAAATTTAAGGGGACCTTCTTGAAGAATATTATCGTAATAGTCCAGGAGCTGATAATTAAGATTAAATTTTTTCTCCTTGCTATCTGTACCAAAATATTCCAAAAGAATTTTCACCCTTTCCCCAGGGAAGATGTGCTTCTTGTTCCTCCTCAAAAGAAAAGTAAACTTATCAGCAGTAAGATCACAATAATCATCAATTCCTTTGTAATCATGTGGCAAAGTCCATTCTTCCCAATCTTCTTTTTCTTCTTCAAACCTTATTCTCATAACCGCTGTTATTTCTGTTTCTCCGGGCTTAGTAACAAAACCCAAATCTAAAGGATATGTTCCTCTTCCATCTGCGAATTTGGAGATAATAGAATACACCCTGCCACCCCAATCATAAGCCCAGTTATAAGCCCATTCAATGCTAAATCCGGCTGTAGGAAATTTAAGAAGTCTGGGATGGTATTGGAAGTCAACGCCTACTTTTCTTTCCCCCAGAACACCACCAAATTCAATACCGGAATAGTCAACTACTTCAAATGATTTTCCTCTTATTGTCTCTTCAGGAACAGAAAAACTTATCTCTCCTCCCAAACCTTCCCGGGACATAATCTTCCACCTGTGGATAATAAGACATTCTCCCGGAAGGAGAATAACCTCCCGGCTAAAAGAACCCAGACCTGCCTTTTCATAACTAAGAGAGAGTTTTTTAGCCTCCTTAAACTCCTTTTTATCCACCTTTGCTACTTTCTGGAAAGGAGACATCAATAGCTGCTTATAATCAGATGACCAAAGATTAGCAGCTTCCTCTCGAATTATTATCTCTTCCCCTTTTTTTAGGACAAAAGTGTTATTTGCCCCGCTAACAACTGAAATGTCTCCTAGATTAATCTCATCAGCAGAAAGTAGAGAAGAGACTAAAAGAAAAGAAAGAGTTAAGAAACTACTTGCGTTTAAAACCCACTTTCCTACCATCGTTATCCCCTCCTGTGCAACTCCCACAAATATTCTCTGCGACAATTAAGAGCTACCAATTTTCCAGGAAAATTCCGCTGTATTTCCAGAGCCAGAAACTGCATTCACATTTATCCTGAAAGTAGTAGCCGTAGGCTGAGAAGCCTAAAACTTAGCAGCATTTCCAAATAGCCTTGCTAACTTCTAGTGATGTTGCTACTATAGTCACTTCCAACTCCTTGACATGTATCAAGCACTGGCGGTCAAGCTACCTACCTGATGGAAGATTGGTGTAATCTGCTACTTGTTAACAGACTACACCATCCCGAAATCAATCCGGACACACGCTCTATATATAAATCCGAACTTTTTTCAACTGTTCCTTCACCAAGGCATCCAGAAAGAATCGCTCAAATCTATGGGAACTTCTGATTGAGTTTTCCGCTCCACATGCCCATCAGCAAAGAGTACGTTCGCTGCTCCATGCCTGATACAATCAATTTTATTGTACCCATGCGCCAGTCCTGCCGCTGTTAAACTCCAGAAACATCCGGTGGGTGACTCTTGTAAAGTATCCATTATTAAACCCGTGCTATAAGGAGCCTCAAAACGACAAAGACGACGAGACAGAGAATTATCCCAAGAATTAGAAGGGTGAGTCCAGTTGTATCCGTAACCTAAATGGTACGGACCTACGCTTCCCCCACCCATGAGCCAGAGCAGCCCCTTTTCTCCCTTCTTGGAAGGACATTCATAAAGATGAAAATTCTTGTGGTGAGGATAGAGCAGCTGAAGCCAAGAGTAACCGCTATCATCCCGTCCAGGAGACAAATATCCATCATGGTCCTGAACATACAGAAAGGAAACAAGACCTATCTGCTTCAAGTTGTTTATACATGCTGCCTGCCTTGCCTTCTCCCTCGCCTGAGCTAATGCCGGCAGGAGCATTGCTGCTAAGATAGCAATAATTGCTATCACAACCAGCAGTTCTATCAACGTAAAACCATGTCGGCTTGGGTCCCTTGCGCTAAAACGGCTTACACTAAACATAATACACCTCCTGTTATTTGGACAGCTTCTGTTAAAAGCATTATGAAAAAAATTCAAATGTCAAGAGCCCTTAGTAACACCACACTATCTGCCTGTTCTAATTCTTGCGCCACAGGAGCTTCTTATTACCAATTCCGGCTTTAAGATAATGTGGACATATCCTTCTCTTCTATTCTCTACCTTCTTTGTCAAAACCTCAGCTGCTTTTCTTCCTAACTCATACTTAGGAGGAGCTACTGATGTCAGAGGAACTTCCAAACTCTTTGCCACTTCTGTATTATCATAGCCAACGAGTGCGATATCTTCAGGAATTCTGAGACCTAACTTCTTGGTGAAGTTGAATATAGCTCTGGCATAGACATCGTCAAAGGTAAATATGGCAGTAGGAAAACCTTTCTGAAAAAGAAGTTTTCTGAAGTTTTCCTCGTCTTTTACCTTATTCTCCCACCTGCATTTTTCAACCTGCTCCTCTTGTGAATCTACAAGCCAGACAAGTTCCTCAATCCCTATTACCAATTCCTCCTCTACTTTAATGCCGTGTTCAATTAAAGCTTTTTTGTAACCTCCTAACCTCTCTTTATTTGTAAAATGGTCTATGCTTCTGCCAATGTAAGCAATTCTCTTATGCCCTAACTTTATCAGACGGGTTACCGCTTTATATGCCCCTACTACATTGTCAAAGATAATATAATCTGCCTGTGCCCCTCTCGGACAATAATCAATTATGACAAATGGAATTTTTGCTTTTGTTAAGATCTCTACCTGTTTTAAAGAGGCATTCTCCGGTAAGCAGATTATTGCTCCTGCTACATTATCTTCGCCATGCATAGAAAGATAGTTCTCTATCTTCCCTTGAGAAGCCTCAGTATTGCACAAAGTCACAGCATACCCTTTCTCATAAGCAAACGATTCAATGCCTTTTATTACCTCATGAATAAAGTACTCTATATCAGGAAATAATAAACTTATCAATTTAACTTGTTTTTTCTCTGGCTTAGGTTCTTTAACAAAGGTACCTTTGCCATGCTCTCTGAAAATTAGCCCATCTTTTTCCAACTCTGTGAAAGCTTGCCTGACTGTCATCCTGCTAATGTTACACCTCTCCGCCACTTCTGTTTCTGAAGGCAAACGGTCGAAAGGCTCTAGTTTCCCTATTTCTATTTCCTGTTGGAATTGTTCTTTTATCTGAAAATATTTTGGTCTTGGGTCTTTTTTATCAATGGTTATTATTGTTTTCATTTTTTTCCTCAAGCGCACAAGTATAGATGTCTATACAAGTTCTCAAGCTTACTTATAGCATAACGACCCATAACCTGTCAAGCCCTTTTCGCCACTTTTCTGAGGCACAAAA
>JGI24724J26744_10003274_pt1 | contig 10539 bp, 8 predicted proteins | sample Cruoilmetagenom7_FD_26744 | JGI IMG/M metagenome (IMG submission 26744)
AATCCGCCAAAACTGCGCTAATAGCCTGCTGCCCGGTCCACCAGAAACTTCATTTCTTCGCCTGCCTCACAACGCCGGATATTTTCGGCGATGACCTGTGACGCGGTCTCGGGCCGGGTTTCTGACGCCACATGGGGGGTGACTGTGACGTTGGGATGGGCCCAATAGGGGTGATCCGCGGGCAACGGTTCCTGACGGAAGACATCCAGCGTTGCATGGGAAATTTGGCCGCAATTCAGTGCGCCAAGCAGCGCGTCATCGTCGATTAATTGCCCTCGGCCGGGGTTGATGACCACAGCACCCTTGGGCATCAGGTTTAGGTTTTCGACATTCAGAATGTTTTCTGTGGCGGATGTTAGTGGCAACAACAAGACTAGAATTTCCGCCTGCGCCAGAACCTGCGCCAGCCCGGCGGCGCCGTGATGTGTTTCAATACCGTCCAGGGTTCGGGGGCGTCGCGACCATGCCATGACCGGAAAATTCAGCCCGGCAAGGGCGCGCGCGCAGGCGGTTCCCAGTTGCCCAAGCCCAAGCATCCCAACAGAACGGTTGCGCGCAAGTGGCGGGACAATGGGCTGCCATGTCCGGTTTTGATTGCAAATTTGTGCATCCATTCCCAAGTGGTGGCGCAAAACATGGCCCGTGACCCATTCCGCCATTCCTTCGCTCAGACCGCTGTCAACCATACGGGTTAGCGGGGTTTTCAGGGTTGGATTATTGACAATGCTTTCAACCCCGGCCCAAAGGCCAAGTGTGGCTTTGAGCCTTGGGAACTGCCCAAAATCAGAAATCGGGCCATTGGGGGCGAACACGATATAGTCCACCAGCGCCGGGTCCATTTCTTGTTGCAAATTGACTGCCAGACCAGCCGTTTGGCAGGCAGAGTTCAGGACTGTCTGATATGCTTCCCATTTTTCCGGACGCGCCGAGAACAGCACATTCAGCGTCATCTTTTGCTCCTTGGGCGGTGAACATGCGCACTTTGAACCAGGCCAAATGCTGCGAGCAGAACCAGCATCGCTGACCCGCCGTAGGATACCAGCGGCAGCGGCACACCAACCACAGGTGCAAGCCCCATGACCATCGACATGTTAACAGCAAAGAACAAAAAGAACGCCGCGGCGACGCCAAGCGTAACAAGCGAGCCGAAACGATCCTTGTTTGACATTGCAGAGACGACGCAAAAGAGAATGATCATCGTATAAAGCGCCAAAAGCGAAATCCCCCCGACAAAACCAAATTCTTCGGCCAGCGTCGTGAAAATAAAATCGGTGTGTTTTTCAGGCAAAAAGTTCAAACGGCTCTGCGTGCCTTGCATAAAGCCCCGTCCAGTCCAGCCGCCAGACCCAAGTGCAATTTTTGACTGTGTGATGTGATAGCCCGCCCCAAGGGGATCATTTGCGGGGTCCAGAAACGTGTCGATCCGGCGGTATTGATAGTCATTGATTAACTGCCATTCGGTGCCGCGGGTTGCAAAAACCGCATAGACCGCCGCGATACCCACGGCGATCACGGCCGCGAAATACAGCCAGTGAACGCCCGCCAGAAACATCATGATCCCACCGCCGGCTGCCATCAGAATTGCCGTGCCCAAGTCAGGTTGTTGCAGCACCAGAAATGTTGGGACCAGAATTAAAACCAACGGGGGCAACACCCATTGCGGGCGTGAGACTTTGTCCAGATCAAGCCAGTCGTAATAGGCAGCAAGGACCAGAACCAAAGATATCTTTGCGACCTCAGAGGGTTGCAACCGCATGAAACCCAGATCAATCCACCGTTGGGCGCCCATTCCTGTCACGCCAAAGAATTCAACCGCCAATAACAGCAGCAATGTCGTGCCATAGGCCAATCCCGCCATGTTGCGCCAAAACCAGATAGGAACCATTGCGATAGCAAGCATCACAAACATCCCCAGAACGAACCGCTTCATCTGCGGTTCGGCCCAGGGCGACATTGATCCGCCGGCGACCGAATAGAGCATCAGGAAGCCAAAGCAGGACACAGCCACCAACAGCACGATCAGCGCCCAGTTCAGGTGCAGAATTTTGCGAAACCCGCTGGGAACAGTCTGAACCCTGTATTCAAGATAACTCATGTGCGAATGCGCCCGTCCCGGGGCTGTGAAAATTCACGCAGGTTCAGCTTTTCGCGCATCGACTGGATCGTGCCGCGTTGACTGCGTGGGTAGGCGCTGAGGGGGGGCAATCCACCATACTGCGCTTGCAAAACGATGTCGCGCGCAATTGGGGCCGCCGCAGTTGATCCGCCGCCGCCATGTTCAACAACGACACAGCAGGAAATGCGTGGCGCGCTGACGGGTGCAAAAGCCACAAACAACGCGTGATCGCGCCGCTCCCACGGTAAATCCCGGTTGCGTGTCACGCCGCGCGCACGCTCGGCGGCGGTAATGTTGCGCACCTGACTGGTCCCGGTTTTGCCGGCCATCTGGTATCCGTCTGCCACGATGCGCGACCGATATGCAGTGCCGCGCTGATAGTTGGATACCGCGGCCATCGCTTTGCGCACGGCCCGCAGGTTGTTTGGATTGATATCTAGCGGCTCGCCGCCTTTGATCTCGGTCTCAACGCCATCCACTGTTTTGATCAGCCGTGGCACGACGTTGCGCCCCGAAGCAATGCGCCCGGCCATTACGGCCAGTTGCAAGGGGGAGGCCAAAACAAACCCCTGCCCAATGCCAGAGTTCAGAGTGTCCCCGACCAGCCAGCCAATATCGCGATTTGCCCGCTTCCAGGCCTTGGTGGGGGTCAGGCCTTCGGCAATTGCAGACATCGGCAGGTCATGGCGGGTGCCAAGGCCAAGTTTGCGCGCCATTTCAGTAATTTTTTCGATCCCTACACGTTCGGCTATTTCGTAGAAATAGACGTCGCAGGATTGAAAAATACTTTTTTGCAAATCTACATGCCCGTGGCCACCGCGCCGCCAGCANTGAAACCGGCGTTTGCCCAGCTGTTTATAGCCGCCGCAATAGACAGTATCGTCTGTTGAAATNACGCCAGCTTCCAGCGCGGCAAGTGCTGTTACCATTTTGAACGTCGAGCCGGGCGGGTAAGTGCCCTGAACGGATTTATCTGCGAGCGGGCGATACGTATTCTCGGTCAATTCGCGATAATCGGGCACCGAAATGCCGCGCACAAATTTGTTGGGATCAAATGATGGCGACGAGCCGATTGCCAGCAAGTCGCCATTTTGTGTGTCCATAATGACGGCCGCGCCGCTGACACCTTCCATTCGTGCCTGAACAAAGTTCTGTAACATGGCGTCAACGCTCAGTTGCAGGTCTTGCCCCGCAATTCCGTCCTGGCGCTCAAGTTCACGCATCACGCGGCCGGCGGAATTGACCTCGATCCGCGATGTTCCGGCGCGGCCACGCAGGTTGGTTTCAAGTTTCGTTTCTATCCCGATCTTGCCGATTTGGAATTTGGGTATCTGCAGCAGCGGGTCGGGGTTTTTCAGCTTGCTCAGGTCATAGTCGCTGACCGGCCCGACATATCCCACAACGTGGGAAAAATCTGAACCCAATGGGTAGTGCCGTGACAGGCCAACTTCTGGTGTAACACCGGGCAGGGCTGGCGCGTTTACTGCTACGACCGTCAGATCTTTCCAGGCCAAACGGTCGGCAACAGTAACAGGCACAAAGGGGCTGCGGCGTTTCAGTTCTTTTGTGGCGCGTTCCAATTCGTCGGCGTCCATTTCGATCAGTTGCGCCAGCCGCGCGATCGTTGCGTCAACATCGCCAGCATCCTCGCGCACCACCACGATGCGGTAGTTTTGCTCATTTTCGGCAATAACTTCGCCGTTGCGATCAAATATCAAACCCCGGTTGGGTGGGATCAGCCGAATGTTAATCCGGTTTTCTTCTGCAAGCATTCGGAACTGGTCTGCCTGATCGACCTGCATGAACCGCATGCGCATCCCCAGAACGCCCATGAATGCCAACTGAGTGCCACCCAGAAACATCGCCCGGCGAGATATTCGCCGCACGCTTTCGTCGCTGTCTCTTGGTGTTCTTTTCATAACCGATGCCCAAGTTGATCGACTTCGCCTGGCGCGACTTTTCGAACGCCCAACACTCGGGCAGAAATCACGACGACCAAAGGGTAAACAAGGATTGTTGCCGATAGCAATAACAAGTCTTTTCCCAACCCGGGTTGGCCCACCACAAAGATTGCCAGTATCAGGCGGTTGGCAAGGGTCATTACAGCCATGACAACACTGACAAGGGCCCATTCAAATAAAAACGGCAGGTCGCGTGACAAGGCCGAACGTGACCTCAGGAATTCCAAGCCGATAAGAGCCAGCGCGGCCCATAGTCCGGGGGGGCGCATCAGCAACAAATCGAAAATCAGCAGGATAACGGCCAGCAACAGGGTCGGCACATAGTCACGACGGCGCAGCACCCATGCGAAAGAAATCGCAATGATCCAGTCAGGGCCGGGCCATTTGCCTGCCGACAGGTCAAGCGGAACCAGTTTTGCAAACAACAGGAATGCCGCAATTGCGCACAGCAGCGTCCAGTATGCCCAGCGCTGAGAGGTGACCGGATCAACCATCGCCAGCTTCGGCAACATTTTGTGCAGGCTCGGGTGTTTCGGGGACCAGTAAGCCACCGGGATCGGTAATGCGTTCGGTTGAATGGCTGCGCAGCACACGCAGAAATTCCAGCCGTTCGTAATCTGCCGACAGGCGCACCCGCAAACGCTGTTCCGGGCCAAGCGCGACTTGCCCAACCAGCAGGCCGGGCGGAAAAACTCCGCCATCGCCAGATGAAACCACCCGGTCGCCGGGACGTATCAGTTCCGGGCTTTCCAGAAATTCGACGGGCGGTCTGGCGGTGTTGTCGCCAACCAACAGTGCTTGCTGCCCCGAGGGTTGAATTGTCACCGGAATCCGGCTGTTGGAATCGGTTAGCAAAATCACCCGAGATGTATTGTTCCCGACACCTGATATCCGCCCAACCAACCCCAGACCGTCGGTCGTGGCCCAGCCATCAACGATGCCATCCCGCTCGCCAATATTCAAAATCACCGACTGGCGAAAAGGCGAACCGCTGTCGGCCAGAACAAGGCCCGTCACGAAGGTCAGCTTGGGATCAAGCCGGACATTGTTCAGATCCAGCAGTTTTGCGTTCTTCTGTTCCAGTTGAAGAGCGGCTTCTTTCCAAGCCTTCATCTGCCGAAGTTCGCTGCGAAGTTCTTGATTTTGTTCGTATATTCTGGAATATGACTGAAAGTTACTGACCATTTCGCTGAACTTTGTCACCGGAACCAGCGCCCAATCAAATGAGGGAACGACCCGGTCAACGACGGCGGCGCGAAATCTTTCGACACGTGGGCTGTCAATGCGCCAGACCAGAAAGAATGCCAGTAGAAATACCACAAGCAGCCCAACCAGAATGCGTCTGACTGGCCGGATGTATTCGCCGTTGCTGTTTCTGTCTCTTGCCACTGGACCCTCGGGGACCGACGGTGGCCGGTCTGTTTAGCTGTCGTAATCTATCACATGGCGCAGCTGTTTTTCATATTCCAGTGCTTTGCCGGTGCCAAGTGCGACACAGTTGAGCGACTCGTCAGCCACAGAAATGGCAAGACCTGTCTGTTCGCGCAAGGCCAGATCCAGTTCGCCAAGCAATGCGCCGCCGCCTGTCAGCATAACGCCACGATCAACGATGTCTGCCGCAAGGTCCGGTGGCGTTGCTTCCAGCGCCGTCATAACAGCCTCGCATATTTGCTGCACCGGTTCGGCCAATGCTTCGGCCACTTGTGCCTGATTGATCTCGGTTTCTTTGGGCACGCCGTTCAGCAGGTCGCGGCCGCGGATTTGCATGGAAGCGCCGCGCCCGTCATCGGGCATGCGGGCCGTGCCAATCGAGGTTTTGACCCTTTCGGATGTGCTTTCGCCGATTAGCAGGTTTTGCTGGCGGCGCAGATAGCTGATGATGGCTTCGTCCATACGGTCGCCACCGACGCGGACCGAGCGCGCATAAACAATATCGCCAAGCGACAGAACCGCGACTTCTGTTGTTCCGCCGCCGATATCCACCACCATGTTGCCGGTTGGATCGGTGATCGGCATGCCTGCGCCAATCGCCGCCGCAATGGGTTCAGCAATCAGTCCGGCACGCCGCGCACCTGCCGACAGAACTGACTGACGAATAGCACGTTTTTCAACCGGCGTGGCACCGTGGGGCACGCAGACGATAATTTTCGGCTTGGAAAACATGGTGCGCTTGTGAACTTTGCGGATGAAATGTTTGATCATTTCTTCCGCTGTATCAAAATCCGCGATCACACCTTCGCGCATCGGGCGGATCGCCTCGATCGAGCCGGGGGTGCGCCCCAGCATCAGCTTGGCGTCTTCGCCAACCGCAAGAACCTGCTTCACGCCGTCCTTTACATGATAGGCAACAACCGAGGGTTCATTCAGGATGATCCCCTTGCCCTTGACGTAGACCAGCGTGTTCGCCGTGCCCAGATCAATCGCCATATCCGACGAAAACAAACCTGCAAAACCTGCCATGCTCCGAATTTCCTGTTCCGGTATCACAATTTACCCGCGACTCTGAAAGCCGCGGATTTATTGTTTCTTATACGCTGACAATTGCGCTGGCGAAAGGGCGGGAATATGGTCATTAAGCGCTAATTCGCCGCTAATTGTTCAGACCGTGTCGCGAAAGCTGACGGTCTTGATATCATCGTCGGGTGCGGAATTTGCCCGCCGGACCAGCAACTTATTCAGCGCATTCACATAGGCCTTGGCCGAAGCCACGACCGTATCCGTGTCCGCCGACTGGCCGGTGACGATCCTGCCGTCCTCTTCCATACGCACGCTGACTGTTGCCTGCGCATCGGTGCCTTCGGTCACAGCGTGAACCTGATAAAGTTGCAGCCGAGCGTCATGGCTGAACAATTGCTTGATCGCGTTGAACGTCGCGTCAACCGGGCCATCGCCCGTGGCCGTGCAAGATTTTTCTTTTCCGTCCACCAACATGACCAAATCGGCCGTTTGCGGCCCTTCAGTTCCGCACATAACCCGCAGCGATTTCACCTGAATGCGATCGTGCACTGCATCCGTTTCACTGTCGCGCATCAGCGCCAGCAGGTCATCGTCGTAGATTTCCTTTTTGCGGTCAGCCAGTGCTTTGAAACGCACGAACATATCGTTGAGCTGATTGTCGGCCAGTTCAAAGCCAAAGTTTTTCAGCTTGGAACGCAGCGCCGCCCGGCCCGAATGTTTGCCCATGACAATGTTGGTTTCAATCAGCCCGACATCCTCGGGTCGCATGATTTCAAAGGTCTCGGCGTTTTTCAGCATTCCATCCTGATGGATGCCGCTTTCATGGGCAAAAGCGTTCTTGCCCACGACGGCCTTGTTGTATTGAACCGAAAACCCGGAAACGGTGGCAACCCGGCGGCTGATTGCCATGATCTTTGTGGTATCGACTTCTGTTCGGTAGGGCATGATGTCGTTGCGTACTTTCAGCGCCATCACGACCTCTTCCAGGGCGGTGTTTCCGGCCCGTTCGCCCAGCCCGTTTATCGTGCATTCGATCTGGCGGGCACCGGCCTCGACGGCGGCCAGGCTGTTGGCGGTCGCCATGCCAAGGTCGTTGTGGCAATGGGTCGAAAACACGACCTCATCGGCACCGGGCACTTTTTCAATCAGCATCCGGATCAGATTGGCGCTTTCGCGTGGGGCAGTATAGCCAACGGTGTCGGGGATATTCAGCGTCGTGGCCCCGGCCTTGATGGCAATCTCGACGACCCGGCACAGGTAATCCAGCTCTGTTCGTGTGGCATCCATCGGTGACCACTGCACATTGTCGCACAGGTTGCGCGCATGGGTCACGGTTTCATGAATGAGGTTGGCCAGTTCATCCTGATTGAGATTGGGGATCGCCCGGTGCAGCGGCGAGGTGCCGACGAAGGTGTGAATACGTGGTTGGGGCGCATGCCTGATCGCGTCCCAGCTGCGGTCGATATCGCCGATATTTGCTCGTGAAAGGCCGCAAATCACGGAATTGCGCGCCTGTTTGGCAATATCGCGAACCGCTTCAAAATCACCCTGACTGGCAATAGGAAAGCCGGCTTCGATAACGTCCACGCCCATATCGTCAAGCATGGAAGCGATTTCCACCTTTTCGTCATGGGTCATTGTTGCGCCGGGGCTTTGCTCGCCATCACGCAGGGTTGTGTCAAAAATCAGGACGCGGTCCTGTTCGCTTTTCGATGTCATTGGATTGTCTCTCTTTTTCTAACTTAGCTGATGTTTCTGACGCTGATCACCTCTGAGCGGTCGCGCCAAAGGCACGCTCAGAGGCAGCTAAGAAGAAGTAGGTCACGCAACGACAGGGCGGCCAAAGCGCCCCGATTGAATTTATGTTTATTAGCAGTGACCATGAGGCAAACTATACATAGGGCCAACGAAAAGAAAAGCACCAATCGCGTTAAATTTCTGGTCTGGTTGCGGGCCGGTTGTTATTCGCTCGCGGCCTCTTCCTTCAAAGCGCCGCTATCCCAAGTGCCGCTGGATTGCTGACCAGAGGAATAGCGAACCGTTCCGTTTCCGTGGCGTTTGCCTGCGCGGAAGGTCCCTTCAAACACATCGCCATTGGCATAGGTCGCAATGCCCTGTCCCTCAATCTCGCCGCTCTTCCAGTCGCCGGTATACGTAAAGCCATCGACCATGGTGATCGTGCCTTTGCCTTCACGTTGTCCGTTCACGAACTGGCCAACATAGACTGTGTCGTCCGCGTAGGTCGCGCGACCATCGCCATGGCGCTGCCCTTCGAACCAGGCACCGACATAGGTATAACCGTCGGCAAATGTCATTGTGCCCTGACCGTGATTTTTGGCGTTCTTGAATTCACCCTCATAGGTAAGCCCGTTGGCATATTGGGCGATACCGGCACCGTCGATCACGCCCGCGCGCCATTCACCTTCGTAGGAATTGCCGTCGGGATAGACAATTTTGCCAGTTCCGTCGGCCAGGTCATCGCGAAACTCGCCCTGATAAATCGACCCGTCGGGATAGGTAACCTTGCCTGTTCCCTCGATCCTTCCGTCAACCCAGTCGCCAACATAGGTATACCCGTCAGCGCCCCGGAAGGTCCCGGTGCCATGCCGGTTGTCGGCCTGAAACTGGCCGATATATGTATCGCCATTGGCATAAGTGACTTTCCCGTCGCCCTGCCGTTCACCGTTTGCCAGGCTGCCGTCGTAACGGTCGCCATTGGGCTGGGTCAGTGTACCCTGACCGTTGATCTGGCCCGCTTTCCACTGTCCGACGAAGACAAGCCCGCCGGGCATTGTCAGGGTTCCGTCGCCTTCGCGTTTGCCGTCAACCAGAGAGCCCTGATAGACCGCTCCGTCCGGGTAGGTAATCTGTCCTTGTCCCTGTTTCACGCCGTCCAGCCAAGCGCCTTCGTATACATAACCATTCGGGCTTTCCATCCGGCCCTGACCATGGTGCAACGCTTGTTCAAAGCCGCCTTCATAGCGCACCCCGTTGGAATAAATAGCAACGCCAGAACCGTTGATCTTGCCGTCCAGCCAGTCACCTTCATAGGTGCCACCGTCGGCAAAAGTGATCTTTCCAAATCCTTCCGGCTTGCCCTTGGCAAATGCGCCTTCGTAGACCGACCCGTTTGGAAAGCGCGCGACGCCTTGCCCCAGAATTTCGCCATCCACCCATTCGCCCGAGTATTCGTAGCCGTTTGGCAGCCGATAAGTGCCAGTGCCATGCTGGCGGCCCTCTTTGAACGTGCCTTCGTAAACGCCGCCATCGTCATATTGTTTTGTGACGACACTGTCGCCCTGCTGGGCCAACAGCGGATTGGCAAACAACAACACACCGGCAATCCCCAGGCCAACCGCCTTGTTATAAATTCCAAATTTCTGCACGTTCGCCCCCAATAACCCACCAATGGTTTTCACACCGGACTTCGCGCCAAACCTAGTGGAGCCAGCATTGACTGACAACGCTTTTTGGTGTCGCGTGTCTTTCCCTTGACGATCAGTCTGCTAAGACCTTCGTTAACATTAGTTGGATTACACCATGAACGACCAGTTTCGCCTGACAATCGCACAGCTCAATCCCACAGTCGGGGATATATCCGGTAACGCCGCCAAAGCACGTGAGGCGTGGAAACAGGCGCGCGCGGCAGACGCTGATATGGTGGCGCTAAGCGAAATGTTTATCACCGGGTACAACACTCAGGATCTGGTTATGAAACCGGCCTTTGTGGCCGACGCCATGGCAGCAGTCGAAACGCTGGCTGTGGAATGTGCCGACGGGCCAACGCTGGCGATCGGCGGGCCATATGCAAAGGACGGTGCGCTATTTAATGCCTACCATATCCTTAAAGGCGGCAAGATCATCCGGCGCGTGCTGAAACATCATATGCCCAATGAAACTGTGTTTGACGAGGTTCGCCTTTTCGACGCAGGCCCCATGGAAGGCCCCTACGAAGTATCGGGGGTCAGGATCGGCAGCCCGATCTGCGAGGACGCTTGGCACGAA
>JGI24724J26744_10003275_pt1 | contig 10537 bp, 22 predicted proteins | sample Cruoilmetagenom7_FD_26744 | JGI IMG/M metagenome (IMG submission 26744)
GCCGGGGCCGCGTGCTCTACGAAATTGGCGCAGTTATCTATCGAGCCAAGGGATTTGATGCCGTCGAGCGCGTCTCTATAAGCCCCGCTGACTATGGCGTGATCGATCAGAACCCGTAATTTGTCGCGCACCTCTTCCTGGTGGTCTGTGATGCGCTCAACATGGGCCTTGGCAACCTCTGCAACGACTGCCTGCTCGAATTGCTGGATGCGCGCTAAGATGTGGGGTTGTCGCTCTACCTTACCTGCCCGCCTTGATGCCTCACCGCGATCGAGGTCCGGGCAATTGTAGGCAAGCGCGTATGCGTCAACCCTCTTCATCCCCTCGTTACGGGCCTTTATGTACGCTGCCTGCTTCTCGGTTGGTGATCTGGCCATACTCAAACCCCTCAATTTGGGTGATGTTCTGCTATTGTGGGGTCTGTCGCCTGTCCCAATACTTCACCCACCTCACCCATATCCCCCCTTACGATCATACTGGGGGGTATCAGTATTGGCGTGTGTGGTCATCCCTGGGGGTTGTTTATACTGTGGATGTAGTGAGTTTGCTCTCTGACCAGTGTTTCAGGGCTGAAACGGTCACGCCTGGCTGTCTGGCTCCTGGGCCTGCTTGCGCTGCCTATCGAGGCTCTTATCGTAGTTGGCTCTCATGCTGGACCAGTTGAGCCCTTTGGTGATTGCGGGCTTACCCTTGCCCCTGTCTGGTGGCTGTGTGGCTGTTGTCTTCTCGGTTCGTCTCATTATGCAGTTGCCCTTGGTATTCTCCAGCCTTGAACCTGNAAAAAGTGACCAACAAGGGCTGTTAGGTCATCNTTCAGGGTGACTTTGAGCTTTTTGTTGCGGGTTATAATAAGCGGGTGTCCTGTTCTATCAAACGTCCATCGCACAAGGGCAACCTCGTCACCAGTTCCCCATGTTTTAACGTCTACGTCATAGCACTGGCGGCCCCAATCAGCGTTGGTATGGATTACCAAGCCGTCTGTTAGGTCGATAAGCTCGTTATCTTCGGCATCTGTNACACTCACTTTAATGCCGTTGGTGAGTGTCACCCCGTTACCATAGTGCTCGGCGTCGAACGCGCCGCTATCCTCGACCGTCACTAGCATTCGATTGAGGTGTATGTTGGCGGTAGCGTCCTGAATATAGAAGTCAGTCGGGGTTACAGAATAGTCGCCAATGGCGTTTTTTGTGCCGCTACCGTCTCCGTCTGTGTCCAGGTAGCGAAATATTAAATTCTCTACACCCACCGTCATGACTGAGCACCCCTTAGCTATTGCTTGGTTGGTTCCGGACTAGTTGCGGCTGCTAAAATCTCGAGTTTTTCGCGGCGCTCGGCNGCCTCGCGCTCTTGGTGGTGGGCCTCATATGCTGCCTGGGCAAAGTCTAGTTGCTTTGCGTGGTGTTCGTCCTCTTTGGCCTTCATGACTTTGTCATGGGCTTCCTGACGGGCCTCGCGTGCGCAGTCGGCCAGTGTTTTTCGTCCGCTTGCCATCTTATGTGGATCCAAATTGTTAAATCTACAGCAAATGCTTGTGTCGGTTGCAGGCGAGTAGGCCAATGCCGTCGGTGTAATGGCCCTTGGCCCGGCAGAAGTCGCAACGCGGTGTGATTGCCCTATCCAGGCGGATCACTAGCCACTTAGCGAACACCAAGCAGGACACTACGCAACCGGGGCGCGGTTGTCGGCTACGGTCTCAGCGGCCAAAGAACGCCTGCCCTTGTTGTGGGCGGCCTCCAGGTGCGTGCTGATTTGGGCAATCGTCCAGACTTTCGCCGCTGCTGGCCCTTCGCTCCAAACCATGCTTTCGGCTGTTGAAGCGATCCGCTCGGCGATCTGTTCGTTGGTCTCTTGGGTTTTCATGGTTTCCCTACTCCGTGCCGTGCGCTTGGGTGATGGCGCGCTGTAATAGCGTGTGGAATGGCTTGGTGCCTGCATCTCGGGCCATGCTCATATTGGCGTGACTGACGTGCAACGATTGCTTGCCGGGGAATTGAATGGTCACGCCGCTGTCGGTCCAGATCTGCGAGGCTTTGCCAAAGCCCTGGGCTGGCGCATATCGCTTTATGATGTTCTCGCCTAGTCGGCGGTTGCGGTTCATAAGCCGGGCTCGTCGAACTGGGCGTTGCGGTAAGCAATGAACGCGGCGCGCTGGCGGCGTTGCGCCTCTTGCCGCCCCTCGGCGCGCAGCTTGTTGCGGCCAACCCTTACATATAGCGTGGGGGCTTTCTGGCTGGCGGCCTCTTTGTCTTTGTTGGGGTTAACGTGTGCGGGCATTGGGGAAGATCCATTCAATTTGGAAGTTGTCAATCAAGTAGCGGCAAACCTGGGCCAGTCCTGCCGCAATCAACAACGTCGCGTAAACGTGGCCGGTGCTCGTTGTGAGCGTCTCGGGCAAGCTGGTGAGTAGTTCAACCGGCAGCGGGTGCAGGCTCATTGTTTGCTTCTCGTATGATTCGCGAGATAGTCCCGCGCGATACCCCAAACCGTTGTGCCAGCGATGTAGTGCTGACGCCTTGTTTGTGCATCGTCACGACGCGCTGACTGTCTCTCTCTATTTGTTGGGCTTNGAANCGACTGGCCATGTTTCACGCTCCATCCAATGAGTTTATATTGGTCATCAAGGCAATAGTGGTTTCCCTGGTGCTCGATCACCACCCCCTGCACTCGGACGCATTGCACGGCGATCGGGTCGAATGAACTAACCCACTTTACCAGCAAAAGTGCGCCAAGCAGTGCCATAGCCGATAGCTGCGGATGCATAAGCGTCTGCTTCAATTTCAAGTGGTGCCTGATCATGGCCCGCTGTCGCGTATTGCCAATAAATCCGAAACCAAAACGACCAAGGATGCCGCCGCCATTGCATAAGGTGCGCCAGCTCGTGACGACGTAGCCAACGGCTACTGAAAGCCTTTTCCAGCAAATATATATTGCCATCCGGCCATGTGACCGCGTCAAAGCCAAAATAGCATAGCAACCATCGGGCAAAGCCTGTTGCCTTCCTGAATCTATTGCGACCCATATCAACCACCCTTCGGTGGNTTGCTGTGGGTGATGTCGGGGGCAACGTCTCGCTCAAGCCACGTATAATTCCCGGTTGCCATGTCTCGTAGCTGTTGCGCGGCCTCGCGGTTGAGTTGATCCGTTGCGCTCTCGATCTCCTCCGGCGTGGCGTCTCGGCCATCGATCTGCAACCGGCCTGTGCCCTTGCGCGGCGTTAGTATTTCATATGATCGGCCCTGGCCTGCCGGATCTTGGTCGCGGCTAACTTTGGTGCGCTTCATTCCGGCGAATGGGTCGTGGGTGTGCTTTACATCATCAACTGGGTGCGCAGTTTCGCCGTTGGTGGGTGTATCGCATCGCGGGCAAGCGAGCGTGGAAGGATTCACAACCCAATCTGGTCGCCTGTCGCGCGGCGGCGCTGGCTCTATCTGAGCAGGCGGCTGGGTCGGATCAATCGCCGATTTAACAACGGTAAAGCTGTTTGGGAATAACTGTAAGAGCAGCGCAACCCCAATTGGGGCTGGCCGCTCTTTTATCGCTGCAACTATTTGCTCTGGCGTCATGCTGCAACTTTCTGGCCGTCGTAGATGTCAACGGCTCGGTTCACTGCACCCTTAACGCGGCTGATCATCTTGCGCATGGCCTCGTCGTCCATACGGTTGCCAATCACTTGCACNGTCGTTCCAGGNTGAACGGGTGCTGACCTAGCCTGTTTTACATCCTGCATTTGTTGCGCAAGTGCGGGTGCTCCATCGGCTAGGCCAGCGTTCGCAAGGATGTTTTGCCAATTCGTGCTATCGGCAGGCGTCCCCTCGCGGTTTGGTTCTGGATCTGNCGAACGGCTACCAAATCCAAAATAATTGCACCCCATTGCACCAAATGTGAAGAATGCAGCAATGAGCCAAGCCACACCCTTATCCGTCCAGTGCTTTGCGTTCTCGGTTGGCTCTCGCGACAAACTCACCATGCTCGCAAGTGATACGTTCTGGCTGTCGATTGCAGAAACCGGCTTTTCAAGCGTTGCCGATTTTGANCGCATTCCAGCTAGAACACGGTCAATCGCNGCAATCCGCTTGTCGAGGTTTTCAATCTTCTCAACCTTGCCGATTTTGTCCATCAAAGCGGCGCGCTGTTGCTTGTACCTCAAGCACAACGGGCCACAACGAATGTTGGCGGCCTCTTGCTTGATCTTCTCGTCGATGGCTGGCAATTGGCCCCGCAAGCTCACCGCCGTAACTGTGCCAGCCCATTCATTACGCTCGACCAACAAGGCACGGCTGGTTTTAAACTCGGCGCGCAAGGCCGTGTTGTCTTTGATCGAGGTTCTGGCATCATCATATCGAATGTTCTTGATGTTTGAATCACTAACATTCGTAAGCCGCTGCCAAGCAATTGAACCAAAGTTTGTTGTGATGTCGGTTCCTGTCACTAGAACGCCAATGGCCAGCGGGATAGCCGACGCTCTCCAGCCAACTCGGCGAACTTCCTCAGATATCATCGGCCACGCATAAGCCGACGCAAACGCGGCACCGGGCAAACCAATCGCAAGAGCCCAACTTATAATGGGATCGCTTGATTGATGGATACCGAATTTGAAAGTCATCAAAGCTGAGACCAACGCCAACACAAGCGCCACCCATCGAAACGCCTTGCGCGTGACTTCGTATTTATCTTTGGGCATTGTCGAACCTTTACTAACACGCACAAATCAGCCCACGGCTCCGCACTCTGGCAAGAGCGGGACTTGCCAGAAATGAACGGAACCGATGGGCCGACTCGTACAAGGCATGATCGGAACGCACTACTAGGTGAGCAATCGTTAGATGCGATTCACGATTCGTGGTCAATGACNTGAAAACCACAAAACAACTGATTCCACCGTTCTTTGCGTCAACCCGCAAATGGCGGCCAGTTAACCACAACGGCAAAAGCGATCAGCCCCGCCACGGTGTAGCTAAGCTGCCAAACCTGCTGCCGAGTCATTGGCTTTGCTCCTTCGCCTTGGCCTCCTCCGCTGCGGTGTGCTCGGCCTGTAAACGTCTCTCTTCCATTATCCATTGCTCAATAATCTCCACTAACTGACCGTTTCGCGTCCGGTTGTTCACCTTGGCGGCCTCATCCAGATCCGCGACCACGTAATGCGGAACCCGAACCGTGAATCTCATTTTGTCGTCGATCACTCCAACCAACCTCCCTGCTGTGTTGCTTGTTTTCTTATATCTCGGCGTCATTTTGGTGTCAATTAACACTTGACTGGTGTTTTTATATGTTTATAAGTTAGCACCACTGAGACACGAAACGTCACCACTAGCGACCGGGCAAGGTCAGAAGGAATGAACACAATGGCTAAGAAGTTTGCTCCAAAAGTAGATGTATATCANGTGATTACCGACAAAATCATCACGGCAATCGAGGCTGGCACCCCGCCTTGGGTCAAGCCCTGGAGGTCAATGGGTCTTAGGGGTGGCTTGCCCTACAACGCTCAATCCAACCGGGGATATTCTGGCGTCAATGTCTGGCTGTTGCTCATGGAACAACAAATGAACGATTACGCCACACCGGGTTGGATGACCTTCAAGCAAGCCAAGGATCTCGGCGGCCACGTTCGCAAGGGCGAGAAGTCNACTCTTGTTGTCTACTTCTCGACGTTCAAGATTGAAGAAGAGGGCGCGAACGGTGAGACAAAGGAAAAATCTCGCGGATTCATGAAGGGCTATCGAGTGTTCAACATCGCGCAGATTGACGACCTGCCCGACAAGATCGCCAAGCCAGCTGATCTGGAAGCACCGGAGCCCATCATTGGCAACGAAGATCCAGCTTTCGATGCATGGGCCAAAGCCACCGGCGCGGATATTCGCAACGGATCGCACCACGCGGCCTACTATCCGACCAGCGATCATATCGTCATGCCTAACCGCGAGGATTTTACCAGTGCCGATCGGTATTCAACAACCTGCTTGCATGAACTTGGCCATTGGACTGGTCACGGCAAGCGCCTCGATCGCGATCTCAAGAAAGGCATTTTCTCCAAGGGTGAGTANGCTGCTGAGGAGCTGGTTGCCGAGCTGTGCTCATCCTTCCTGGCCGCNGANCTCGGCCTTGATGCTGAACTGGAACAATCTGCGGCCTACATCAAATCGTGGTTGAAGGCGCTCAAAAACGACAAAAAATTTATCTTCTCCGCATCCAGCAAGGCCAGCAAAGCTGCCGAATATCTCAAGTTGCAGGTTTCCAAAAACCAAGCACCGGAAGGCCCGGCCGAAGTTGAGACCAGCATTGCCGCCTAACCTACCCCCCTATTCCCCGGAACCCACCCCCTTATTCCGGGGAACCCACCCCAATGATTACCCATTACACTCAAAGGATTTTACCCATGTATCAAGAATTGACGTGGAGCAACGCCAACGCCATCCCAGCAATCGGCTCAACGGTCACGGCAACGATTAATGATCTCGGCGATTGCCGGGTAACTGGCTATTTCGCGCAAGATCAATATGTCGGTCTACTCGTTGAAGTGCTCGACCCGCCGCAATGGTTCACACGTAAGAACGGTAACGACAAGACCGGCCACCTATTCGGCGCTGAAGTGAGACTTCGCGAACCGGCTCCGGCTGATCCCAATCGAGACGATAAGGGCACTTGGATCGGACCAGTTAGCGGTTGGGGGCCATGAGGATAACCGTATTCCGGAAAACCTACCCCCCCTTTTTTTTGAGGCTCTATCATGAAACTGATCACCGCAGAAATCGCCGCAAAGCTCGCCGCTAATACCTCACACGCTGAAAGCTGGGACGGCGACCCAAGCGACCGCAACAAGCCCGTGCTCAAGCTATTCAACCCCTGTGGTGATGGTACTTGGCTAATCTCTGAAATGCACGACGATGATATGCTGTTTGGCCTTTGCGACCTCGGCCACGGTAGCCCTGAGCTGGGGTATATTAGTCTCAGTGAGGTTCAATCTGTTCGCCTCCCGTTTGGGCTCAAGATCGAGCGCGATAGAGGTTTCAAACCCAAAAAGACGCTGAACGAATACGCTCAAGATGCGCGCGACGCTGGCTACATCAAAACCTAACCCCCACTAAAGGAAACACCACCATGTCTGACATCGAATTAAAAACCCACGCTACAGGATCCGAACCAAAACCCCAGCACGAAGCGCAAGCGAATCTATATGCCAAGCTGTCAGGCCGCGAGCGGGTTGCTGGCGACCTCGAATTGAGACTGACGCACGGATACGTTGGCACCTGCGCCCACCTTGATGATTGGTCAATGATTGGCCGTTACACGATCGAGGCCAGCCGAACTGAAGCTGACGAAGTTGACCCTGGCGACGATGGGATGCTCGATCACTGCGAACCGGAAACTACAACGGCCTTTCTGACGGTCTCAGATCTCAGCGACGGGGTCGAGGATAACGACATCAAGAAAGCCCTGGCGGATGTTTTCACCAAACACGATTGCGCGCACGAATATGACTGTTGTGGGTGCCGGTCATTCTACGCTGAAGCCGAACACGTCGGCGGCCCATGTTGGTTGGTCGTTATCCACTCGTCGCGCAACTTCTAAGGGGTAAGCATAATGGCAAACAAACGCGCAGACGCGGCACTAGCCAAGCTCGGCTATGAGATCGATTGGAGCTCTACCGGCCCCAGTGGTGGCTTCTGGGATGGCTGCATTGATGCCATCGGGCGAAACTGCATAGACGGTGATTGCAGGGGCGAGGTGGTCCATGCTGACAACGCTGCTGATTGGTACAGAAACGCAATCGCAGCGGCTAGATCATACGGCAGGCCGGAACCGTGCCCTTATCCCGTTGGCGAGTGTGAGTTTCACGGATAATCGGTCGGCTTAATCGTTGGGGGCGTCTAATCAGTCGGATGATTAGACGCCCCTTTTTTGTGTCTACGCGGTTGGCGTATGAACTTCTGGCTTACCTTTGCCGATCGATGGCTTGGCGAGCCCTGGGTTTTCTTCCATCCAGCGTTGGACAAACCAAAGCTGACCGCAACCGCCGCCGATGTCGTCCTGCCCGGCTGGGTCAAACACTCGGACGTTGTAGTCACGCTCCAGCATCTTCGACGCGAATCCGCTNGCTAGATCNTGCTGCGTTTCGTTGCGGGCTGGTAGCCCTTCGTTGCGCTCGCATATCACCGATATTGTGCACTCCCAAATTGACGGATTAAACAGCGCAAGCAGTCTATCCGCGTCCTCCGTGGTGCTGTTGTGGGCTCCGGCACAGTAGTTGAAGAATGGTCGCCGCCCAACCTCCTCGGCCCAGCGCTCGCCGGTCTGTGCTATCTCACGCAACGACAACTTGTTGGCGAATGGGATTAGCTTGTTGCGCGCCTCGTCGGTCGATTCGTGGATTGAGAATTGCAAGCCAATCGTGTCAATCTTCTGGCTCGCCTCCGTGAACCACCCATAGTTGATGCGGGGGCCAATCGTTGAAACTAGCAGGGCGGCGTTTGGATAGGCTTTATGCAATCGACTTAGCGCCTGCTGCATACCCTGCTTGTTCAATAGAGGCTCGCCCATCGACATAAACATTATCTGCAAGCGCTTCATTCTCGCGGCCTTAACGCCAGCTTCTCTCATTGCCGCCGCTACTTGGTAGCAAATCTCTGGCCCGGACAATGCCCGAACGAAGTAATCTCCTGCTCCGCAAAATCTACAACCCACCGGGCAACCACTCATTGTCGAGCAACAAATGACTGTTCTGTTTTCATATGTTGGATACTTGTAGAGCACCGCCTCGGCAACGGCGTCTGACCGGGTGAATACCAGCTTTTTCACACTGGTCTCTGCGCTTTCTATGGTTTCTATTTTGTCAAACATCTTGGTAGCCCTTGTATTGGTTTTAACAATAATTGGACTTGTAAACAAAAAAGGGGCCAAGCACAATGCTTGACCCCCCTTTCGGTTTCGCGTCACGTCTGGAGCTAGTTTATTTTCCGAATTTGAATGTGAGGGTTGCTCGGGCAACGTGGATGTCATCAATGTCAATTGCCGGGGTAACACCGCCGACCGTCGATCCCATCTCCATCCCGCCAAGATCATATTTTAGATACTCGGTGCCCAGCGCTATGCGGTCGGTGATTGCGAATTGAAGGCCAGCACCATAAACCAGCCCGTCAGTGCTGATTGTGTCCTTGGCAGTAGCCCCGCCAACTGTCGCTGTGTTTTCCCAGTCCGCCCATGCCCAACCAAGCGTGCCGTATAGGTGGAACCGATCAAAGGCAATCCCCANCTTACCCCGCACCGATGTCAGCGGCCCACCNCTTAACGCCATCGCGCCGCCGCCTGCCGTGAGCGTCTGATCTTTTGGTAAAGCTGTTATGTCAGCCTCGACGCCAACAACCCATTGGCCAATCTGGCGCTGGTAGCCAAGCAATCCACCCAGCGCGATTGAATCCATATCCAATTCACCGACAAACGATCCGTTGGCGCTGGCGTCCGGTTCATTCCAGGCGTTGCCGCCGTGGACCCCGATATAGACGCCTGACCAGTCATATTTGCTGTTCGTCGAGATTAGGGGAGACGGCAAATTCAACGGGCTAATCGCGGCGCGTGTTGGCTGCGCTTGCTTCGCAATAGTTGGCTTTGGTCCGCCAAGGTCGGCGGCGCTAACTGGTGCTATGGCCAGCAATACCGCCGCGATCACTGCTAATCCGTGTTTCAACATGGTCGGCCCTCTGGGGTTATTGGTCCTGCCGTAAGGTGGTGGGGACGTTTCCTGATTTACTGAGATTCGGCAAGCCCTCAAGTTGCGTTAATTGTTAGTCGGTTGTCGCTTCGTCATCCGGTGTGGTTTTCGTGTCCCAATCCGCTGGCTTGTCGATCATCTTGGTCATTGGGGCTGAGTATTTTTTTATCACATCGGCCATCTTGCTCTCGTAATCAGAAATAATTGGCTCCCAAGCCTGCGCGATTTCATTACGCTGCTGCGGGTCCGTGATTTGCCGTGGCATCCGCGCTAACTCGGCGGCTGTTATTTTCTCTGGCATGATCGGTTGAACATCGCCAAGCTGGTGGTGCATCTTCATTACCGCCGCATCACGGCAATTTTTGAGCGTATTAAATAGGTCCATCGCCTCTTGCGACAACCATTTGTGGTCGATCTGAATTGGTAACTTCTCCACGTTAGACATCGATCGTCCCTCACACTTTTTTTCTGACGGGTAATGGCGGCTTTGGCACCATCCTTGGTTTCACAAAGAAGCAAGTTGGCGGATGGTTTATAAAAATATCTCGGACCAGCGGGCATGGTAAACACGTTGCTGCGAACTCTTTTCTAGCGAACTTGTAGCCTAGTTGTTTGAAGTACGCTTTGGGCATGGGCTTCTGCATCAAGAGCCTTGCTTGCCCAAGGCACACCGGGCGCGGATGCGATATGTTTATATAGCTCGCGCCACCTGTTGCGAGGAACATGACAACAAACCATTGCCTCGCCACCTCTGCTGCTGTCAGTATCATTATCACTTTCCTATTTTTGCGTTGATCTCGTCTCGTCGTTTAGCGACCACGTCTTGTGCCTCAC
>JGI24724J26744_10003277_pt1 | contig 10534 bp, 8 predicted proteins | sample Cruoilmetagenom7_FD_26744 | JGI IMG/M metagenome (IMG submission 26744)
CAAAATTAGTTAACAATTTAAGTTACCGAGCTATCCTTGTCTATCTGTATTAAATAAACTATGGTTATGGTACATAGTTTGCATTCTCAATTGATATATCAATAAATTCTATTCTTAATGTTTAAATCAAGTATGAAAATATTATAAATGGCGAAATAATTATACTATATATAAAAATTAAATTTTTACAGTAACAGAAAAATATAATATTTCCTTTGAATAACGGTAATTTCCAAAATTTTGATAAAATCAATAGGTTATAATAACAAGGCTCATAAAAAGGGATTGTTCAAAAGTCTCAGAATGTATCGAAATAAAAATGCCAAAGCGATATAAAGTTTGGTATCAGGTTAATTTGATGGCCAAAAGCCTTGAGTCGTAGCATATCTTGCCCAAAGAGTTAAATTAATAAGTTTTTGCTTTTGAAGTTTTTTTTTAGTTTTCAAAGTCGTTTTTGTGCGATAGTTATCGCCAAAAAAAATAATAAGGAGTAAAAAAATGGCTATAGAAAAAAAGAAAGAGAAATTATTTGCAGAAGGTCAATTTTGGTGGTGGGCAGAGCAGGAAAGATCTGACAGATTAAATTATTTAAGAAAAGGTGTTTGGTCTAAAGCAACCAAAGGATCATCCTGGCTCCCAGGAATCAAAGTAGATCTTGATAATATGCGTAATCTGACAAAGGTTTTTAAAGCTGCAGATCCAGCTGAGGCATTTATCATTACAAGGGCCAAGGGCATAGCTTCAGTTTTGGATAATATGCCGNTTTTTATAACAGATAATTCCAAAATTGTAGGTTATCCAGGTTCTGCGCCACATATGATCACATGGATCCCAACAGCCAGCTCTTTTGTAAATGAAGATTTATATAATGACAGAACCGGAATTATTGATGAAGAGGATCGCAAAGAGGTAAAAGAACTCATCGACTTCTGGAAAGGTAGAACCTATCAGGACAAATGTCATCAATACTATAACAGGCGTGAGAAAGTAATCAGTTTGATAGCGGAATTTGTTTCGCCTGGAAGGGATATGACCGCATTTGATTATGTTGTTCCTCAGCCTGACTGGATGTATCAGGGGCTTGATTCAATAATAAACACGATTGATGAAAAAGTTAAAGAAGCTGAAAAGACAAAACTTGAAGCCTCAACAGCAGAAGAGCAGGTTGCATTACTGCCGAAATTAGAGACATGGAAGGCAATGAAAATATGCCTTGAAGCAACAATAAGATTTGCAAGGCGTTACAGCAGACTGGCAAAAATAATTGCTGAAAATTTTGAAACTGATCCCAAAAGGCAAGCTGAACTTATAAAGATTAGTAAAATATGTGAGAAAGTTCCAGCCAGGCCTCCTGAGCATCTGTGGGAAGCAATGCAGTTTGATCATTTTATCCAGATGGCCTACAGACTTGAATGGCACAATGCCTCATGGTCATGGAGAGCAGATTACTGGCACAGGGATTTTTATAAAAAAGATGTTGAAGAAGATAAGATNCTTACAAGAGAAGAAGTAGTAGANCTCTGTGGAGAGTGGATGATAGCTGCTTATTCAGTTGGCAAAACCTGGTTTCGTGCAGGAAGAGAAGTCCTCCAGGGAAGTCCTGGCCCATATGTCTGGACAATGGGTGGTGTTGATGAAGATGGAAATGATGCATGTAATGATTTAACTGACTGTTATCTGGATGCTGCAAGGCTTGTTCGTGTAGGTGATCCGACATTTGGTTTTAGATACAGCAACAAGACAAGGCAAAAAACATTAAAAAAGGTTTTTGAATGTATACGCCATGGACTGGGATATCCTTCTTTGAGAAATGATGATGTTCTTATTCCCAATTTGATGCAGTGGTTTGGCCATCCGTTAAAAGAGGCCAGACGCTGGGTTCACCAGGCATGTATGGCTCCAGCTCCTGACACAAAAATGGCAGCTCCGCCTATTCGTTATCCCCAGGCCTCTTTAGGAGGTGGAGTTAAGGCAGTCTTATACGCTTTATTTGATGGCTTTGATATTTTGGCGCAGATGCAAATTGGTATAAAAACAGGCGATGCTACTAAAATGGAAACATTTGATGACTTTTATGCTGCCTGGTATGCGCAGCTTAATGATGGCTTTAGGCTGGCTACACGTTTGGAGCATCAAAACAGATGGGTGGAAGCAACTCATTATCCAAAACCCATGACCAGTACAATTTACGAGCGGTGTATTGAAAAAGGCGAAAACAGCGCAGCATCCAAGGAAAGAAGCAGTTTATGGTTTACATTATTTGCTTTTTCAGAGACAGGCGACTGTCTTGCGGCTGTGAAAAAATTGATTTACGATGATAAAAAATATACAATGGCGCAATTAAAAGAAGCTCTGGAAGTGAACTGGACTGGTTATGAAAAAATGAGGCTGGAGTTTGTAAATGCTCCAAAATGGGGCAATGATGATGATTATGTTGATAAGGTTTGGGTGGATGTATATGAAGATCTGAAAAAAATGTCATGGTCTGTTCGGGATATCAATGGACAACCATGGGCTACATTGCCTGAAAATGTGTCTGTAAATATAATGCAGGCACCNAAAACCGCCGCACTGCCTAATGGTAGAAGAATGGGTGATCCTTTATATGATGGCGGCTGTTCACCAGGGCCTGGATTGGATAAAAAGGGACCAACAGCTGTGTTAAAGTCAGTATCAAAGCTTGATCATGTGGGTTCTGTAAGAGCAACTTTGTTAAATCAGAGATTATCACCTTCTCAATTGCAGGGCGACAAAGGTTATGCTTTGTGGGAATCTTATGTTAAAACCTGGCATGACCTTGGAATAAATCATGTACAGTTTAATATGGTTGATAATGAAACTTTATATGCAGCTCAAAAAGATCCTGAGGAATATTCAGAACTGCTTGTAAGAATTGCAGGATACAGTGCACATTTTGTAGAGATGAATAAAATCACACAGGATGCTATTATTTCTCGTACTGTACAATCATTTTAATAAGCCTTAGTACTAACTTTATTGTAAATTTAATTAAAATAGTGAGAGTTTTGCAAAAAACTCTCACTTGTATGAATGAGAAAATAGGAATTTTTTTTAAAATACCTGATCGAGAAACAAAAAGGTTTTTAGATTGTCTTATTGTTTTTATCTACGTATTAATTTTCCCGGTCGCAATGATTACCTTTTAAATAAAACCAAGCAAATTGTTGTAACCACACAAAAATGTTTATTCCGGTTATCGTTAAAAAAAGTGGCATTGTTAATTCTGAATAGGTCTTTATATCGTATTATGCTAAAATCGACAGTTCTGTAAGTATGCGTGAATGTCCCAAATGTCATGAATGGAATTCAGTTAATGAACTTAAAGGTACTGCCATAAAGGTTGTTCATGCAGGAGATGCTCCCTGGAAAAAGTCAGCAGGCATAGAGGGCCGACAGGATGCGCATTAAATTATCTTGTTAACTATTAAAAAAAAAGATAGGGAGGATAATTATGGCAAGACAATCAAGGAGGCAGTCCAAAAAGGCTCATTGGGAGGAGATGCGAAAAAATTTAACAGGTACGGACGTTCATTTTTATTAAACCAGCGGCTTTCTCCCACACAATTGGCAGGCGACAAAGGATTTGACTTATGGAATGCTTACATGAAAACCTGGCTGATTTAGGTTTAGATCATGTACAGTTTAATATGGTGGACGACGATACATTGCGTGCTGCTCAAAAAGATCCTGAAAAATATCAGGAAGTAATAGTCCGTGTAGCCGGTTATAGCGCACATTTTGTCGATATCAGCCGTAAAACTCAGAATAATATCATCCAAAGGACTGTACAGGGCATTTAAGTACAAATATATTTTTAACCAACAATTGCACGTTATAATTAAACTTTTGCATGTGATAACAGCACATTCATAAATTAGAAAAAAGGCGGGAAACTGATTGCGGTTTCCCGTTTTTATTAAAAAGCCTATAGCCCCATGAAATTGCCAATAATTCCCTTCATTATCTCATTTGTACCTGCAACAATCAGCATTACGCGTACATCACGCCAGGCTCTTGCTATGTTGCTGTCATTTAACATTGCCGATTCTCCAAACAGATCAANGCAGCGGTCAACAACACGTTTAACCATCTCTGTAATCCAAAACTTTGCCATGGATGTTTCAATAATTACATTTTTCCCTTCCATATGGTCGGCAATAAGCTTATCAATAAAAGTTCTGGCGATTTTTACTTCAGTTGCCATTTCAACAAGGGCAAATTGAACAGCCTGAGATTTTGAAATTGGCTTGCCTGAAACTGAAACTGTTTTGCAATGCTCAATTGTCTGCTCTAAAACATATTCCACAGCAGCAATAGACTGGATAGACACAACCAGCCGCTCCTGTTGAAGTTTATCCATGAGTATATTAAAACCGCCGCCCTTTTTGCCAAGCAGATTTTCCTTTGGTACGCGACATTTAGAAAAAAACAGTTCTGCTGTATCCTGAGAATAAAGACCCATTTTATCAAGCTTGTTTGCCTTTTCAAATCCTGGCGTACTGGCTTCAACAAGATACATTGAAATTGCTTTGTATGGATTTTTCACAGAAATATCTTTTGCCGCTATAACAATTAAATCACAGTTTATACCATTTGAAATAAATATTTTAGATCCTGTAATAACAACTTCATCACCTTCTTCGGTGGCTGTTGTAACCATTGCAGCAAGATCGCTTCCAGCGCCAGGCTCAGACATGCCTACTGCTGTTATTATCTCTCCTGTAACACATTTTGGAAGATATTTTTTTTTCTGCTCCTCAGTAGCATACCTCTCTATATAAGGCACAACAATGTCGCTATGCAATACAGCTCCAAGACCAGATTGATTGGATTTGGAAGTCTCTTCAGCTATGATCACCGAATAAAGAAAGTCAAGGCCAGGGCCACCATATTCAGGTGCAATGGTTGGGCATAAAAAACCTTTCTTGCCCATCTCTATCCAAACACTTTTAGGTACAAGTCTGTCTTTTTCCCATTTGTCAGCAAAAGGTATTATCTCATTTTTCACGAACTCACGAACCTTCTCCCTGAACTCAAAATGTTTTTTGGTGTACTTCAATATTTCCATAAAAAACTCCTATACAGCAAAAAAATTAATAAAATTCTTTATCATTACCTAATTATTATCTGATAAAAATATCTAAACCAGAACGTGATAAAAAACATGTAAATAACGGCATTGTTAAATAAGAATAGATTTTCAATATTTTTGTTGTATAATTTTAGCATAATACGATATAAAGACCTATTCAGAATTAACAATGCCTAAATAACAATCAGGTTATTATTAAATTGAATACTACACAATAATTTTCAAAAAACTCATCAAACCAAACCAATTACACAAAATGCACTCTACAGACAACTATTTTTTCAGTTTATGAGTAGCTCGCATGGTTTTATCAAGCTTTTTTATTTCACCTAATGATTTGGTCATAGCAGCCCAGCCATACCAGTAAGTATAGTCAGGATTAGCATGAAACACACCCTGATATGTCCTCATTCTATACTTCATATACATTTTAAAAAGAACTTGATCTATGTATGATCCTCCTGTTTTTTTGAAAAAAAGAAAATCAGGATATGCAAAAGAATAATGCTTTGGTTTTTTTATTATGCCCTCTTTATACAATTTTGCCACAATATCTATACCTTCTGCTAACAGGCGATCAGCTTTCTGTATCATCTTATCGCCCTTTTCTAGCTGCTTTACAGCATAATTTTTTGAATGGCACTTAGTGCAGCGTTCAATCATTTTAGCGCGTTGCTCATCAAAATCTTTAGCTGTGAGTCTTGCTAAATCTACAGCTTTAACAGCATCAAGGCGTGCGGTTGGTTTTCCAGTTTCAGGATTTAATACCCCCAAAGCCTTTAAAATGGCAACCTGATCAGCTGCCCATTGCTTGTCTTTGGGAAGGGGCAGACGTACACCTAAAAATCCCCATGCGGTTTTGTTTGTATGAGTTCCTTCTGGTAAATGGCAGAACTGACAGGTTGGCGCTGATGCTTTTTTGCCTAGCTTTCCTTTTTCTTTTATCGCATAGCGAGTACCATGTTTTGAGCTGTCCCACATTTCATACTGAGGATGATCATAACCCATATGACATTGCTGACATGCTTTTGGATCTTGTGCTTCTTTAATAGAAAAGGCATGTCTTGTATGGCATTCATCACAGGAGTTATTCTGATAACGATAGCCTTTTTTTCGTTGATCTTTTTTCTGCTCTTCGGTCTTTATACCCATATTATGACAGCCGCCGCATCCTTTGCCGCCTTCCATCAATATATCAGGTTCAATATGGGTAACAGGAAGAGCATTCATTGATGTCCATCCAAAATTATGCTTGCCTTTGGCAAACTGCTCAAACTGTTCTTCATGACATTCTTTACAAACATGCTCATCAGGCAAAACTGCAAGCTTTGCATCTTTTGCGTTTGTATGTTTTTCTCCATGGCAAACCGAACATCCCACATCTTCTTTACTGTGCTTGCTGGATTCCCAATCGTCTACTCTGCAAGGAGATATCTTTTTGTGACACTTTATACACTCACTTTGTTTAGCAAAAGAATTAACAGGCAAAAAAAGTAAGCATGAAAAACAAAAAACAGCTATACAAATACAATATTTTCCCTTTATATATTTCATAAATGTTTTACTCCTAAATATCAAAAGTTAATTTTTAACTATTTTTATATTAGCCTGTTTTTTTATCACCTCCTAAAGCTTTACCAGCAGTGCCTGATGAACCTTCCAAAGCCTGATTATAAAGCTTTGCCTATTATTTTGCTATCATTGAAGCTTGCTTAAATAATCTTCAGGTATTGTAACAATTATAATTAATAAATTGGCTTATAGCCCTTGCTGCCCGTTCTACACTGGGATAAACTGGTATTTTATAGTATGCAAACTTTTTTTGAATTTCAAAAAGTTTTTCAGCGGCTAAACGCGTTCCATATGATTGAAGAATAACAGTCACAGGTTTACCTATAGTATCTTTAATTTTTATGATACTGTCAATGATCCCGTCAAATATATTTTGACCCTGCCACTGAGCTGTAAGTTCTACCACAGTATGAACAAATATCTGGTCTATCTTATCCCAGGATGCCACAAGCTCAAGTGTTTTAACAAAATTTTCAGGTTTCCATATTTCAGCAGTGTCTATGGGATTTTCAAGACCAGACCCTTCTAATGGAATAAATTTAACCAGCTGCTCTTTAATATTTTTTGGCAGCTGAGGCACTTTAAGACCATAATTTTCACAGTCATCAGCAGCTTGCACACTTGCTCCACCACCTGCACCAACAATTCCCACATTGCCGGATTTTAAATTCGGAAAAGTTACAAAAGGAAGGGTCAGGTCAATAAGCTCATCAAGATTATAAGCTCTAATTGTGCAGGTTTGTCTGAAAAAAGCTTTCCAAATCATTTCGCTGCCTGCAAAAGAACCTGTGTGAGAGGCAACAGCTCTTTTTCCAGCACAGGTTCGGCCAGACTTAAGCATTATAAGAGGTTTTTTTCTGGTTGTTTTTCTAACAGCTTCAACAAACTTTAAACTGTTTTTGATCCCTTCAATATATGCTACAATTATTTTAGTATCCTTGTCTTCAGCAAGATACTCTAAAAAATCCGATTCATCAAGATCACAGCCGTTGCCAAAACTTATTATTTTGCTAAAACCAAGCCCTCTGATTGAACCTGTGCATGCAAGGTGCCAGGCATGTCCTCCGCTTTGAATGACTCCGCCAACAGGCCCTCCCTTTTTAGTAAATCTGGCTCTTCCAAAGGCCAGACCCCATTTAGGGTAATGCAGGCCAATGCAATTAGGCCCTACAACACGCAATCCAGCATTTCTGGCTTTTTGTATTAGTTTTTTTTCAAGGGCTATTCCCTCACCTTGTCCTGTTTCGCTAAAACCTGAAGTATAAAGTTGAATGGTTTTTGCTCCCTTTAAAGCACACTCCTCTATAAGTTCGATAACAGATTTTGCTGGTATGCATGAAATAACATAATCTATGTTTCCGGGAATATCTTTAACATGATAATAGGTCTTGATGCCTATTATCTCCCTTGTTCCTGGATTGACAGGATAAATCTTTCCACGATAACCAAGTTCTATGAGCCCTTTTAGATAATCATATCCTTTTGAAGCAGGATTTACTGAAGCGCCTAGTATCGCAATTGATTGAGGATGAAAAATATTGTCAAGCAAGTTTGATTTTTCCATAATATTTACAGTAAAATTTATTTTTTTTAATGGGTTTGCTTTAAATGGCCAAAGCTAAAGCCAAACTATTTTTTTTAAAGGATCACAAATAGTAGAAAAATATCTCTGCAAAATTTTTTTTTATAACTTATAATCTATTTAAATACAACTTAAAAAAGGAGATGATGAAACAATGTTATGAGTAAATAGCCGGTTGCTATTAATAAATTTACAATTTTTTTGCTAAAAAGTGTATTCAAATTTGACATACAAAACTGTTTTGGTATACATTCTATTAACAAGTATAAAAAACAGCATTTATTTTTGTAAAAATGAGCTCTTCTATAAAAAAAACAGGAGAAATCAATGAGCAATAAAATAAAATCAACAAGACGTTTTGACGCATGTCCTATTACAAAAACATCAGCAGGGATTCCGTTAAAAGAAGTATACGAGCCTAATGATCTGGAAGGCATTGATTATGCAGAGGATATATCTCAACCTGGTGAGTACCCTTTTACAAGAGGTATCTGGAGCAATATGTATCGGGGCAAGCTTTGGACAAGGAGAGTATTTACAGGATTAGGATCAACTTCTGACACAAACAAAAGATATAAATACCTTCTTGAAAAGGGAGCTTCTGGTTTATACTGTTTTGGAGATACAATTACTCATATGGGAATTGATCCTGATCATCCACTATCAAAAGGATATGCAGGCGTTAGCGGTGTTTCAATGGTCTGTCTGCAAGATATGTATAAGCTTTTTGACGGGATATCACTTGAAGACGTAAGTGTTTCGTTTAACAATGGTTCCATGGCTGCTGCAGTTATGTATGCTGCATTTATTGCATATGTTGAAGACATGGGATACGATCTGAATAAAATAAGCGGTTCAACTTTAAATGAACCTGTTCATCTTGTTTCAAGCATGTATGAGACAAATGCAAAACCTTTGTCTCTTGCAACAAAACTTGCAACCGATGTAATTGAGTATTCAATTAATAATACTCCCAGATGGCATCCTATTGCTCCCAACTCCTATGACATGCACGAAAAAGGTGCAAATGCCATACAGGAAATGGCTTTTACCATAACAATAATGGAAGAGTACATAAAAAAAATGCTGGAAAGAGGATATGATATTGACAAATTTGCACCAAGAATAAGTTTAATGGGTTGTGCTTGTGATATGGATTTTTTTGAGGAAATATGTAAATTCAGAGCAGCCAGAAAAGTATGGGCAAAGCTGATGAAAGATAAGTATGGAGCAAAAAGTCCTAAATCATGCAGATTGTATCTGTCTGTTCATACATCTGGAAACTCATTAACAGCCCAGCAGCCAGTAAACAATGTTGCAAGAATAACTCTTGAATCCCTTGCATGTGTCCTGGGCGGTCTTCAGTCTTTTGATCCTGCAGGATATGATGAAGGGTACTATATACTTACAGAGCACTCTTCCTTAACATCATTAAATATTCACAATATACTAGCTTATGAATCAAGGGTGGCAAGCGTCGCAGATCCTTTAGCAGGATCGTTTTTCATCGAATCTCTTACCAAAAAGATGGAACATGAAATGATGAATATAATAAATACCATTGATAAAATGGGAGGCGCGGTGCAGGCAACAGAGTCCGGATGGATACTTGCTGAGCTTGAAAAAGAACTGATCAAAGAGCAAAAAGAGATAGAAGAAAAAAAACGGATTATTGTTGGCATGAATGAGTTTGTTGTTTCAAAAGATGAAGAGGTGCCCATTCAGGTGGGAAGAGACAGATCCCTTGAAGAGCAGATAAAAACTTCCGAAGACAGAGAAAAAGAAATTATAAAACTCAGAAAAACCAGAGATACCAACAAAGTAATAGAATCATTAGAATATCTCAGAAAAGAAGCATTAAAAGGAGAAAATAATAACCTTATTCCTCCTATGAAAGAAGCATTCAGAAACAGTGCAACACTTAGCGAAATATTAGGAGTAGTTCGTGAGGCAAATGGCGCAACATACGATCCTTATGAAATATTGCAATATTCTTTGCATTAAGCCTAAGGTAAATAAAAAAATGAAACTATTATTATAAGCAGAAAGAAAAATATGGGGGTCANCCTCATTANTTTTTAAACAAGTGNTGTGGTTTAAATAAAACGGACACCATGCTAAGAGCAATTATACAGAAAGCTGATACAGAGNAATATTTTGAGACCCTGCTTAAAAAATGGTATTTTTGGGCAACACATAGTCAACTTGTACCAGTTATAAAAGCTGCGAAGACAATCAAAGCCCATTGGGAAGGTGTTCTTGAATGG
>JGI24724J26744_10003278_pt1 | contig 10533 bp, 9 predicted proteins | sample Cruoilmetagenom7_FD_26744 | JGI IMG/M metagenome (IMG submission 26744)
TGAAATGTTGTAAGGAAGATAAGAAAGAAGAAAAGGCTGAAGAAAAACCTGCGGTTGAAGAGAAGCCTGAGAAGGAAGAAGCATAATCATATAGGCATTTGCTTTTTGTGTATTTGTTGCGGCGGTATTGAAAGCAAAGCAGGTTTCACAACTGCATGTGTTGTTAATTGACAGCCTGCTAATGATAAAGGTTCAAGGAATGTGGTACTTATTGATGCTAAGGGAAAAGTTCTCGGGCGGCTGGCTACTGGAATTGTGCCTATCCTGCGCGGGAAAAACAAGGCAAGTTTCACACCCAATCTGGATGGCGGAGACCATGTAATTGTGGTGAACGCTGATAAGATTGTGGTTACGGGGAAGAAGAAAGAAGATAAAGAATACTTTTCCCATAGCGGTTTCCCGGGAGGGGTGAAATTCATCAAACTTGAGCAGCTGATGGCTGACAAACCTGGGGAAGTTTTAATGAAGGCTGTGAAGGGGATGATGCCTAAAAATCGCTTGTCGCGGGGGATGCTGCGCAGGTTAAAAATCTATTGCGGAGAGAATCATTCACACTCTGCACAAAAACCGGTGGTAATTGATGGCTGATTGTTATTGCGGGACAGGAAGAAGGAAAGAGTCGGTTGCACGGGTCAGGTTGATTCCCGGGACAGGGAAAGTATCCGTGAACAAAGCGTCTCTTGAAAAATATTTTGGCAGGGAAACTCTTGGAAAAGTGGCAAAAGAGCCTCTTGAGGCAACAGGGACAGCTAACAAGTTTGATATTGTGGCAAACGTGAAGGGCGGAGGAATCACAGGGCAGGCAGGAGCAATAAGACTGGGAGCAGCACGTGCGCTTTTACAGTCGGATGAGACTCTGGGTATAACACTCAGAAAAGGTGGATTCCTGACCCGTGACCCGCGTATGAAGGAGCGGAAAAAATACGGTCAGAAGGGAGCAAGAGCGCGGTTCCAGTTTTCAAAGAGATAAGATAAGAGTTTTTCCCGGGGTGAGTAGGGTTGAGTCCTGCTCATTTTTATTTTTACAGTCCACTTATCAAAAGGATGGGTAAATCATGTCAGTGAAGTCTCTTGCGGAAAAGGCGCTTGAGCAGGGGAAAGGAATCCTGAGGCTTGCACCTGCCTGGGTACCGAGGTCGTTCTGTATCCCGGGCAGGAGAATTAAACTTCATCCGGATGATTACTATGCGCTTGGCGCCGAACGCGGAGGTATTGATGAACGCTGGTTGGCATCGACTACGTCTGCTGATAATGGGCCTCTTACCGGACAGGATGAAGGGTTGAGTTTTGTGGTGTTTGAAGATGGTTCACAGACAGAGCAGTTCCTGTTAAGGGACGGTATAAGTGAACTCGGAAGTGAAATCGTCGGCGGGCGTTTGTGGGACCGGTATCAGGGCTGGCCTCTATATTCCAAATTTTTTGACAATCTTGGGCCTTTGCCTCACCATGTGCATCTGGAGGACAAGTATGCAAAGCTTGTTGGACAGGCAGGTAAACCTGAAGCTTATTACTTCCCGCCCCAGTTGAATAACTATCCGGGCAGGTTCCCTTACACGTTTTTTGGTCTTAAACCGGGGACTACCAGGGAAGAGGTGAAAGAGTGCCTGCGGAACTTCTGCAAAGGCGATAACAAAATCACAGGGCTCTCAATAGCTTACGAACTTGAGTTGGGTACCGGATGGGATGTTCCTCCTGGGGTTCTCCATGCTCCGGGGAGCCTTTGCACATATGAACCTCAGAAAGCATCGGACATTTTTGCAATGTATCAGTCGCTGGTAGACAAACAGGTTATTTCTGAGGAGATGTTGTGGAATGCTGCACCTGGGGAAAAGAAGGGTGATTTTGACTATCTGGTTGACGTGCTTGACTGGGAAAGCAATGTTGACCCGGAATTTGCCGCCCGGCATTTTATGCGTCCTCAGCCTGTTAGAAATGCAAAAGAGATGCAGGCTGAAGGGTATATTGAGAAGTGGATTTGTTACAAGTCAGACAATTTCAGCGCAAAAGAACTTACAGTCTTTCCCGGGAAAACAATTACTGTCCGGGACGGCGGGGCGTACGGTATGGTTATGGTGCAGGGGCATGGTACTATGGGTGAGTGGCATATTGAAACGCCGGCACTCATAAGGTTCAAGCAGCTGACTAATGATGAGTATTTCGTAACTGAGCGGGCTGCACTTGAAGGAGTCAGAATCACGAATCTTTCCGGAACTGACCCGATTGTAATGCTGAAGCACTTCGGGCCCGGCAATCCTGATTGTAAGGGAGTGTGACAACCTTCTGTGTTTGAGTCCGGGCTATCTTTTATTTTTGACTTTGAGCCTTTTAGAGGGGTATAATTTTTAGTGAATACCGGTAAATGCCGTTGCTTCCTGTAGGGGCGGCATTCATGACGCCCGCGCGGGTTTGATGAATCGGACTCCTGCGGGTTGATAGCAGCGGATTTCACTGAATATTTACGGGAGGCGAAAATTTATGCGGGAGATTTCAGGAGGCATTACAGCACCTTCAGGGTTTAAGGCAGGCGGTATCCACTGCGGGATAAAAAAGCGGGAGAAGGATCTTGCCCTAATCTATTCGGAAAATGAAGCTTCAGCTTCAGCGGTGTTTACAAAAAACAAGGTTCAGTCTGCTTCCATAAAGGTTAGCGGGGAACATCTGCAGCATGGCAGGGCAAGAGCGGTTATCGTAAGCAGCGGTAATGCCAATACATGTACCGGAGTCCGGGGATATAAAGATGCAAAAGCTATTACTGCTCTTGTGGCAAAAGCGCTGGGAACGGGCAAAGAAGATGTTCTTATTGCTTCAACGGGGATTATCGGCAGGTTTCTTCCAATAGCTAAGTTCAAACCGGGAATCGGACGTGTTGTAAAAAGCTTGAGCTGCACGGGGAATGTTTCGGCTTCCAGAGCAATAATGACTACTGATACTTTTCCAAAAGAAAAAGCTGTGAAGTTTAAGGTCGGCGGAAAAGATGTTACAATTGGCGCCATGGGAAAAGGTGCGGGTATGATTTGTCCGTCTATGGCAACGATGCTGTGTTTCGTAACGACTGATGCGTTGATAGGCAGATCCGCATTGAGCAAGGCCCTTAAAACTTCTGTTGACAGGTCGTTCCACAGGATTACAGTTGACGGCGATATGAGCACAAATGATAGTGTGTTTATTCTTGCAAACGGAACTGCAGGAAACAGGGAAATCCGGTCAGGGGCAAGAGCCTTCGGTGAGTTCCAGAAAGCTCTTGATTATGTAACCTGTGAAATTTCGAAAATGATTGTGAAGGATGCCGAAGGGGCAAAGAAGTTTATTGAAATAAGTGTAACCGGCGGCAGGAGTCAGAATGATGTGAGGAAAGTAGCTTTCAATGTTGCTAACTCAAATCTGGTTAAAACTGCGCTGGGAGGAGAAAACGCTAACTGGGGGAGGATAGCATCTGCTGCCGGAAGTGCAGGGGCAAATGTGCAAGAGAAAAAATTATCGATTTTTATCGGAGGTGTGCGGGTCACGAAGAATGGGGACAGCATAAATTATGACAGCAGGAAGGTGAAAAGGCATCTGAAGAGTGAGGAGATAAAGATATCCGTTGACCTGGGGCTCGGAAAGAAAAGTTATACCGTGTGGACAAGTGATTTGACGGAAGATTATGTGAAGATAAATGCGGGGTATTCATAGATGGAAGAAGCAATAGAAAAAGTTGAAATATTGATGGAAGCGTTACCGTATATCAGGCGTTTCCATAACAAGTTTGTGGTCATTAAATACGGTGGCGGAGAAGAGCTGGAGAGGGATTTTGTTAAAGATATTGTGTTTATGAAATTTGTCGGGCTCAAACCTGTTCTGGTGCATGGAGGAGGTTCTGCCATAAACGATGAGGTTGAAGCGAGAGGAGGAGAGTCAAAATTCACGGACGGATTGAGAGTAACTGACAGAGAAACGCTTGGTATTGTTGAGAGCACTTTGATGGACATAAACGGGGAAATTTCGCATTTGATTGAGGAAGCGGGCTGGCATTCTGTCGGTAAGAACGGGAAGGAGTTTATCAAAGCAAGAAAACTCGGGACGGATATAGGATTTGTGGGTGAGTTTGAAGGCATAGATAATAAACTGTTGAGTTTATTGGAGGGAGAGGATATTCCGGTGATTGCTCCTCTTGGCAGAGGTGAAGAAGGCGAAATGCTTAACATAAATGCTGATGAAGTTGCGTCGGGTATTGCAGGAGGTATCAGGGCTGAAAAGATTATGCTAATGACGGATGTTGCTGGTATAATGAAGGAGGATTCTGTAATTTCAACAGTTGATGCAGGCGATTGTGAAGCTCTCATAAAAGATGGAGTGATAACCAGAGGCATGATTCCGAAGGTTCTATCCTGTGTGAAAGCTCTAAGAGCGGGCGTGAAAAAAGCACATATAATCGATGGAAGAGTCAGGCATTCCCTTTTACTTGAAATATTCACGGATAAGGGAATAGGGACGGAGATTGTAGGGTAATATGGCTGAAAACATAGCGTGTCTTAGTGACAGATACCTGATGAATACGTATGGTGAACGTACGGCGAGTATTGTCAGAGGAGAAGGAACAAGAGTATGGGATTCACAGGGGAAGGAATACCTGGACCTGATATCCGGCATAGCGGTGAGCACGCTCGGGCATTGCCATCCTGAAGTGGTGAATGCGATAAAGAAACAGGCAGAGACGCTTATCCATGTTTCAAACCTTTATTATACGGAACCCCAGGCAAAACTTGCGGAATTGCTGGTTCAGAACTCTTTTGCGGATAAAGTTTTTTTCTGTAACAGCGGAGCGGAAGCAAATGAGGCTGCTTTGAAACTTACGAGAAAATTCGGCAGCGGGAAACATGAGGTAATTACAATGGAAGGTTCATTCCATGGCAGGACCGTTGCCACCATGACTGCAACAGGGCAGGACAGAATTAAAAAAGGGTTTGCGCCTCTTCTGCCGGGATTCAAGTATGCGGAATTCAATAATCTTGAAGCTGTTAAGACATTGGCGGGAGATAGTACCGTAGCAGTTATGCTTGAACCTGTCCAGGGTGAGGGGGGTGACAGGGTAGCCGGTGAGGAGTATATTATCGGGCTTCGTAAACTGTGTGATGAAATGGGGCTGCTTCTGATATTCGATGAAGTTCAGTGTGGGTTTGGAAGGACAGGGAAGCTTTTTGCATATGAGCATTACGGGATAGAGCCTGACATAATGACACTTGCGAAACCTCTCGGAGGGGGTCTTCCTCTCGGGGCAATGCTTGCAACTGATGCAGCCTGTGAAGTTTTCGGCCCTGGCAGCCATGCTTCAACTTTCGGTGGCAATCCCGTTGCCTGTTCTGCAGGTATTGCGACTCTTGAAGTAATAATGAAGGAGAAGCTTGTTGAGAGAGCTGAGACTATTGGAAAGTACCTTTTTGGAAAGCTCTGCCGGCTGAGGGAAAAGTATGAGCTTGTTTCGGATGTACGCGGGAAAGGATTGATGTCCGGAATTGAGGTTGGAATCCCGTGTAAAGGAATAGTTTCGGAATGTGCAAAGAAGGGGGTTTTGCTGAACTGTACGGCTGAGACTTTCATACGGTTCTTGCCTCCTTTAACCGTTACCGAGGAAGAAATTGATGCAGGGGTAAATGTGCTTGATGAAGTTCTCAAAGAGGAATTGCAGGGTGCAGGATCGAATAATACGGGGATTTCAGAGTGAACTTAATATCTATTCATGAACTTGAAAAGGATTTTATAGAAGAAGTTTTTTCAAAAACAGCTTTCCTTAAAGGGAAAGAAAAGCAAGAAAAGCTGCTTCCGGGGAAAACGCTGGCGCTTATTTTTGAGAAGCCTTCGAATAGAACGCGGGTCTCTTTCGAAATAGCGATGTTTCAGCTTGGGGGATATAGTGTTTATCTCGGTCAGAGTGATATACGTCTCGGGGAAAGGGAACCGGTTAAGGATGTCGGAAAAGTCCTTTCCCGGTATGTGGACGGTATTGTCATAAGAACATTTGCTCACGAGAGGGTTACTGAGATGGCGGGATCTTCGACTGTCCCTGTGATTAACGGGCTTTCAAACAAGCTGCATCCGTGTCAGGTGTTGAGCGATATTTACACGATACGGGAGAAGGTAGGAAACAGGAAGATAAAAGTAGCTTTCGTGGGGGATGGAAACAACGTTGCGCATTCATGGCTCTATGCTTCGGCAAAAATGGGGTTTGACCTGGTGGTTGCCTGTCCTCCGGGGTGTGAACCGTCACCTGAAATCGTCCGGGAAGCGCTGGATACGGCAAAAGAGACCGGTTCCGGAATCGAGGTCATTGGGAATGCTTCCGAGGCAGTCAAGGATGCTGATGTTATCTATACGGATGTATGGGCAAGTATGGGCGAAGAAGATGAAATAGAAGAGAGGAAAGGAATCTTTGCGGATTTTAGTGTTAATGACGACCTTATTGGGAAAGCCGGCAAAGATGTCCTTGTCATGCACTGCCTGCCTGCGCATAGAGGTGAGGAGATAACTGATTCTGTTATGGACGGCCCAAACTCAATTGTGTTCGACCAGGCGGAAAACAGGATGCATGTTCAGAAAGCAATACTTCTGTTATTGTTGGGAGGTACTCATGGCTAAAGTTGTTCTTGCTTATTCGGGCGGGCTTGATACTTCTGTTTGTGTTAAGTGGCTGCAGGAAGAAAAGGGACTTGATGTAATCACTTATTCTGCCGAACTGGGGCAGGGGCTCAATCAGAGTGAGCTGGAGGACAAATCTCAAAACGCGGGAGCAAAAAAGGTTTATATTGAAGATTTGAGAGAGGAGTTTTTGGATGAATTGGTGTTTTCTGCTCTTATGGCAGGAGCTTGTTATGAAGACAAATATTTCCTTGCAACTGCTTTAGGGAGACCGTTGATTGCAAGGAGGGTTGTGGAAATTGCCGAAAAAGAGGGAGCTCGGTTTGTAGCTCACGGTTGTACAGGCAAGGGGAATGACCAGGTGAGATTAGAGCTTGCGTTCAGTGCTCTGAATCCGTCCCTTGAGATAATTGCACCTCTTCGGGAATGGTCTCTGAAAACAAGGTCGGATGAAATTGATTATGCACGAAAATACAATATTTCTGTGCCTGTGACAAAGGAAAGTCCTTACAGTATTGACAGGAATATATGGGGGTTGAGTATCGAGTGCGGTGAGCTGGAAGATCCATGGGAAGAAGTGCCGGAGAAGGCTTACCAAATGACGGTTAATCCGGAGGATGCTCCTGACAAGCCGTTATACCTGGAGATATATTTTGAGTGCGGGGTTCCAAAAAGGGTTGACGGGAAGGAATATGAAGCTGTGGAACTTGTTGAGTTGTTGAATAAGCTTGGAGGTGAGCATGGTATTGGAAGGACCGAGCTTGTAGAAAACAGGTTAGTCGGGATAAAGTCGAGGGAAGCGTATGAGGCTCCGGCTGCTGCCATCCTTCATACATCTCACAGAGAGATTGAAAGTCTTGTCCTTGACAGGGAAACAGCGCATTTCAAAAAATTAATCAGCCAGAAGTTTGCTGAGGTCATATACTACGGAATGTGGTATACCCCGCTAAGGAAAGCACTTTGCGCCTTTGTCAAAGAAACGCAGGAGAAAGTGACGGGGACTGTCAGGGTTAAGCTTTCCGGAGGCAGGTGCGAGCCGGTTGCCAGAAAATCTCCTAATTCGCTTTATGACCTTTCTCTTGCCACATATGAAGAAGGAGACAAGTTTGACCAGACAGCGGCAGAAGGGTTTATCAAATTCTGGGGATTACCTTTCAGGGGGCGCGGAAAATGAGCAAAAAACTGTGGGGCGGCGCTTTTCAGAAAAAAAGCAATTCAGTTGTGGATGATTTCACGGCTTCCATATCATTTGACAGGCGGCTTGCCATGTATGATATAGAAGGAAGCATTGCGCATGTTAAGATGCTTGCAAAATGCAGGATTATAAAGGTTAAGGAAGGGAATACAATAGTAAAAGGTTTGAAGGAAATCGCAAATGAGATTGATAGGCTTCAGCCTGACGAAGATATTCATCTGTCAATTGAGAAGTGTTTGCACAAGAAGATAGGTGATGTAGCCGGGAAACTTCATACTGCAAGGAGCAGGAATGACCAGGTTGCTCTTGATATGAGGCTTTTCCTGCGTGATGAAATCGCAGTTATCCTGGATCTTTTGAATCGGATGGAAAAAAGCATCCTGGATTTAGCGGAGAAAAACCTTGGTGTGGTAATGCCCGGGTTCACCCATCTTCAGCATGCTCAACCGGTACTTTTTTCACATCACATCATGTCATATTTCTTCATGCTTGAACGGGATAAAAGGAGATTGCAGAATTCTCTTGAGGAAGTTGATTGTCTGCCTCTCGGGGCGGGAGCTCTTGCCGGAACAACCCTGCCGGTGGACAGGAACTTTCTCGCGCGGACTCTTAATTTTTCGAAAGTATCCGAACACAGTATGGATGCGGTGAGCGATAGGGATTTTGTGCTGGAGTTTCTTTCCGCCGCTGCCATATTGATTATGCACCTTTCAAGGCTCAGTGAAGAATTTGTTATCTGGGCATCTCCCGAGTTTGATTTCATAGAAATAGATGAAACGGTCCTTACGGGAAGCAGTATGATGCCGCAGAAGAAGAATCCGGATGTGGCTGAACTCATCCGCGGTAAGTCTGGGAGAGTATACGGCAACCTTATGAATATGCTTACTGTTATGAAAGGGCTGCCGCTTTCCTACAACCGTGATATGCAGGAAGACAAAGAGCCTTTGTTCGATACGGTTGATACTCTGAAAAGTTGTCTTGGGGTCTATCCTGTATTTCTGAAAGCCGTGTCGTTAAATGTTGAACGGCTGGCTATTCTGGCCGGGGAAGGGTTCACTACTGCAACCGACCTGGCAGAATATCTTGTGACTGAAGGTGTTCCGTTCCGCAAAGCCCATGAGACAGTCGGGAAACTTGTTCTTTACTGCATGAAAAACGGAAAAGAGTTCGCTGACCTGTCCGCGGAGGATTTCCGTTTATTCGGGTTCAGCCCGAACGTGAGAAAATTCCTGAAGCCCGAGGTCTCTGTTAAAAGAAGAAAGTTGATATCTCCGCGAGAGGTGAGTAGGTTGATTGAAAAAGCCAGGGAAACAGTATCTCACAAAAGAATTAAGAATTGAGAATTAAGAATTAAAAAGTTTTTGTCTTTAACGAAATACGGAATACGGTATACGAGATACGGCTTTTTTGAGGGTATGTTATGAATGATTTTCACTATGTGGACGGGGAGCTAGTCTGCGAGAACACAAAAGTCAGTGATATTGCCTGCAGGGTTGAGACTCCGTTCTATCTATACAGCAGAAAAACCTTAACCGACCATTACAGGAAACTGGATTCCGCTTTCTCATCAATGCCGCATCTTATCTGTTATTCTCTTAAAGCAAATTCTAACATTGCTCTTGTCCGTATACTCGGTGAAATGGGAGCAGGTGCAGATGTGACATCCGGCGGGGAGCTTTTCAAAGCTCTTCGTTCAGGAATTCCTCCGGAAAGAGTGGTGTATGCCGGAGTCGGAAAAACCCGGAAAGAAATAGTCTATGCCCTGGAAAGCGGCATTCTGATGTTTAATGTAGAGTCTGTCCAGGAGCTGCATCTCATAAATGAGACAGCAGGAGGAATGAATAAGAAAGCAAAAGTAGGTATTCGTCTGAATCCTGATGTTGAAGCTGAAACTCATGCCTATATTACAACGGGGAAAAGCGAGAATAAGTTCGGGCTGGCATTTGATGCCGTAAACGGTCTTTTCAATGACCGCGATTCTTTCCCTAACATTGAGATGGAAGGCATCCATCTTCACATCGGGTCTCAGATTACAAGCGTTGCGCCATATGTTGAAAGTATAAGGAAAGCTGTTGATTTCCTGCAGAAATTGTCTGTTAAACTTAAGTGGCTTAACATCGGCGGCGGGCTTGGAATAATTTACAGGGATGAGACTCCCTCTACTGCGGAAGAGTTTGCGGGTGCAGTTATACCTCTCATAAGGGACATGGGTTTAAAGGTTATAATGGAGCCCGGCCGGTTTATTGTGGGGAATGCCGGGATACTTGTTACAAAAGTCCTGTATCTCAAAGAATCCGGCTCAAAGACGTTTGTCATAGTGGATGCGGGGATGAATGATATAATCCGGCCTTCACTGTATCAGGCGTATCATGAAGTAAAACCTGTCCGGACGGGAGATTCTGAAGAAGTCCTGGCAGATGTTGTCGGACCGATATGTGAGACAGGAGATTTTATTGCCAGGGGAAGAAAAATGCCGCTTGTTGGACAGGATGATTTACTGGCTGTGTTCGGTGCGGGCGCTTACGGTTTTTCAATGGCTTCAAACTATAATGCGCGTCCCAGATGTCCTGAGGTCCTTGTGGAAGGGGACAGTTTTCGTGTGGTGCGGGACAGGGAAAGGTATGAGGATTTAATCAGGGGGGAAACGCTTAGGTTTGCGAAGATGTGTGCGGGAGGCAACGATTTCATTGTTGTTGATAACCGGAACCAAATCCTGAAAGACCCGG
>JGI24724J26744_10003280_pt1 | contig 10527 bp, 2 predicted proteins | sample Cruoilmetagenom7_FD_26744 | JGI IMG/M metagenome (IMG submission 26744)
CGCTTTAGAAGTTGCTGGTGTAGCTTATAGAAACCCATATCAAACAAGACATACTTATGCCTCTATGCTCCTTAGCGCTGGTGAAAATCCTATGTGGGTCGCGTCACAGATGGGTCATGCTGACTGGGGCATGATTAGAAAACGTTATGGACGATGGATACCTTCAGATGAACATAATGCAGGCTCAAAAATAAGTGAATTTGGCACATCTACGTCACAAGGAGATATAAGTGATTGATTCTAATACTTCGGACGCGCGTTCGATCCCCGCCGTCTCCACCAACAACTAAAAAAGCTGTCCTAGGACAGCTTTTTTTATGCATAAAAACAAATGGTTAGCAAAATAATCTCATCCTAAACATAACCATACCTTCAACAATGTAGTGTTGCAATCAACTCAACTATCCCAGATGATCTATCTAATAAGCTTAATCAACTGGCTATCTTGTAGAGGTAGCGGCGGAGGTGAAAAACTAATCACCGACCTGAAAATGCAAAGGTTAATATATAAAAATGAAAATAAATCTTAAAAGATTTCCCTCGTTGTTTATTGTAATCGGTCTGGCAGTTGTTATCGCCATTGTCCTCGTCAAATCCAAGTCACCGATACAACATGTGGCGGCAGAAATGCCAAGTAAAGCAGTTAAAGTTATTACTGCAGCTAATATCCCCTTTCGCACCCGAATCACCGCTTATGGTAATGTCGAACCTGCCATTACACTAAACAGCATGGCTGAAGTTAGTGGCAAAATTAGTTATTTGCACCCTCGCCTGAAAGCGGGTGAAACCATTCTCGCGGGTACACAGGTAGTGCGTATTGATGCCCAGGACTACGCTGTCACACTTAAACAAACCGAGGCCGATTTAGATGCCAGTCGCTCATCTCTAAAAGAACTGAATGAAGAAGAAAAATCTACCAGACGCTCACTGAAATTGGCAAAAGAAAATCTAAAGTTTGGCGAAACAGAATACGCCCGGATCAAAGATATTTACGAGCAACGGCTAGTTGCCAGATCTAACCTTGACGCGGAAGAACAAAAAGTCATACAACTACGTCAACAGGTTGAGGAGTTACAGGGCAAGATTAACGGCTATGATAGCCGCCGACAATCAGTGAAAGCACAAATCGCCCGCTCAGAACAGGCGGTACAAAACAGCCAGACGGTACTCGGACGTACCGAAATCACCCTGCCCTTCGATGCCCGAATTGGTACCGTTAGCATTGAGAGAAACGAATTCGTTGCCGTGGGCTCAGTAATGTTTGAAGCCATAGATTTAAAAGGCGTGGAAATAACTGCCCAGTTACCTATGGGCTCTATGCGCAAACTAGTCAGCCATCTGGAAAATGGATCTGATACCAGTCAGCAAATCATCCGCTCAGGCGGCCATATCAACGACAGCCTGGGTCTATCAGCCTCTATTAGATTGGTCAACAATATGCCCGAGGCAATATGGCAAGGCCGTGTTCTGCGCATCAGTGACTCTATTGATATCACTCGCCAGACTTTAGGCATCGTCGTTGGCGTAGATGACCCTTATAAAAAAATGATTCCTGGCAGACGCCCGCCCCTAATCAAAGGCATGTATACCGCGGTCGATCTATATGCACCAAAGCACCCCGCCATGGTGATACCTCGTAAGGCTATACATCAGGGGCGAGTATACATTGCTAATAGCGACAATAAGCTAGAAATTCGTAGTGTTGATATCCAGTTATTACAGGGTGACCTGGTGGTAATTCGCAGCGGTATAGAAGCCGGTGAACGGGTCGTTATTACCGACCTGGTTCCGGTAATTGCGGGCATGCCATTACAGGTGAGCGCTGCCGATGATTATGAGTCCGCGCTAAGGCAACGAGCTATAGGTAAAATCACAGATCAAAAAGTGGGGATTCAATAAATGATCCGTTTTTTCGCGGCCCACCCCACTGCCGCCAATATCCTTATGTTTATTATCCTGTTGCTGGGCATTGCTTCACTGCCTAACCTTAACAAGGAGACCTTTCCAGAAATTAAACTCAACAAAGTACAGGTTACCGTGGCCTACCCAGGCGCTAGTGCCAACGAAGTTGAAGAAGGCATCTGCAACCGCCTTGAAGATAGCACTGATGGCATCAGCTTTCTCGATGAGCGCAGCTGCGAGGCACGTGACAATGTCGGTATTATGGTGCTGGATATGCAGGAGAGCGGAAAGCTGCGCTTGTTTATTGATGATGTAAACAGCGCAATCGATGGTATTACCGATTTACCTGCTGATGCCGAAGACCCGATCATTGTCGAACTTGGGCGCACCAAACCGGTGGTGAGCGTCGCCATTAATGCACAACTCTCGCAACCTGAACTCAAAGCACTGGCCGAATATTATCGTGATCGGTTACTCGCCCTGCCTCAGGTGCCGATGGTCGATGTTAGCGGATTTTCCACCCATGAATTAAGCGTACGCATCAAGCCCGAAACTCTGCGTCGATATCAACTAAGCATTCAGGAAATCGCCAATTTAATTCAGCAACAATCAGTAGATCTACCCGCTGGCATTCTGGATGCCGAGCAACGCTCCTATCAGATTCGTGTAGAAAATGAACGGCGCAGCGTTCAACAGCTCTCCGATCTAGTCATCCTCAATGATGAAAAAGGTGGTCGTCTGCGCCTCGGCGACATCGCCACTATCGTAGATGAGTTCACCGACGAAGAAGTTCGCTTCGAACTCGATGGACGCCCCGCAGCCTTGCTTAAAGTCAGTAAGAACACCAGTGATGACTCTCTAACTGTATTCAACGCGGTGAAAGATTTTGTTGATGCAGAGAACGCACGCCTACCCGATTCCACACGGTTGGTTATCACACAGGATACTGCGTCCATTGTGCAGGACCGACTCAACTTATTACTCAGTAATGGCTGGCAAGGTTTACTGCTGGCGACTATTACACTGTTTCTGTTTTTCAGCTGGCGCTACACATTCTGGGTCGCACTGGGATTACCAATTTCTTTTGTCGGTGGCCTCATGGTAATGAGCGTGGTGGGTATAAGTATTAACATGATATCTATGGTCGCACTGCTGATGGCTATTGGTATTTTGATGGATGATGCTATCGTTATCTCAGAAAGTATCGAACAGGAATATCGCCATGGTCAGACACCACTAGATGCAACGGTAAATGGAATTAAAAAAGTTGGTCGAGGGGTTTTGTCATCTTTCGCCACGTCGGCCATGTTGTTCGGCAGTCTGTTGTTTCTCAAGGGTGACATGGGGCAAGTCATGGGTGTGTTGCCGGTGGTTCTATTAGCGGTGCTCACTATTAGTTTAGTAGAGGCCTTTTTAATTCTGCCCCACCACCTGAAACACTCACTGGAAAAACATAAAGACCAGTTTAAAGCGCTAGATGAAAATGGCTGGCGCCATCAATTCGAACTGAAATTTGAACAGCTACGCGATGAAGTAGGTAAGCTTGCAGACACTGCTATAAAATATCGTTACCTGACGGTCGGTGCGGCGGTTGGTTTACTGGTAATTACTCTTAGCCTGTTTCCCGCTGGCTTTATCAAGTTCAAAGCTTTCCCTGACATTGAAGGTAACTTACTGGAAGCGCGCATCATTATGCCTCAGGGTACGCCTTTCGATCGTACAGAAGCGGTGGTCGCAGAATTGCTCAGCAGCCTGCAAAAAGCAAAACAACAACTACCCGCTGAAGATAAAGGCGAACTGATTAAACACATCCAGGTGTTTTATAGCAGCAATGCAGATGCAGGTGAAGAAGGTGCTCATCTGGCGACTATCAGTCTTGATCTGCTGGATTCAGAAATACGTAATGCTTCACTCAATGATTTACGTAGACTGTGGTTACAATCCACACTCGCCATCCCTGATGTAGTTTCCATCCAGTTTAAAGAACCTACTCTCGGCCCGGCCGGCCAGGCCATATCCATTCGGTTGCAGGGAGAGGATCTGCTACAACTATCAAAAGCTTCCTGGGAATTGCAAACCTGGCTCAATGGTTACCCTGGCGTTTCCAATGTTATGGATGATCTGCGCCCCGGTAAACCTCAGTTCACTGTAAGCCTGCACCCCGGCTCGCTTGGCTCCGGTCTCAATGCTCAACAACTGGCGCAGCAGCTGCGCGCAGCCTACCAGGGTGTGAAAGTTGACGATGTATATAAAGGTCGCGAGGCATATGAAATTAATATCAAATTAAACTCAGACCGCGAACAGGCACTGCAAGATTTTGAACAGCTTAGCCTGTTCAATAATCAAGGCATCGACATCCCCTTAGGCGCCATTGCTGATATCACAGAAAAACGTGAATTTTCCCGTATTACTCGTATCAATCACCAACGTACTGTCACCATCTCTGGTGACATCGATTCTGCTATCGCCAACACTAATGAGGTTATTAACGATACCCGCAATCGATTTCTAAATAATTTACAAAAACGTTACCCGGGCTTATATATCAGCCTCGAAGGTGAAGTAAAAAACAGTCAGGAAACTAACAGCTCTGTATTAACGGGCTTTATCCTTGGCATCAGCGGGGTGTATTTTTTACTCAGTTTCCAGTTTAGAAACTACCGCGAACCACTAGTGGTGTTAATGAATATTCCGCTCGCGTTAATTGGTGTGATCTGGGGCCACAAACTCATGGGGCTGGATATCACCATGCCAAGCATGATTGGTTTTGTTTCACTGGCAGGCATTGTCGTTAACGATTCTATTCTGCTGGTGGAATTTGTAAAACGCAGAAGCCTTGAAGGCATGACATTACATGATGCTGCGGGTCAGGCTGTGAGAGATCGATTCCGCGCTATCTTCCTTACCTCAATCACCACCATCGCTGGCATGCTGCCATTGCTGTCGGAAACAAGTTTACAAGCTCAGGTGCTTGTACCATTAGTAGCCAGTGTTGTTTTTGGCATGATTTCATCAACCGTCTTATTGTTGCTGGTGTTACCGTCTGCATATGCAATTATGGAAGATTTTGGAGTCAGGGAAAATGAAGAAACCGAATTAGAAGTCGATACGCCCAATCATAATTAAATCTCACACTTATTCATAGAGCGCATATTATTTACCTGGTGACATTAAAGGGGGCTTGCCCCTTTAATTTCTAGTTTTTTAAAAAATTAGTGGAAAATATAATACAATTTTATGAAATTAAACTTTACATTTAACGGCATAATTAAACATAAAAAGGCGATTTACAGTTAAGTAATCTAAGCTTTTNTTTAACCATTACCTCGAAATTGTTTGGTGATATTATCAAGGTTCGCAGACATATTTTTTAGAACATCACTAGTTGAAGCGTGAAAATCCTATGTGGGTCGCGTCACAGATGGGTCATGCTGACTGGGGCATGATTAGAAAACGTTATGGACGATGGATACCTTCAGATGAACATAATGCAGGCTCAAAAATAAGTGAATTTGGCACATCTACGTCACAAGGAGATATAAGTGATTGATTCTAATACTTCGGACGCGCGTTCGATCCCCGCCGTCTCCACCAACAACTAAAAAAGCTGTCCTAGGACAGCTTTTTTTATGCATAAAAACAAATGGTTAGCAAAATAATCTCATCCTAAACATAACCATACCTTCAACAATGTAGTGTTGCAATCAACTCAACTATCCCAGATGATCTATCTAATAAGCTTAATCAACTGGCTATCTTGTAGAGGTAGCGGCGGAGGTGAAAAACTAATCACCGACCTGAAAATGCAAAGGTTAATATATAAAAATGAAAATAAATCTTAAAAGATTTCCCTCGTTGTTTATTGTAATCGGTCTGGCAGTTGTTATCGCCATTGTCCTCGTCAAATCCAAGTCACCGATACAACATGTGGCGGCAGAAATGCCAAGTAAAGCAGTTAAAGTTATTACTGCAGCTAATATCCCCTTTCGCACCCGAATCACCGCTTATGGTAATGTCGAACCTGCCATTACACTAAACAGCATGGCTGAAGTTAGTGGCAAAATTAGTTATTTGCACCCTCGCCTGAAAGCGGGTGAAACCATTCTCGCGGGTACACAGGTAGTGCGTATTGATGCCCAGGACTACGCTGTCACACTTAAACAAACCGAGGCCGATTTAGATGCCAGTCGCTCATCTCTAAAAGAACTGAATGAAGAAGAAAAATCTACCAGACGCTCACTGAAATTGGCAAAAGAAAATCTAAAGTTTGGCGAAACAGAATACGCCCGGATCAAAGATATTTACGAGCAACGGCTAGTTGCCAGATCTAACCTTGACGCGGAAGAACAAAAAGTCATACAACTACGTCAACAGGTTGAGGAGTTACAGGGCAAGATTAACGGCTATGATAGCCGCCGACAATCAGTGAAAGCACAAATCGCCCGCTCAGAACAGGCGGTACAAAACAGCCAGACGGTACTCGGACGTACCGAAATCACCCTGCCCTTCGATGCCCGAATTGGTACCGTTAGCATTGAGAGAAACGAATTCGTTGCCGTGGGCTCAGTAATGTTTGAAGCCATAGATTTAAAAGGCGTGGAAATAACTGCCCAGTTACCTATGGGCTCTATGCGCAAACTAGTCAGCCATCTGGAAAATGGATCTGATACCAGTCAGCAAATCATCCGCTCAGGCGGCCATATCAACGACAGCCTGGGTCTATCAGCCTCTATTAGATTGGTCAACAATATGCCCGAGGCAATATGGCAAGGCCGTGTTCTGCGCATCAGTGACTCTATTGATATCACTCGCCAGACTTTAGGCATCGTCGTTGGCGTAGATGACCCTTATAAAAAAATGATTCCTGGCAGACGCCCGCCCCTAATCAAAGGCATGTATACCGCGGTCGATCTATATGCACCAAAGCACCCCGCCATGGTGATACCTCGTAAGGCTATACATCAGGGGCGAGTATACATTGCTAATAGCGACAATAAGCTAGAAATTCGTAGTGTTGATATCCAGTTATTACAGGGTGACCTGGTGGTAATTCGCAGCGGTATAGAAGCCGGTGAACGGGTCGTTATTACCGACCTGGTTCCGGTAATTGCGGGCATGCCATTACAGGTGAGCGCTGCCGATGATTATGAGTCCGCGCTAAGGCAACGAGCTATAGGTAAAATCACAGATCAAAAAGTGGGGATTCAATAAATGATCCGTTTTTTCGCGGCCCACCCCACTGCCGCCAATATCCTTATGTTTATTATCCTGTTGCTGGGCATTGCTTCACTGCCTAACCTTAACAAGGAGACCTTTCCAGAAATTAAACTCAACAAAGTACAGGTTACCGTGGCCTACCCAGGCGCTAGTGCCAACGAAGTTGAAGAAGGCATCTGCAACCGCCTTGAAGATAGCACTGATGGCATCAGCTTTCTCGATGAGCGCAGCTGCGAGGCACGTGACAATGTCGGTATTATGGTGCTGGATATGCAGGAGAGCGGAAAGCTGCGCTTGTTTATTGATGATGTAAACAGCGCAATCGATGGTATTACCGATTTACCTGCTGATGCCGAAGACCCGATCATTGTCGAACTTGGGCGCACCAAACCGGTGGTGAGCGTCGCCATTAATGCACAACTCTCGCAACCTGAACTCAAAGCACTGGCCGAATATTATCGTGATCGGTTACTCGCCCTGCCTCAGGTGCCGATGGTCGATGTTAGCGGATTTTCCACCCATGAATTAAGCGTACGCATCAAGCCCGAAACTCTGCGTCGATATCAACTAAGCATTCAGGAAATCGCCAATTTAATTCAGCAACAATCAGTAGATCTACCCGCTGGCATTCTGGATGCCGAGCAACGCTCCTATCAGATTCGTGTAGAAAATGAACGGCGCAGCGTTCAACAGCTCTCCGATCTAGTCATCCTCAATGATGAAAAAGGTGGTCGTCTGCGCCTCGGCGACATCGCCACTATCGTAGATGAGTTCACCGACGAAGAAGTTCGCTTCGAACTCGATGGACGCCCCGCAGCCTTGCTTAAAGTCAGTAAGAACACCAGTGATGACTCTCTAACTGTATTCAACGCGGTGAAAGATTTTGTTGATGCAGAGAACGCACGCCTACCCGATTCCACACGGTTGGTTATCACACAGGATACTGCGTCCATTGTGCAGGACCGACTCAACTTATTACTCAGTAATGGCTGGCAAGGTTTACTGCTGGCGACTATTACACTGTTTCTGTTTTTCAGCTGGCGCTACACATTCTGGGTCGCACTGGGATTACCAATTTCTTTTGTCGGTGGCCTCATGGTAATGAGCGTGGTGGGTATAAGTATTAACATGATATCTATGGTCGCACTGCTGATGGCTATTGGTATTTTGATGGATGATGCTATCGTTATCTCAGAAAGTATCGAACAGGAATATCGCCATGGTCAGACACCACTAGATGCAACGGTAAATGGAATTAAAAAAGTTGGTCGAGGGGTTTTGTCATCTTTCGCCACGTCGGCCATGTTGTTCGGCAGTCTGTTGTTTCTCAAGGGTGACATGGGGCAAGTCATGGGTGTGTTGCCGGTGGTTCTATTAGCGGTGCTCACTATTAGTTTAGTAGAGGCCTTTTTAATTCTGCCCCACCACCTGAAACACTCACTGGAAAAACATAAAGACCAGTTTAAAGCGCTAGATGAAAATGGCTGGCGCCATCAATTCGAACTGAAATTTGAACAGCTACGCGATGAAGTAGGTAAGCTTGCAGACACTGCTATAAAATATCGTTACCTGACGGTCGGTGCGGCGGTTGGTTTACTGGTAATTACTCTTAGCCTGTTTCCCGCTGGCTTTATCAAGTTCAAAGCTTTCCCTGACATTGAAGGTAACTTACTGGAAGCGCGCATCATTATGCCTCAGGGTACGCCTTTCGATCGTACAGAAGCGGTGGTCGCAGAATTGCTCAGCAGCCTGCAAAAAGCAAAACAACAACTACCCGCTGAAGATAAAGGCGAACTGATTAAACACATCCAGGTGTTTTATAGCAGCAATGCAGATGCAGGTGAAGAAGGTGCTCATCTGGCGACTATCAGTCTTGATCTGCTGGATTCAGAAATACGTAATGCTTCACTCAATGATTTACGTAGACTGTGGTTACAATCCACACTCGCCATCCCTGATGTAGTTTCCATCCAGTTTAAAGAACCTACTCTCGGCCCGGCCGGCCAGGCCATATCCATTCGGTTGCAGGGAGAGGATCTGCTACAACTATCAAAAGCTTCCTGGGAATTGCAAACCTGGCTCAATGGTTACCCTGGCGTTTCCAATGTTATGGATGATCTGCGCCCCGGTAAACCTCAGTTCACTGTAAGCCTGCACCCCGGCTCGCTTGGCTCCGGTCTCAATGCTCAACAACTGGCGCAGCAGCTGCGCGCAGCCTACCAGGGTGTGAAAGTTGACGATGTATATAAAGGTCGNGAGGCATATGAAATTAATATCAAATTAAACTCAGACCGCGAACAGGCACTGCAAGATTTTGAACAGCTTAGCCTGTTCAATAATCAAGGCATCGACATCCCCTTAGGCGCCATTGCTGATATCACAGAAAAACGTGAATTTTCCCGTATTACTCGTATCAATCACCAACGTACTGTCACCATCTCTGGTGACATCGATTCTGCTATCGCCAACACTAATGAGGTTATTAACGATACCCGCAATCGATTTCTAAATAATTTACAAAAACGTTACCCGGGCTTATATATCAGCCTCGAAGGTGAAGTAAAAAACAGTCAGGAAACTAACAGCTCTGTATTAACGGGCTTTATCCTTGGCATCAGCGGGGTGTATTTTTTACTCAGTTTCCAGTTTAGAAACTACCGCGAACCACTAGTGGTGTTAATGAATATTCCGCTCGCGTTAATTGGTGTGATCTGGGGCCACAAACTCATGGGGCTGGATATCACCATGCCAAGCATGATTGGTTTTGTTTCACTGGCAGGCATTGTCGTTAACGATTCTATTCTGCTGGTGGAATTTGTAAAACGCAGAAGCCTTGAAGGCATGACATTACATGATGCTGCGGGTCAGGCTGTGAGAGATCGATTCCGCGCTATCTTCCTTACCTCAATCACCACCATCGCTGGCATGCTGCCATTGCTGTCGGAAACAAGTTTACAAGCTCAGGTGCTTGTACCATTAGTAGCCAGTGTTGTTTTTGGCATGATTTCATCAACCGTCTTATTGTTGCTGGTGTTACCGTCTGCATATGCAATTATGGAAGATTTTGGAGTCAGGGAAAATGAAGAAACCGAATTAGAAGTCGATACGCCCAATCATAATTAAATCTCACACTTATTCATAGAGCGCATATTATTTACCTGGTGACATTAAAGGGGGCTTGCCCCTTTAATTTCTAGTTTTTTAAAAAATTAGTGGAAAATATAATACAATTTTATGAAATTAAACTTTACATTTAACGGCATAATTAAACATAAAAAGGCGATTTACAGTTAAGTAATCTAAGCTTTTATTTAACCATTACCTCGAAATTGTTTGGTGATATTATCAAGGTTCGCAGACATATTTTTTAGAACATCACTAGTTGAAGCGGTCTCCTCCATACCATCA
>JGI24724J26744_10003281_pt1 | contig 10526 bp, 11 predicted proteins | sample Cruoilmetagenom7_FD_26744 | JGI IMG/M metagenome (IMG submission 26744)
AATCGCCGTGGATACACCGGGCAGCCCTTAGCTCCCTAAAATACCTTTTCCCATACTCAACTGGTGGCAATATATTGTTGTTACCATGCATTCGAACTAGGTTATAAAACATCTCGAAATAATCGAAGATACCTTGTGAAGTGACCTAACAAAAAAGCCCCAATACCGAATGGCATTGAGGCTTTACTGTGTATGGTGGGCCTACAAGGACTTGAACCTTGGACAAATGGATTATGAGTCCACTGCTCTAACCAACTGAGCTATAGGCCCTTAGTTTTATTCTGACGTATCTATGAAGCTACGTAAGTGTTCTGTTCGTGAAGGGTGACGCAATTTACGTAATGCTTTTGCTTCAATTTGNCGTATTCTCTCACGAGTTACATCAAATTGCTTACCTACTTCTTCCAATGTGTGATCAGTATTCATATTAATACCAAAACGCATTCTGATGACCTTTGCTTCACGAGCAGTTAGGCCTGCAAGTACATCCTGTGTTGATTCTCTTAAGCTTTCAATCGTTGCTGAATCTACTGGAGAGACTGCATTAGCATCTTCAATAAAGTCGCCTAAACTTGAATCTTCATCATCACCAATCGGCGTGCCCATGGAAATAGGTTCTTTTGCAATTTTAAGTACTTTGCGAACCTTATCTTCTGGCATTTCCATTTCTATTGCTAATTCTTCTGGCAAAGCTTCTCGGCCTTTTTCTTGTAGAATTTGGCGCGAGATACGATTCAATTTATTGATTGTTTCAATCATATGAACCGGAATACGAATCGTTCTTGCTTGGTCAGCAATCGAGCGGGTAATTGCTTGGCGAATCCACCATGTTGCATAGGTAGAGAACTTATAACCACGACGGTATTCAAACTTATCCACCGCCTTCATTAGGCCGATGTTACCTTCTTGAATAAGGTCTAAGAATTGCAGACCTCGATTCGTGTATTTTTTAGCGATAGAAATTACCAACCGTAAGTTTGCTTCAACCATCTCTTTTTTAGCACGACGCATTTTTGCTTCGCCAATGGATAAGCGACGGTTAATATCTTTAATTTCCGTAGTTACTAACTTGCTCTCACTTTCAACGTTAGCCAGCCTAAGCTGTGCCTTTTTAATTTCTTGAAAATTTTCTTTGATAACAGGAACAAATGGCTCGTCTGTTTTAAGGTGTTCCTCAAGCCAAGTTAAATCACTTTCATTTTTTACAAAACCAGCAATAAAGAGCTTGCGCGGCATTTTTGCTTGCTTAACGCATATATCAATGATGGTTTTTTCTTGCGCTCTAACCAAAGTAATACACTGCTTCATTTCATCTGATAAAAGCAAAAAGAAGCGTGGCGTAAATTTAAGCGCCATAAATAATAAGGCTAACTCGTCAAACTCTTTTTGAGTTTTTTCTGATGAATAGCCTTCTTTTTTAATGACCTTAGTGCATATTTTATACTTAGCAATAATTTCATCAATACGAACCTGAACATCTTCAACTGTTAATGCTGGGATTTCTGGTGCATTTTCATCTTTTGCTGCTGCAGGCTGGGTGTAATCGTAGTCATCTTCTAGGTCAACAAAATCTGGAAGATAATCCGCTAAACGAAGTTCTTCATTTTTAATTCTATCGAACACACTAAAGAAACAGTCTACAACAGCTGGGTAACGAACAATCGCTGCCAGCATTTCGTTTTGCCCTTCCTCAATACGCTTTGCAATATCAAGCTCGCCTTGACGAGTCAATAAGCCAACCGTACCCATTTCACGCATGTACATACGTACTGGGTCAGTGGTTCTACCTAACTCTTTATCGACGGTTGCCAAGGCAACAGCGGCCACTTCAGCAGCAGCAGACTCATCAACTGTTTGGGCAACAGTACCATCGGAAACGGTATCGGACTCTGGCGCAATTTCATGTACGCCAATACCCATATCTGAAATCATCGTAATGATTTCTTCAATGCGTTCCGGCTCCACATCTTGCGGCAGATGATCATTCACCTCTGCATACGTAAGGTAGCCTTGCTCATGCCCCTTACTAATAAGCGCTTTAATTTTAGAAGCTTGTTCTTGTTGCTGTTCTTTATCCATTACGTTCCCGTGAACTAAGTACACATTTTCGTCGACTGAACCGAGTATTTTAGCAGATATTCTTAATTTATCTACGCATNTTCTTCTATTTCATCAATTCTCTAAGCTCATTTCTTTCTTCATCAGTCAAATTTTGTGATTTTGCCAATAACGTTTCATAACGACTGTTTTTTGCCTGCTCTTTAAGCCGCTCAATAGCACCCAGGAATTCATACTCGGCCAAATCGCCAGCAATTAACCTTTCTTCAGCAAACAACGTCCTAATAGTTTTTTCGTACTCGCCACCACGAAAACGCTCTAACAACATCGCTGGGGATATATCTTTCTGACCATTTAACAGCGATATAATTTCATTTAATACTGACATACCAGGCACATTTAATTGCAACCAACCTTCCTCTGCATTAATTTTTAGTGCCAACGTTGGCTCATGAAGAATAAGCGTTATTAAGTGTCGCATGGCCGAAAGCGGCGCTGCGCCGGTTTTTCTCACTGCTTTTTGCGCCCCGAATTGCGGCCTAAATGAAGAGCCTGCACTTACTTTCTCCATTTTGGTTAGCCTTGCCAATTGCTTTTTCATTAACTCTGCAAAAGCGCCTGCCGGTAGCGTATCTAGTAACGGCTTCGCCTGCTCCATAAAGCTAGCTCTCCCCTCAATAGTCGTTAAAGAGTGCAGTTTTGCCAAATAATCAAAAAAATAACTTGATAATGGTATTGCGTGCTCAATTAATTGCTCAAAATGCGCCGATCCCTTTTCACGAATTAAACTATCGGGGTCCTCACCCTCGTCAAGCAGTAGTACTTTTATTTGCCGACCACTGCGCAGAGCAGGAAGAGCATTGGTCACTGCGCGCCAAGCAGCTTTTTGCCCTGCTGAATCACCATCCATGCATATCACCAGTTCAGATACTGAACGAAACAATAAATCAACGTGCTCGCGCGTAATCGCTGTACCCAAGGCTGCAACGGTATTCGTAATACCTTGCTGATAAAGCGAAATAACGTCCAAATACCCTTCTACCACGACGATTCGCTGTATTTTGCTAGACGACTTTAGTGCTTCATACAAGCCGTACACTTCACGACCTTTGTGATACAGCGGCGTTTCTGGGGAGTTTAAATATTTTGGCTCGCCACTATCGAGTACACGCCCACCAAAACCTATGGTTTGCCCACGCTTATTACGTATAGGAAAAATAATTCGCTCTCGAAAGCGATCATATGTTCTATTGTTTTCATTGGTCACCACAAGCCCTAACTCACGAAGCTGATTTAACGACTCATCATTTTGTCCAAGCGATGACAACAAATTACCCCAACCAGGCGGCGCAAAACCTAGCTGAAAAGTCTTAGCCACCTCACCCGTCAGGCCTCTATTTTTTAAATAGTGCGTTGCAATTTTGCTGGCACCATGCTGTCGTAATTGCCGCTGGTAAAAATCCCCAACCTTTTCATTCATTTGCGCCAATGGCGTTAAGTCACGTTTTGGCTTATCCGGTTCGAAACCTTGTTCATGCACAACTTCTACACCAGCGCGACTCGCTAGTTCTTCAATGGCCTCCACAAAGCTAAAGTGACTGTAATCCATTAAAAAACCAATCGCTGAACCACTCACACCACAACCAAAACAGTGATAAAACTGCTTATCTTGGCTAACTGTAAAACTAGGGGTTTTTTCGTTATGAAACGGGCAACAGGCCGAGTAGTTCGCACCTTTTTTCTTCAAAGGCAGTAGGCTATCAATAACATCGACAATATCAGTACGCGCCAATAAGTCATCAATAAAATGCTGGGGAATTCGACCTGCCATGATTACGGTGTTTTGTTTACCCTACGTTTCTCGATTGAAGCATAGGCTACATTAACAAGCTTTAATGTTTTTTTATATGGGTGGTGAACGCTGAATAGCATAAAAAGCACATGCTCCGTCACATTAAGCCGTAACGAAGCTGTTTGATAAAGTAATTTTAAAAACTGCTTAAGAAAGCTTTGCTTTTATTTTACCACTCGCGGCGCCAACGTCCGCGCGGCCTTGCAGTTGAGGACGAAGAATGCCCATCACTTTACCCATATCCTTCATGCCTTGCGCACCAGATTCACTGATCGCTTGGTCAATCAACTGATCGATCTCCGATTCGCTTAATTGCTGAGGCAAGTATTCTTGAATAATGCGTGTTTCTTTTTGCTCAATAAGAGATAGGTCGTCACGACCTGCTTTGTCAAACGCCTCTATCGAGTCGCGACGCTGCTTAACCATTTTATCGAGCAATTGAAGGACTTGCGTATCATCTAATTCAATACGCTCATCAACTTCTTTTTGTTTAATAGCCGCCAAGATTAAACGAATGACGCCCAGCTTTTCTTTTTCTTTCGCTTTCATCGATAATTTCATATCCTCACGGATACGAAGCGATAAAGCGTTCACTGGCACGGTCATACTTTAATTAGTAGCGTAGGACGTAGGTGTTAGCTACGGCCACGACGAAGGTTGTTTAACGCGCGACGTGTGCGAGACAAACCTTTCAAATGACGCTTTACAGCTGCTGCTGCTTTACGCTTGCGTTCTGCAGTTGGTTTTTCATAAAACTCACGTTTACGTGATTCAGCCAAAACGCCGGCTCTCTCACATGTACGCTTAAAACGACGTAAAGCAAAGTCAAATGGTTCGTTATCTTTAACGCGAACTGAAGGCATGTATTTCTCTCTTCTTAAAATTTAAATGGTGTAAAAGGATGGCGGATTATACACGTAGCACCCTTTCATGCCAACACTAATACTCAGGTGACAATAACGCTTCAAAAGCCAGCCGCCATACAGTCACGACCAAAGCCACTTCAACGCGCACATCGTTAAGGCAGAATCATGACCCTATGCGTATAATAAGCTTCTTTCAAACCTTGTCTTACTTTCAGTATAAATGACTACTCAGCCCCATCTTGTTCTTGGCATTGAAACATCCTGTGACGAAACAGGCGTTGCGTTGTATGGCGATAATGGCTTACTCACAGACGCACTATATAGCCAAGTCGAAATGCACGCAGAATACGGTGGTGTCGTACCTGAGCTGGCTTCACGAGATCACGTACGTAAGCTTATTCCATTAATTGAACAATGTTTTACCAATGCTCATATTACTCGCGGCGAGCTTTCGGGCATTGCTTACACGGCAGGCCCTGGTTTAGTAGGCGCTCTCTTCGCGGGCGTTAGCGTAGCGCGAAGCTTAGCCTATGCATTGGACATTCCGTCTATCGGCGTACACCATATGGAAGGACATTTGCTAGCGCCCATGCTCGAAAGTAATCCACCCAGCTTTCCTTTTGTTGCGCTACTCGTATCTGGTGGGCACACTCAATTAATTAAGGTAAATCAAGTGGGTTCCTATGAATTACTGGGCGAATCGTTAGATGATGCGGCCGGTGAAGCCTTTGATAAAACAGCCAAATTACTCAATTTAGGCTATCCGGGTGGTCCCGCTCTTGCTGCTTGTGCCGAAAGCGGTAACCCTGAACGGTTTACCTTTCCCCGTCCCATGACTAACCGGCCGGGACTTGACTTTAGCTTTAGTGGACTCAAAACATTCGCCCTAACAACCAGCCAGCAAAATACCCTAGACGAGCAAACTTGCGCAGATATTGCCAGGGCATTCGAAGATGCAGTTGCCGACACCTTAGCGATTAAGTGCAAACGTGCTTTAACACAAACGGGATTATCCACTTTGGTTGTTGCCGGTGGCGTCAGCGCCAACAAACGCTTACGCAAAACACTAAATCAAATGGGAAAAGATCTCGGTACCGAGGTATTTTATCCTCGCCATGACTTTTGTACCGACAATGGCGCCATGATCGCTTATGCTGGTTATCAACGCTTACTAGCCAGTGAATACGATGAACTCAGCATTAAAGTTCGCCCCCGCTGGCCCTTATCAGAGCTCAATACTCCTCAAACAAAATAAATAACAAACTTATGGATATTATTTTTTTACGAAACTTACGCATCGAAACAATTATTGGCATTTTTGACTGGGAGCGCAAAGTAAAACAAACCGTGTTTTTTGATATTAAGATGGCTACCGATATAAAAAAGGCAGCCGCTAGTGATCATATTGACGACACGCTAGACTATAAATCTCTCTCGAAAGCCGTGATTGATTTTGTCGAAAAAAGCGACTTCCAGCTCGTTGAAACGTTAGCCGAAAAAGTCGCTGAACTTATTATTAATGACTTCAATGTGCCCTGGCTAAAACTTACGTTAAATAAAAAAGGTGCTTTGCGCCACGCTGACGATGTGGGCATTATTATTGAGCGTGGAACCAAACCTCAATGACAACCGTTTACCTCAGCATTGGCAGCAATATTGAACGTGAAGCACACATACGAGCTGGCGTTGATGCCTTAAAAGGGCTATTTGGCAACATCACCTTATCAAGTGTTTATGAGTCGGATGCCGTTGGCTTTGATGGTCAACCGTTTCTAAATTTGATCGCAGCCTTTGAAACAAACCTACCTGCTACACAAGTTGATATCATCCTAGATGGCATTGAAAAAGAAAATGGGCGCACTAGCGAACAGAAAAAATTTAACCCACGAACTCTTGATTTAGACCTCGTTCTGTATGGTGATTTCATCAGCCAAGATCCTGATCTAGAAATCCCCCGTGGTGAAATAACCCGTTATGCTTTCGTCTTAGAGCCCTTAGCCGAAATTGCAGGCAGCCTACAACACCCCATTTTAAATAAAACTTACAATCAACTCTGGCAGGGATTCGATAAATCTACTGTTGTACAAAAACGTATTGACTTCACTTGGGGCTAAACTAGGCTTTTACCGCCATCAACCGCTATTACTTGCCCTGTTATATAACTCGCGTTTTTTGCTAAGAATAATGCGGTTTCGGCAATATCATTGACTGACCCTTGCCGTTGCAATGGGATTTTTTCAACAATGTTTTCATTAAATTCAGTCGGCTGATTCTCTGGCCATAAAATAACGCCCGGCGAAATGCCATTTACCCGAACATTTGGCGCCAACTCCTTTGCTAACGACTGAGTTAACGCGTATAGCCCCGCTTTTGCTGTACTATAAATTGGGTATTTTGACAGCGGTCGTTTAGCGTAAATATCAACAATATTAACAATGCAGCCATCCCTCTTTTTTAACGCTTTAAACGCCGCTTTACTGACAAAAAATGGTGCCTTTAAATTACTGCCCAACAGATCATCCCACTGATTCTCTGTGCTTTCAAACACAGGCGTTTGGTAAAAAGTAGACGCATTATTTACTAATACATCCAATCGCCCCACCTTAGCGATGACTTCACTTATCATCAACTCAATTTGCTCCACCGATTGCAGATCCGCTCGAACTGCCCATGCTGAGTTTTCTCGCATTGCATTTAATGAAGCAGCTAGCTCATCGGCCTCTGCGTGTGAATCACGATAATGAATCACAGCACCATAGCCTGCCTCGTGAAAAGTCTTTGCTATTTGCGCGCCAATTCGTCGCGCTGCACCGGTAATTAATACTATTTTCTGCAAATTGGACACGTCATCCTCAAATTAAACTAGACTCTCAACAAGAACATATTACTGAATGCCGCATGCAAAACCGACTCTTTTTATTGCTATTATTGCCTATTTTATTGTGTGCTTGCGCTCAAGTTCCTGACAAGAAAGGCCATCACTACGAATACTTTAACCTTAGCGCTATGGCCAAAACCGATATCGACATGGTCGCTGACACCCACGTAAAACAAACCATAAAACAGCTCAAGCTCCTTGCCACAAAGCTCTACAAACGCAACCCTCGAGAGTGGAAAAAAACTAAACTAAAATCTAGAGAAGCCGCTATAGCCCGCATTTTCAAACAACCTTTTCCAGCAGTAAATGGCAAGCGCAGCGTGGAAAGTATACGACTGGCCTTTAATGAACAATACAAGGGGGATCGGGTGTTGGCATATATATCAGGGCTGGCCAGTATGCTAACCCTTTCATATAACGGTAAAAGTGAGTTCTATCTATTCGACAGCCTAGATGCTCAAAAAGTTTATAACGGCGCACGTAATATTGAAGTCGCCTCGTGGTTATTACAAACTAAAAGAAAACGAAATGGTGAATACTTTTTGCTAAGCTCAGGAAAAGGATTAACGGCAACTAACAGAAGTTACGATCGTTTATTCGGCAAACTCATTGGCCAGCAAGACCTGCTAGCTCAAATCGTCGCAACAAAAAATCATCGTGCTATAAAAAACGTTATTCAGTCGGCGGCCCAATTTGTCTTTTTACCAGTTTAAATTTCTTAACACTAATTCCTTCGGGGTATGAAACAACACCTTCTGGACTCACCTCGAAGACCACTATCATTCGATCACTCATCGTCATTTTACTAACTCGACTAACTACCTCTTTTTGCTGGAGGTAATAAATAACAGCCTCGTTCTTTAATAAAATGGCAGCACTCATGAGTGATAACGCTGGCTGTTGCCAAACAATTAGGTCTTTTGTGGGCGTAAATGGCTTTTTCTTTTCGTACTCAACGTGAATGCCCGGCACATTCTTAATCTTACACCGCGTATTACCATCACACATCACATCTACATTTGCCAGCTCTTCGTTTTTCTCATGAAGCCATTGATCATGTACTTTTCTAAACTCAAGATAATGGTCTTTGAACGCAATATCATGCGGGATGACATAACTTCTTTCTATCTTTTTGAAGTCCGTATCAAATACGCTTACATGGCGAGGCACTGGAAATAAACCCATCAAGCTCTCCTTATTCCCCCAGCCTAAACGCTCGATCAGTGAAACCCAATTATCTGGGTTCTCTACTAGTTGCTCTATGAGAGAGCCTTTATCTTTTAAAATCATCCCTGCAGCCACATACAAGTCAACGACTTCCATATCTTGAGTCTGTATCGCATCAACAAACTGATAATGCGCCCACTCTAAGCCTTTTTTTTGCAATGCTTTTAAAGCAGCCAGTTTCTTAGGCTCGTTTTGTGCCGCGGCTATTGATTGATTAAAACTATCTAAGAACCGACGATTCTCATAAACTTCAGTGTTATAAAGAAAATAATAAGCACTAAGCACTGACAACATCAGCGCGATAATGCCGAAACTAATGGGAGATATAAATTTTTCTGCATTCATTATTTTTATTCTTCTTGTCTAAATGTTACATATTGGTATTTTTTACTGACTCTTTTCAACAAGGCTACTCTTGCCTTTTACGTCAACCGTGAAATAGAGAAGCTTCCCGTCAGTTAAGAACAATTTATTAGGCATAAGTTCCGCACTGTGCTGTCGTATAAACTGAATTAAAGACTGATCCCCTTGCCATGCAAAAACAGTTAATAAGGATACGAAAACGCGATCTTTAGCAATGTAGTCTGCCTTTGGCTCCTTAGGCTCTGAACGTGCAAANAATCCGCGCGCGTCGTTANTACGCCCGTTTCTACAAGCCTCATTATCACAAGCATCTAACATCGTTTCTTTTTTAGCCACTAATGCCTGCTCCCATATTAAATGATTCTTTTTATAGGCATTCATGGCATTACGAAATTCAATTTTCTGCTGTCGAAAATATGGGGCAGAAATACCTGCTAACTGCGAATCGAACTCGTCGACAAAGCTTGGCAGTTTNTACAACTCATTAAGGTTCAATTGATAATNCTCNTTAAGCAGNCTCAGCATTTCACGCTTATGATTTGATGAGCTTAACGCTATCTCTAACAGTATACTCTCTGAATTCAACGGCATTCCAGCATCAATAAATGCTTTAACTTGCGTCACTTCATCATTTTTAATTGCCTCAATAAAACGAAAGTGTGCCCATTCGATATTCTTGCTCTTAAGTAAAGAAACCGCCTGTTGCTGTTTTTTATTCAGTACTTTCCCATTAAATTCCGCATAACTGTTTTCATAACGGTTCCCTTCAAACTTCTCACTATCGTAAAACAAGCCAAAAACGAGCCCAACACCCACCAAAATACCAGCCATTGTTAACAGAGTGTATAGAACCGATGGTCTTAAATTGGCCACTTTAGTCCCATTGTTTTTTTTAATTTTTGAATCACTTCGAGGCGCCTTCCATGGATTTCATCGCCTATCTCTTTGCCTACTAAACCTTGTTCAATAAACTCTTGTGGGTCAACCTCACTCGCTACAAGGTAAGCCTCTTTAACCCACCTTGCTTGTGGATAGGCTTTGTCTTCAAAACCTTGCCGCCCTCTGGAGTCTGCCTCACAAGCCAGTAAAAATGGGGTTAACTTTTCTGGCTGACGAAAAACCCCTAGCGCCTCAAGCATTTTTAATAGTGTGGCTGCTTTTAATTCAAATGCTCGATGACAATGGGTGTGATATTCCATCACTTTTTCAGCAAGGCCGACGTATTCATTGGGTATTCGCAAACGTTTTGCCAATGCCCTCAACGCAACCAAGCCTTTGGTTT
>JGI24724J26744_10003282_pt1 | contig 10525 bp, 10 predicted proteins | sample Cruoilmetagenom7_FD_26744 | JGI IMG/M metagenome (IMG submission 26744)
TTTTTATTTTTTTCCCAAATAGCAAAACTAAGTTAAAATTTTATCTTTTTATTGGTTCTTTAAAATGTAGATATTCTCATACCATTTGAATTGTTTCTTCTGCTAAATCAAGAGCACTTTTAGCAGCTCTTTCATTAAATATCTCTGCTGGGATACCCCCTGGTAATCCATTTGGATATCTTGCAGGAATATAATAAGAGTCTAAAATTGAAATATTATTTCCTAAACTTTTAAATTTTTTATCAAATTTTCCAGCCCAATTAGATAGTTTCTTAACAGAATGACCTAAAACTAAATATCTTTGATTATTATACAATATTCTAGAACTTTTTAAATCTTCATATGCTTGTTCAAACCATCTCCTTGCTTCTTTAGTATATTTACTTTTTTCGCTCATATATAATTTCACCTTTCTTTAAAACATGTTGTATAAATAAATTTTCATTTTTCATACGCTTAAATTACTTAGGGTTATATATTAATAAATCGATTTCTTCGGGTTGGATTTCTTTATAATAATCTGCTAATCTTTCTATAAAACTTTTTTGCGATTCTATTACAGCAATTAAATCAATATCACTTGTTATATCTAATTCTCCTCTTACAGCAGATCCAAAAAGTATTATTTTTAATGCGCCCAATTCAATTAATTTAGATTTAACACGCTCTAATTCAATTTTTAAATCTTTTAAATGTTGCTCTTTTAACATTTTAACTTTTTGAATCATTAAATAATAAATACAAATAAAAGTAATTAATTTAGATGGTATTAAAATCTCATCTTAACATAATAATTCTTGAAAAAAAAGAATTTTTTTTTTTCTTATGCTTCAAGATTTTCAATGATAGTTGCTACACCTTGACCACCTCCAACACACGCAGTAGCAACACCGTACTTCGCTTTCTTATCTTTTAAAATTCTTGCGAGTGTCCCAGTTAATCGTATCATAGTGGCTCCTAATGGATGGCCAATAGCAATAGACCCACCCATAATGTTTACTTTTTCTTCTGGAATATTAAATTTATTCATGCAATTCAATGTAACAATACAAAAAGCTTCGTTAATTTCCCAGTAATCTATATCATTACCAGTTAATCCGGCGTATTCTAACGCTTTACGAGTGGCAGGAACTGGACCTCTTCCCATAACTCTTGGATCAACTCCTGACCAACCGATTGAAACTATTCTTGCCATAGGTTCAAGCTCTTTCTTTTTTGCCTCTTCAGCTTCCATAAGAACGGCAGCTGTAGCACCAGCATTCAACGGTGAAGAGTTTCCTGCTGTTATTACACCTTCCTCGGTTCCCTCTCTTTCGAGATAACCCTTTTTGCCGCCATTTTTTTCTAAATAGAAAGGAATAGATATTCTACGTAATCCCGAAACACCTTCTACAGTAGATTTTCGAGCAGCCATATCTCTATCAATAATCATAGGCTCATTAACATTTTCAGATACATGGCCTTTAATCGGAATTATTTCCCCTTTAAACCATCCTGCTTCTTGATTTTTAATCGTTAAGTTATGACTTCTTACAGAAAACTTATCTAAATCTTCTTTTGTAAATGTTGGTACTTCTTCTTCATATAGTCTTTGCGCAGTTTGTAGCATATTAGTTGCATTCACCATATCATATTCGGGATGATAAAATTCACTATTTTTTTCCATATATCTTTCTATTGCGGGCTCGATTCCTCGCCTTCTCACTCTTGTCATATGTTCAAAACCAGTTGCCAATACACATTTGCTAAATCCAGTCATTATTTCCATTATTAATGTATGCATTCCTGCACCTGCGGAACCACACTGCTTATCTATCGCGAATGATGATACTTCACTTGGAAATCCTGCTAAATAAAGAGGAATTTTTCCACCATAGGTCCAATTTTCTAATACACCTGCAGCTACTCCTATTGACACTTCCTCGATGTCTCCTTTTTCTATCCCATTATTAATTAACTTTTCATCAAAAAATTTCATTAATAATCGTGCAAGTAATTCATCTCCCCTAATCTCGCCAAATACATCTCTTTCGGGCTGACTTGGTCTGGAGCGAGAAAAAGCAGTCCGAGCGTAATCGATCAACCACACTTCTTTCAAATTTAAATCACTTATCAAATAAAATTTTAAATTTATTGAAGTAAATTGTTATATAATTTTAGAATTAAATACAATAATAAAAAAACTTCGATTTATAGTTTCAAAATTACTTATATGAAGTATCATTTATGGTAGAAAGAAAAGAAGTATTCATTTAAATTTTAACTTACATAGACTAAAAAAATGAATAAAAATAAAAATGGGAATGCTGAGCGGAAAAGTTGCTGTAATAATTGGTGCTGATTGAGATATTGGGCGAGAAAAAACTTTAATCATGGCTAAAGAGGGATATAATTTAACTTTCATAAAAGTTGACCACCCTTTTTGCCGTCATCATCACGATTTATTAGATCAATCATTTTGACAAACAGATTTTATATTATTTATGAATATTAAATCAACCACTACAAATCCCGAATAGAGATTTATAAACGAAAATACTAGCCAATGAAACCGGTGATTTTTACTTATTAAGTTGAATTTAGGAAATTCAAATTCATTCTTCAATCCAACTAAGTTCTTCCTCNTCAACGAGTTTTACTCCAATTGGAGGATTGACACACCATATATAATGACCCTCTTCTATTGTCATCTTATGTGGGTTTTTATAAGTACAATCTGGTGTGCGAGCATCTGAAGAACATCTAGGATTGAAATAGCAACCATTAGGGGGGTTAATTGGACTTGGAACCTCCCCACGTAGAATAATCTTTTTCCTTCTATGTTCTGGATCAATTGTTGACCGTGCTGATAATAGTGCTTTTGAATAGGGATGTGTGGTATTGCTGAAAATTTGATTAACATCGCCAATTTCAACGAATTTTCCTAAATACATTACTGCAATTCTATCAGCAATATGATGTATTACTGACAAATCATGTGTAATAAATAAATATGCATATCCAAATTGGCGTTGTAAATCTTTCAATAAATTAAGAATTTGTGCTTGAACAGATACATCTAGCGCAGAAGTAGGTTCATCTAAAATAATTAGTTCAGGGTTACAAGCTAAGGCTCGAGCAATAACAATTCGTTGTTTTTGACCTCCTGAAAATTCATGAGGATATCTATCCAAATGTTCACGCTTTAAAGATACTAATTGTAATAATTCTAAGACTTTTTGGCGTAATTTAATCTTGTTTGTTATACCCATCAGATTTCTAAGAGGTTCTGCGATTATATCGATGATCTTTTTCTTAGGATTTAAAGAAGAATCAGGATCTTGATATACTACTTGAATTCTTTGCCGTTGCTTTTGAGTAAATTTAAAAAATAATGGTTCTTTATCGAAATAAATTCGCCCTGATTCCTTTTTCACCAAACCTAAAATAGTTCTAGCAATTGTTGTTTTACCACAACCACTTTCACCGACTAAACCAAAAGTCTCTCCAGTTTTAAGCTCGAATGAAACACCATCTAATGCTTTAACATCTGCTACATGATGCTTTAATACTCCCTTATAGATTGGATAATATGCTTTTAAATCTTCCACCTTTAAAATCTCTTTTCCTTTTTCAATATCTTTTTGCTTCTGGAGCTCCTTATATGGGATTGTTCGATATACAATTTTTTTCAGAACGAAATTCCAAACTAACATAAGAACACTCAGCAAAATTAAATAAACACCAAATTGTTGAACGAATTCGGCTCCCAAATTAAAATAATGAATGATCAAGAAGAGATATGCTGGAATTATAGTTGTAAATACAAGGAGCAGATATATCGGAGGTTTAAGCAACTGTGATTTATCCCCCATACTAGAAAAAAAAATAGAAATCCCCATCAATATTATCATACATAAAATTAATAAGATAAGTGAAGTCACATCAAAATTGATTTGTTGAAAAATCATTATTAAACCATCTCGAGTTCATTTTTTTTAGGATTATCTAAAATTCTTTGAGCTATATCCTTATACTCAGGATCATATAAATGGCAAGCAACAAAGTGTTCAGGTTCTACTTCAAATTGTTTAGGGTTTATTGTGTCACAAGGTTCAAAACAATATTCACACCGTGAATGAAATCTACACCCTGATGGGGGGTAAATTAAGTTTGGAACCATTCCCGGAATAACTTGCAAATTTTTCACTCTTTTTTCAACACGCGGTATAGCGCTAATTAATCCTCGTGTATATGGATGCAATGGATTTTTAAAGATGTTAAAGATTGATCCATATTCAACAATATATCCGCTGTACATTACAGCAACTCTATCACATAATTCGGAAATAAGCCCAAGATCATGAGTTATCATTAATATTGAAGTTCTATATTCAACCTGGAGATTCTTCATGAGTTCTAAAATTTGAGCTTGAATTGTAACATCTAATGCAGTTGTGGGTTCATCCGCAATTAGCAATTTTGGACTACAAGCTAATCCCATTGCAATCATTATTCTTTGACGCATACCCCCACTTAGCTCATGTGGATATCGAAATAGAATTCTTTCAGGATCTGGGATACCAACATCTTTAATAATGTTAGCTGCCCATTTTCTTGCTATTGAGAATATATTTGTTTTTTGATTTAAATCGGATAGTTCTTCCTCAAGCTCATGCTTCTGGTTTAAAAGATTCTGTATTTTTACTTCAGTACTACCTGTATTATTATGATTTTCTTCTAAGGATGGATCGTAATTTATTTGCGATTCCTTAAGGATTTTTTTAATGTCATTCAATTTTTTATTTTTTTCCTCATATTCAAGACCAATCTTTCCCGATTCTGCATATAATTCATCCATTTTGTGGTTTAAATATACTTCTACTAGTTGATCTCCTACTTTCATTAAAGGATTTAATGAGTTAAGTGGATCTTGAAAAATCATAGTAATTTGATCACCTCGAAAAGCTCTCATTTCCTCAGCGTTTTTATCTAATAGATTAATTCCTAAAAATTCTACTTTACCGCTTATTATTTTACCTGGTGGTCTGACTAATTGGAGAATAGAAAGAGCAGTTACTGATTTACCACATCCAGTTTCCCCGACCAGACCTAAAACTTCATTTTCAAAAATTTGAAACGATACACCTTCGACTGCCCTTACAATACCTTCTTCGGTGTAGAAATAAGTAACTAGATCCTGAACATCTAAGAGAATTTTCTCTTGTTTAATTCTTATTTCTAAATTCTCCCGATATTTGGCTTTTTCTAATAATCTTTCTTCTAAATCTACTAAGCTAATTTCGATAGTTCTCTTTACGAATCTTCGAGCAAAAATATATGTAAAAAAAAGAATCATGCTTATTAATATTACATGCAAAACCATTGAAACGAAAATGTTAAAAATAAGACCTAATATAAAAATTTGTACAACCCAGATACCAAAAGAAATACCCGATGCGTTTAAAACACTTTTCCATAAAATTCCTTTAGCAAACTTTTTTGTATATGGCAATAGAGTATTAATAGTGATTGCTAAAAAAATCGAAACAAAAACTATTAAAGCAGAATAAATTAAATTATCAAATATTACTGATAATGAAGCAAAAGTTAATATCATCTTGTTATAGCCCTCATATTAATTTAAGTTTTGGATCTAAGGCATCTCGTAGCCCATCACCTATTAATTGAAATCCTAAAGCAGCGATAAAAATCCAAACACCTGGCCAGAACATTGAAAAAGACGCCCGGTACATATGACTTTGTGCTTTATTAATATCCCAACCCCATGTTGGCACATCCGAGACGGCAAACCCCAGAAATGCCAATCCTGCAACACTTAGGGTTGCAATTGCTAAATGAAACGAGATCCTTATAATGAGGGGAGACATTGCGTTCGGTAAAATGTGTTTAAACATCAATTTAAATCGAGAAGCTCCAGATGTTTTACCTGCATCTACATATAATTTTGCTTTTTCTTGAAGTGCAGAAGCACGTGCTATGCGTGCATATGCAGGAATTCCGGCAAATCCAAGAGCAATCATAATATTTTCTAATTCATTTCCCCAAATTGCCACAAATAGGAATGCTAATATTAATCCTGGAAACACTGCAAATGCGTCAACAATACGCATCAAAATATTATCGATTAAGCCACCTGCGAATGCCGAAACTATACCTATAATCACACCTAATACGAACGCAATTACCACAGATAAGAAAGCAACTTGTAATGTAAATCTAGACCCCCATATATTTCTAGCAAGAATATCCCACCCATTTTCACCCACACCTAATATGTGGTCTGGAGAAGCGGGACTATAGGGGATTTCATCAAGATTTGAAAACACTGCTATTTCTTCAAATGTGTATTTGGTTGCCCATTCGGGAAAAATGGCACACCAAATTATAAAAATTACACAAATCATTCCCAAAATCGTTAGTGGTGATAAAAATCTTCTGAAGAATGTTCTTTTTGATTTAATCTTACCAATCTCATATTCGATTTGATTAATTTCACGAGCTCTATAAAAAGGTAAAAGTATGAATTTTAAATACCTTAAGATCCTTTGTCTTTTTGTAGTACCATCTAATCTTACAGAATTTTCAAATTGTCGCTTAGTAAATAATTTAACTTTTCTAAAAACTGAATTTTTTTTTTTTTTCATTATTTATCACATCTCACTATCTCTAAGTATATGTAATTCTCGGGTCAAGAATAGCATATACAACATCTACAGCTAAATTAACAAAAATATTTATAAGGCAAAATACAACAACTATACCTCTTATCATAAAATAATCTACTTCCAAGAATGCACCTACTATTGCCGCGCCCAATCCATTAAAACCAAAAATTAATTCAACATAAGCTGCGCCAGAAATGAAATAACCCACATTAAATCCAATAAAGGTTGAATATGGGACTAAAGCATTTCTGAAAGCATGTTTATTTATAACATCTTTTTCTCGCGTCCCCTTAGCTCTAGCAGTTCTAATATAATCACTTTCAATAATATCGAGCATACATGATCTTGCCGGACGGAGCATATGTCCAAATGTAGTGAATAAAAACACAATAGCGGGCACAATTAAGTGTAGTAAAGTATCTAAAAACATGTCTACTCTGTTCATTAATAGTGTGTCAATCGTTCTAAATCCTGTTACAAATGGAACACGAGTAGCAAAATATTCACTAGAAAACAATCCTGAAACAGGTAAATCAATCAAACCAAATGTAATATCCAGAATTATGACTCTGAAAGCATATTGACAGAATAATGCAACCCAAAATGCGGGTAAAGAGACTAACATAATTGATATTCCCCTAAATATTTGGTCTCCTTTTTTCCCACGATTAACAGCCGTATATTTTCCTAATTTTGCTGCTAGCAAATTTACTACTATCATCGGAATGAGGGTAAATTCTAAAGTACGAGGAAAATATACCTTTATTAAATCGAATACAGGTACTCGAAAAGTATCTACAGCTATAGACATACCCCAATCTCCAGTAAAAATTCCAGCAAAAAAATCCAATAATTGCATGTACCAAGGCTTATTAAGTCCAAATTCTTCCATTAATCTGACTCTCATTTGTTCTATTTCATCAGGTTCAAATCCTCCAGTAAACCTTGCTAGAAGGATTTCAACAGGATCTCCTGGAATGAAACCAATAAAAAACCATACAGCAATCATTACTCCAATAAATAGAAATACGGAAAATAAAAGTCTATTTATAATATATTTAACCAGACTCATTCAATTTCACCTCTATTGTTTCTCTTTCTTGTTGAGAATTTTTTATCAAGGGTTCCTCTTTCTTAATATAAATTCTTACCAGTTCTTTAAATTGCCACCCCGCGAATGCTCCTGATAGATTTACAACAAATAGTAATAAAATTGTAACCCAGCCTTGCCATGTCGCAAAATATAGAAAAAATGGATTAATTGGATTCCATGTTGCATGATCTCTCGGTTCCCAATAATTGATATAGTTATACCACACTATTGCAGATCCAATAATAAAGGGGACAAGCCAGAATGAATGTTTAAACCCATAAAAATAAATATCTTCTTTATATGTTAATGCAAAGCAAGAAAAAAAAAGAATAAGTATAGGAATAATACCAATATAAAACCAATTTGTAGCGCCAGGAATTTGTAAAATATCAGAAAAAAACCACCTATCTACTCTTTGAAATGCGGAAAATAACCAGATTAACTCCGCTTGAATAGTACGTTGATATGCTTGAGCTATTATTCCAAATAGCACAAAGTAGACAAATAAAAAGAATAAAAAGAATTTTCCTTGTCTTCCAGAATCAAAAAAGAAGTGATCATCTTGCTTTGTATCAATTTTCATTATTGTTAACCAATTTCCTATTATTTAATGATCGTAAATTAAGTAGGACATGTATATTTATTATTAAATTCGATCTTTATTTTAAATATTATCATTAAAAAATTTATATTTGGATAAGTGAATTTATCAATAGGGGTGATTATAGATATATCTTCAATATTAGGAGCTATTATTGGAGTAAAGTATTTAAAAAACACATAAATTTTATCAGCAATTAATGGTTGCGATTGTGTTAATTTTATTATCAATAAGAATGTTAATTCCATAAACAATAAAATTGGTAGGTATCAACTAAGCTTTCTTCTCAATACAAATTTATATAAAAGAAAATCTAAAGGAGATTGTTGGCTATCCTGGTCCAGTTGGTTCTTCTGGGGGGATACCAATAAAAATTGAAATTTTATTTGAAGGACTATCTCCAATATCATTGTAAACCAGGTTTTTAAAGTATAACATGGAGAAGTTTCCATGGAAAGGTATCCCAAGCGTAAGCGAGGGGGATGGTTTAGCGGGCATAGGAACTAAGAGGAAGCGAATGCCGCTCAATAATATAGCGGATAGGGGCTGCTATAACGAAAGAATAATCTATAAAAGAGATATCCCGAGTAGAAAGACTGCTGACTTCGAAGGTGGTGGAGACTGAGAAAGCACCATGAAGGAACCTTAACTATATGAGGAGTTAGACAATTAAAATTGAACAAATCTATAGACAAAACGACTGGTGGGACGAGATTAATTGGGCTCAACTAGAACGGGATGTAAGGCGACTTCAGGGTAGGATCTACAGAGCATCCAAGAAAGGCGATAAGAAGGGAGTGCATAACCTCATGAAACTTCTGGTTAAGTCTGAGTCTGCGAAATTACTCGCGATTTATATAATTATCCAGAAGAATAAAGAGAGGAACACTCCTGGTATAGATGGAAAGGTCTATTTGACCGCAGAAGGTAGGATGAAGTTAAGTAAAGAAGATTTCGATTATAGGACATATAGATTCCAACCCGTGCTGAGGCGGTATATACCTAAAGCACAGGAGAATTGGAGGGGAGTAATACGTGGACGCAAAAAGAGAAATAATATTAAAACGGGGAAGCGACCCTTGGGATTAATGACAATTAAGGATAGGGTAATAACGACGAATATTTCCTTTGCACTTACGGCAAAATGGGAAGCACGGTTAGACCCAGGTGTTATGGGTTTCAGACCTGGCAGGAGTACACAGGACGCAATACAGATGATATATTCGGAATTAATTAAAGGAGACANGGTTATTTTAGACGCAGATATAAATAAATTCTTTGACAATATAAGGCACGATGCGATCTTGGACAGGTTAGATATATTCAATAGAGCTATTAAACNACGCTTAAAAGCAGGAATTATTGACAACGGAAAGAAACATAGGACGACTAAGGGAATTGTCCAAGGAAGCCCTGTAAGTCCTATTTTAGCTAATATAGCTTAACACGNGCTGCAACAGGTACTCGGAACGGACGGGTCGGTTGTAGTATATGCAGACGNTCTTATTGTAATGACAAGGACGAGAGATGCAATGAGGCGTATAATTCCAAGAATGGCGAAGTTCTTGAAGAATAGGGGCTTAAGCCTGAAAAGGGAGAAGACAAGAATAACGGATAAAAGGCAAGGTTTTNATTTCCTGGGCTTTACGATAGAACAGCCAAGACAGAAATTATATGTTANACCGCAGAAGGAAAGAATCAAGAGATTCTTAGAACATATGAGATTAATCATATAGTCTAATAAACAATTGGAACAAGGAAAGTTAATAGCTCTGCTCAACCCGATTATTCGGGGCTGGGCTATGTATTATAGATTTTCCGATGCTTATCAAGCGTTTTCAAAAGTAGATAGTGAAATTTGGAGTTTAATATGGCGTTGGTGCGTAAGAAGACACAAAAATGATGGAAAAGGAAAGAGATGGATATATGATAGATACTATGAGAAAACAAGAAATCGAAAATGGACGTTTAAGGTCGCGAAAATAGGATATACATTAAGTAAAGCGTGTGATATCAGGAGATTGAAGTATAATTTTAAAGTAGGTGATATGTTTCCTTTAATTCCTGAACCGAAAGTTAAAGAGTTCTGGAAAAAAAGGAGATACGAGGAGATCAGATATGCAATGTCATAACCATCTATGTAAACAATTGAAGTTATTGTTA